>ENA-OYXR01000891-OYXR01000891.1-human-gut-metagenome-genome-assembly--contig:-NODE-891-length-12053-cov-4.387648_pt1 | contig 12053 bp, 13 predicted proteins | sample MGYA00243241_ERZ653431 | MGnify/ENA primary metagenome ERZ653431 (study PRJEB26926, sample SAMN06165182) | human gut metagenome | biome: ENVO:00009003; feature: ENVO:2100002; material: ENVO:00002003... | reverse complement strand
AACGTCCGCTTCATCAGGGCCATAGGTGATACGGATACGGGCGGGGGTGGCGCCGATGCCCAGGAAACCGGTCTTGGCACGCTCCAGAATGGAGACAGACACGTCATCGCGGTCCATGCCCAGCTGCTCAAGGCCTTTACGCAGCGCCTCGTCCTCAGTCTTGCCCGTTACGTCGATATAACTCATAGACAAAACTCCTTATTCGTCGTAGTGTTCCTCGCGGTAGGCGCGGCCCCGTGCGTAGGGACGATTGCCCACCTTACCGGCTTCCGTGGTGCTCTCGCCGGTCTTTTTCTTTTTGGGTTGGGGCTGGGGCTTCTTGCCGCCCTTGGACTGGGCCTGCTGCTCCAGCTGACGGTTGTAATTCTCGCGGGCAGCCTGCATTTTAGCGTAGCGGGCCTCGCGCTTCTGGCGCTCCTTGTCGGTCTCCTCACGGTCCAGCACCTTGGAGAAGTGCTTGTTCAGCACCTGCTCCTGGATGCAGGAGAAGGCGGCGTTGGCGATCCAGTAGACGCACAGGGCGGCGGGGAGGATATAACCCATCCACACCGTCATCAGGGGCATCATATAGAGCATCGCCTTGGAGGAGCCGTTCATGTTGCTGTTGCCGTTGGTCTTCATGGAGATGCGGGTCATCAGGAACTGCAGCGCGGCGGAGATCAGCGGCATGAGCATGATGCCGATGACGGGCCAGCCGCCGGAGGGGAACTGGCTGAACAGATCCTTGGGCACGGCGGACAGGTCCATGCTGAGGAAGGTGTAGTTCAGGTCGATAAGACCATCGAATTTGCCCTCGAAGCTGGACCAGTTATCGTGGATGAACTTGGCCAGATAGATCTGGTCATAAGCAGAGGCCTGACCACTGGCGCCGGACACATACCCCAGGGACACCGCCAGCTCGGTGATCTTGGTGATGACCTCATTAGACAGGGACATGAAGTAGCGCAGAGGTGTACGGATGATGTAGTACAGGGCGATCAGGATGGGGAAGGGCAGGAAGGACCACAGGCACCCGGACATGGGGTTGACGCCCTCGCGGGCATAGAGGTCCGCGATCTCCTGCTGCTGCCTCTCCTTGTTGTTGGCGTATTTCTTCTGGATCTCCTGCACCTTGCTGTTCATGCGGCCCATGCGGAGCATACTCTTCTTGCTCTTGAGCTGGAAGGGAAGCAGCACCAGCTTGACGATCAGGGTGAAGAGGATCAGAGCGACGCCGTAAGAGCCCGTCCAGGTATAGAACAGGCGGGTGAGCCACGCGAACGGCACACAGATGTAGTAGCCGAGTTGTGCGAACATAGGCTTTTATTCCTCCGTAGTTTTTTGAGGGGGTTGGTTCAGGGCACCGGATCATACCAGCCGCCCTTGTGATGGTGGAAGGGATGGCACCGCATAAGACGCTTGAAGGCCAGCCAGCCGCCCTTGGCCGCACCGTATTTCTCGACCGCCTCAAGGGCGTACTGCGAGCAGGTGGGGATATAGCGGCAGCGGGGCGGGAACAGGGGCGAGACGGCCCGGCGATAAAAGCGGATGGCGGAGAGAAGGAACTTTTTCATACGTCCTCCCGCAGCAATCCCAGCTCTGCAAGGCAGCGGAGGTATTGCTTTTCCAGCTTTTGATAGGGCAGCTCGGCGGCACGGACACGGCCCACCATGATAATATCCCAGCCGGGGAGCATATCGGCCCTGTGCAGGCGATAGAGCTCACGAAACCGGCGGCGGACACGATTGCGGACCACGGCGTGGCCCAGCTTGGTGGAGACGGTGACGCCCAGGCGGCTCATTCCCTGTCTGTTCTTCAGGCAGTAGACCACCACGCCGCCGGAGACGGCAGACCGGCCCCTGCGGTAAATGCGGCGGAAGTCGCTGTTTTGCTTCACCGTTACTCTTGCGTCCATAGTTCCCTCGCTATACTGGTTTTGCCTCGCCAGATACACCGATAGGGACGGGGATCTCGATCCTCCGTCCCTCAGGGCTTATCTGTATGTGCGATGCACCTTCCGTGACCTCAATGGGTCAGACGGGCACGACCCTTGGCACGACGACGGGCCAGAACCTTGCGGCCGTTGCGGGTGGCCATTCTCTTGCGGAAGCCGTGCTCCTTGGAGCGCTGACGCTTCTTGGGCTGATAGGTACGGAACATTGCATGACACCTCCATTTTTAAGATTATCCGGCGGGACAACAAGGCCCCGCGCTTACTCGACAGCGGTGAGATATTCACCGCCGCAGTAAACATTTCCACGCCTGTTGCACATCTGCGTGCAACCACGCGGAGTATATTATACAGATACAGGGGGGCACTGTCAACAAAAATTTACCCACAAGCGCCCGTTTTTGCGGGAAAAACAGGGAAAAAGCCGGCAGTTTATATTTAGAATAGGTGTAGACTTCCGGCGTGTTTTCTGCTATAATGTAGTGGGATATTTTGCGGCGGTATACCCCCCGCCATTTTACCGCGGAGGAAAACAGACAGCCTCCGCCGAAAGGGGAGCTTTTGCTTGAATTCCATGAAAGACCTGTGGGACAGCGTGCTCAAACGGCTGAGCCATGAGCTGTCCGAAACCACCATCAACACCTGGTTCGACGAGGTAACGGTGGTAACGATGGAGGACTCGGCCTTCGTGCTCCATTGCAGCAATACCTTTAAAAAAAGCACCATCGAGGCCAGGTTCCTGCCACACATCAAGGCGGCGCTGCGGGACTTGTTCTCCACGGACCTGGAGGTAAAAATTCTGGACGATCAGCAGCTGGCGGCTTACCACGGCGTGGCGCCGGACAGGCCGGGCGATCTGTCAGAGTCGGAGGCCTTCACCTTTGAGACGTATGTGGTGGGACCCCAGAACAAGCTGGCCTTTGCCGCCGCCAAGGCGGTGACCGAGAAGCCCGGAGAGAACTACAATCCGCTGTTTATCTACGGTGACAGCGGACTGGGCAAGACACACCTGCTGTACGCTATCGCCAACGCCCTGCGTAAAAAGCGGCCAGAGGCACGGATCGTCTATGTGAAGGGCGATGACTTCACCAATGAGCTGATCGCCTCCATCCGGGAAAACCGCAACGCGGAGTTCCGGGAAAAGTACCGGCAGACGGATATCCTGCTGATGGACGATATCCAATTCATCGCCGGCAAGATACAGACCCAGGAGGAGTTCTTTCACACCTTCAACACCCTGTATGAGTCCGGCCGGCAGATCGTGCTGACATCAGACCGGCCGCCCAAGGAGATCACTCAGCTGGAGGACCGGCTGCGGACCCGGTTCGAGTGGGGCCTGATGGTGGATGTGGCGCCGCCGGACTTTGAAACACGGTTCGCCATCGTGCAGAATAAGGCCGCTATGCTGGGCGTGAAGCTGCCCAACGAGGTGACGGACTACATCGCGGAGAACATCACCTCCAACGTGCGGCAGATCGAGGGCACGCTGAACAAGATACTGGCCTATCGGGATCTGCTGGACGACCAGGTCAACGAGGAGACCGTCAGCCGGGCCATCCGTGATATGCTGAAGAAGAGCAACGACTTTGCCCCCACCCCTGCCATTATCGTGGGATACATATGCAGCTACTTCCATGTGGACGAGGAGACACTGCGGGGACAAAGCCGCAGCCGAGATGTGGTGGCCGCGCGGCAGATCGCCATGTATCTCATCCGCCGTATGACCTCCATGAGCCTGAACGACATCGGCAAGGAGTTCGGCGACAGGGACCACTCCACTATTCTGCACTCTCTGGACAAGGTGGAGAGCACGATGCGCTCCGACCCCGCCTTTGCTGAAAAGGTGAAGGAGATCACCACCAACATCAACAGCAAAAAGTGAGAAATCGCAGGTGCTGGCGAGACAAAGCGAAAGGGGAGGGTTTTCCCCATTTCCTGTGTAATCCACGTGGAAAATCTGTGCAACATCCGCATCACACATACAACTGTGGGAAACCCGGAGTGTTTTCCATAACGGTATGTCTATAAAAAAGCCGATAACAGCGCGGGATAAACATGGATGTCCACATAAAATTTCCCTACTAATAAGACTACTGAAATAAAAGATTAGTTTATGATTTGATTTAGAAAAATAGAACCGCTTTTTTTCATAGGGCTGATCTTTCAGACGGCGCAGGCGGCAATGACTTTCGGAAAGCGAGGAACGACGGATATGGTGAAATTTTCCTGTGAAAAGGCACTGGTACAACAGGCGGTGGCCGCGGTGTCCCGGGCGGTGGCGGCTAAAAGCTCCATCCCGGCGCTGGAGGGTATCCTGCTGGAGTGCGGCGAGGGACTGCGGCTGTCCGGCTATAATATGCAAACCGGCATACGCACCACGGTAGAGGCCGCAGTGTCCGAGGCAGGGCACATCGTGCTGAACGCCAGACTGTTCGGCGAGATGATCCGCCGCCTGCCGGATGATATGGTGACCTTTGAGGCAGACGACAAGTTCAACGTGAAGCTGAACTGCGGCGATGCCAGCTTCGAGCTTCCCGGCCTCAGCGCCGACGACTATCCGGAGCTGCCGGAGGTGGACGACCAGTTTTCCGTGACGCTGGAGCAGCGGACGCTGAAGGCCATGATCAACCAGACCAGCTTTGCTGTTTCCGTCAACGAGGCCCGTCCCATCCACACCGGCGCCCTGTTTGAGATCAGCGACAAGGGACTGACCATGGTGGCGGTGGACGGCTTCCGTCTGGCGCTGCGCCGCGAGCCGCTGGAGCACATCGACGGCGGGGCCTTTAAGTTCGTGGCCCCCGGCGTCGCCCTGAACGAAGTGGAGAAAATATGCGCCGACACCGACGACATGGTGACGGTGACCCAGGGCAAGCGCCATCTGATGTTCGAGGCCGGGGCTACCCAGCTGATATGCCGCCGGTTGGAGGGTGAATTCCTGGACTACAAGAATGCCATACCTACCACCAACCCCATCTGCATCGAGGTGGACAACAAGACGATGATCGAAAGCCTGGACCGCGTCAGCGTGGTCATCAGCGAGAAGCTGAAAAGTCCGGTACGCTGCCTGTTCAGCCAGGACCGGGTGTATATGTCCGCCCGGACCGGAAACGGCGAAGCCCGGGATATCTGCCCCGTCCGCGGCGACGGACAGGAGCTGGAGATCGGCTTCAACAACCGCTATCTCATGGACGCCCTGCGCTATGCCCCGGCGGACACGGTGAAAATGCAGCTGAACACCGGTATTTCGCCCTGTATTATCACGCCCGTAGATGACAGTGACAACTTTCTTTATATGGTGCTGCCGGTGCGCCTGAAGGCGCAATAAAGGCACATCTCTTGTGCCCTGCTATCGCTACACCTCCTCGACATACACCCGGTACGCCGTCGTTGGTTTGCCATCGGCAGAACGCAGGAGCTGCACCTTTATCGAACTGTGCGCGCTTTTTATTGAAGAAAAAAACGGCATATTATATCTATGAACGAGGTTCATTATTATGGAGACTATCACCATCACAACGGAATATATCAAATTGCAGGATCTGCTGAAGTTTTCCGCGGCGGTAGAGACCGGCGGCGAGGCCAAGCTCGTCATCCAGGAGGGTGATGTGACGGTAAACGGCGAGGTGTGCACCATGCGTGGCAAGAAGATCCGGCCCGGCGACGTGGTGGCCTTCAACGGGCAGACGCTGACGGTGACGTATGAGAGTTGACGCCCTGCACCTGCAGGGCTGGCGGAACTACGGCACGCAGGCGCTGACATTCGACCCCAGCTGCAACGTTATTTACGGAGAGAACGCCCAAGGAAAAACAAATCTGCTGGAGGCCATCGTATATCTTAGCTGTGGAAAAAGTCCCCGCGCCCACGGAGACAAGGAGCTGATCGGCTTCGATATGCAGGAGGCCGCGCTGTTGGGAAATATCTTTTCCCGGCAGCGGGAGTTTGTGACGGACATACGGCTTTCCCGCGGAAAGCGGCGGAAAATGACCGTTAACGGTGTGCCGGCCAAAAACAGCGCCGCCCTGTCCGACGTGCTGCATACCGTATTTTTTGCGCCGGAGGATCTGTTTTTGATCCGGGCCGGTGCGGCGGAACGGCGGCGGTTCATGGACCTGTCGCTGTGCCAGCTGCGGCCGCGGTACGCCGAGGCGCTGAGCCAGTACAGCCGGCTGTATGAGCACAAGACCCGTATCCTGCGGGACAGCGAGGACAAGCCGGAGCTTTTGGACCTGCTGCCGGAATTCAACGAGGGCCTGTGCCGCAGCGGCGCGGTGCTGATAGGCTATCGGGCGCGGTTCTGTGCGGCGCTGGCGGAATATGCCCGACAGGCACACTATGAGTGCAGCGGCGAGAGGGAGGAACTGACCCTGACGTACCAGACCGTCAGGACCGTCGCCGACCCGCTGGGCAGTCAGGCGGATATCTACGCGGCGCTGGCGGCGCATATGGAGAGCCATCAGGCGGCGGAGCGTGCGTCGAAGCTGTGTCTCTCCGGCGCCCACAAGGACGATATCGAGGTGCTGGTCAACGGGCGCAGCGCGCGGCAGTTCTGCTCGCAGGGGCAGGTACGGACGGCGGCACTGAGCCTGAAGCTGGCGGAGCGCGAGATACACAAAAACGCCATGGGGGAGTATCCGGTAATGCTGCTGGACGATGTGCTCAGCGAGTTGGATCCCCGGCGGCAGGAATACGTACTGAATCGCATCAGCGGCGGACAGGTGTTTATCACCTGCTGCGAAAACGACCGGCTGGACACGCTGCTCAGCGGCAGGGTGTTCCATGTGCGGGGCGGGGAGGTACTGTGATGGCGTATCTGCACATCGGTATGAACGTGATGGTAGAGGACCGGCGGGTCATCGGTATCTTTGACCTGGATAACACCTCTACCTCAAAAAAAACGAGAGAGTTTTTACAGGGAGCCGAGCAGGAGGGCGTGGTACAGAGCGCCTGCGAGGACATACCGCGGTCCTTCGTGGTGTGTGACCATCCCTATCACCGGCAGATCGTGTATCTGTCGCAGATCAATTCCCGGACGCTGGGCAAGCGGGTCCAAGGAAAAGGAGAGTAGTACATGGCAGAACTGGAAAAGACCGTGGTGGATACGGAATATAACGCATCAGAAATACAGGTACTGGAGGGGCTGGAGGCTGTGCGGAAGCGGCCGGGTATGTATATCGGCTCCACCAGTGCCAGCGGTCTGCACCACCTGGTATATGAGATCGTGGACAACGCCATCGACGAGGCGCTGGCCGGCTACTGCACGGACATTACCGTGACCATCAACGAGGGTGACACCATCACCGTTACCGATAACGGCCGTGGTATTCCCGTGGATATTCAGGCCCAGACGGGCCGGCCCGCCCTGGAGGTGGTGTTCACCGTGCTGCACGCCGGCGGCAAGTTTGGCGGTGGTGGCTATAAGGTCTCCGGCGGCCTGCACGGCGTGGGCGCGTCCGTGGTGAATGCTCTGAGCGAGTGGCTGACGGTGCAGGTACACAAGGACGGCAAAATCTATGAGATGAAATTCTCCCGGGGCAATATCACCCAGGAGATGAAGATCATCGGCGAGACGGACCATACCGGCACCACCGTGACCTTTAAGCCGGACCCGGAGATGTTCGACACGCTGGAGTACGACTATGAGACGCTGCACACCCGTATGCGGGAGCAGGCGTTCCTGAACGCTGGTCTGCGGATCACTATCAGCGACGCCCGGCCGGGCAGACAGAAGTCCGAGGCCATGTGCTATGAGGGCGGCATCCGGGAGTTCGTTACCTACATCAACCGGAACAAGACCCCGCTCCACGAGGAGGTCATCTATCTCTCCGGCGCCAAGGGCGACAGCACGGCGGAGATCGCCATCCAGTATAACGATGGCTACAACGAGACGCTGGTGTCCTTCGCCAACGATATCCATACGCCGGAAGGCGGCATGCACGAGACGGGCTTCAAGGCGGCCCTGACCCGCGTACTGAATGCCTACGGCCTGAAATACGGCATGATCAAGGAGGGAGACAAGGTCTCCGGCGAGGACGTGCGCGAGGGCATCACGGCCGTCATCTCCGTGAAGCTGACGGAGGCTCAGTTTGAGGGCCAGACCAAGGCCAAGCTTGGCAACGCCCACATCCGCACGCTGGTGGACAGCATCGTCAGCGACCAGCTGGCGGTGTATCTGGAGGAGCATCCCGTGGTGGCCCGCACCATTCTGGATAAGGCCATGACCGCCAACCGCGCCCGCGAGGCGGCCCGCAAGGCGCGTGAGTCCATCCGGCGCAAGACGGTGCTGGGCGGCGCGGCTATGCCGGACAAGCTGCGGGACTGCAACGAGAACAACCCCGAGCTGACCGAGCTGTACATCGTGGAGGGCGACTCCGCAGGCGGCTCCGCCACGGCGGGACGGGACAGCCGGTTCCAGGCCATCCTGCCCCTGTGGGGAAAGATGCTGAACGTGGAGAAGGCCAGGGTGGACAAGGTCTACGGCAACGACAAGCTCCAGCCCGTCATCATCGCCCTGGGCGCGGGCATCGGCGAGGAGTTCGACGAGAACAAGCTGCGCTATCACAAGATCATCATCATGGCCGATGCCGATGTGGACGGCGCCCATATCCGCACCCTGCTGCTGACCTTCTTCTTCCGGTATATGCGGCCCCTCATCGAGGAGGGCTACGTCTACTCCGCCGTGCCGCCGCTCTATAAGCTGACCCGTGGCAAGACCTCCCGGGTGGCCTACTCCGACGAGGAGCGGGACCGCATCTCCGCGGAGATGCGCGGCGGCAATTCCAACGTGACCATCAACATCAGCCGGTTTAAGGGTCTGGGCGAGATGGACGCCCACGAGCTGTGGGAGACCACCATGGATCCCACCACCCGCACCCTGCGGCGCATTACGCTGGACGACGCGGTGAAGGCGGACGCCACGTTTACCGTCCTCATGGGCGAGAAGGTGGAGCCGCGTAAGGAGTTCATCGAGCAGCGCGCCAAATACGCGGTAAATCTGGATTATTAAGGAGGTCGTGTCAGTATGAGCAAAAAGCCCCAATACGACCCGGAAGAAATACGTTTTCCCAACCAGCATATCGTAGAGTCCCCGCTGGTGCCGGAGATGGAGAACTCCTATATCGAATACGCCATGTCCGTTATCGTAGGCCGCGCCCTGCCCGATGTGCGGGACGGCCTGAAGCCCGTGCACCGGCGTATCCTGTACGCCATGTACGAGGATAACCTGACCAGCGACAAGCCCTTCAAGAAATCCGCCACCTGCGTGGGCGATGTGCTGGGCCGGTATCACCCCCACGGCGACGCCTCCGTGTACGACGCGCTGGTGCGTCTGGCGCAGGATTTCTCCATGCGCTATACGCTGGTGGACGGCCACGGCAACTTCGGCTCCGTGGATGGCGACCCCCCGGCCGCCTACCGATACACCGAAGCCCGTCTCAGCAAGATCTCCAACGAGATGCTCCGCGACATCGAAAAGGACACGGTGGACTGGGACCCCAACTTCGATGAGAGCCGCAAGGAGCCCCGTGTGCTGCCCTGCCGGTTCCCCAATCTGCTGGTGAACGGCTCCAGCGGTATCGCCGTGGGCATGGCCACCAACATCCCGCCCCACAACCTGCGGGAGGTCATCGGCGCGTGCATCTGCGTGCTGGATAACCCGGACGCCACCCTCAGCGACCTGATGGAGCATGTGAAGGGACCCGACTTCCCTACCCGCGGCATCATCATGGGCCGCAGCGGAATCCGCGCCGCCTACGCCACCGGCCGTGGCCGGTTGATGGTCCGCGCCCGGCATGAGTTTGAGGAGTTCAACAACGGCCGCACCCGTATCATCATCACGGAGCTGCCCTATCAGGTGAACAAGCGGATGCTCATCAAGGCCATTGCCGACCAGGTGGAGGACAAGCGGCTGGAGGGGATCTCCGACATCCGGGACGAGTCCGACCGCAACGGTATGCGTATCGTGATCGAGCTCAAGCGCGACGCCAATCCCCAGGTAGTGCTGAACCGCCTGTTCGCCCAGACCCAGCTCCAGACCACCTTTGCCATCAATATGCTGGCGCTGGTGGAGAACCAGCGGCAGCCGAAAATACTGTCCCTGCGGCACATCATCGACGAGTACCTGAAATTCCAGGAGGAGATCATCATCCGCCGGACCCGCTTCGACCTGAAGAAGGCCCAGGAGCGCGCCCACCTGCTGGAGGGCCTGCTGATCGCCCAGGACAACATCGACGAGGTCATCAAGATCATCCGCAGCAGCTACGACAACGCCAAGGAGAACCTGATGCAGCGCTTCGGGCTGGACGACGTGCAGGCCCAGGCCATTCTGGATATGCGCCTGAAGGCGCTGCAGGGTCTTGACCGTGAGAAGCTCCAGACCGAGTACAAGGAGCTGGAGGAGAAGATCGCCTACTTCCTGCGTATCCTCAGCGACGAGGGACTGGTGAAGTCCATCCTCAAGGAGGAGCTGACCGCCATTGCCGACAAGTTCGGCGACGACCGCAAGACCGAGATCCAGGACGTGGAGGACGAGCTGGACATCGAGGACCTGATCGATGAGGAGCAGTGCGTCTTCACCCTGACGGAGAACGGCTATATCAAGCGTACGCCGGTCAGCGAATACGCCGCTCAGAGTAAGGGCGGCATGGGCAAGAAGGGCATCACCACCCGTGAGGAGGACACGGTGGTGGACGTGTTCACCGCGTCTACCCACGACTATATCCTGTTCTTTACCGACACCGGCAAGGTCTACCGCAAGAAGGGCTATCAGATCCCGGAAAGCGGCAAGGCAGCCAAGGGTGTGAACATCGTCAACATCATTCAGGTGGAGACGGGCGAGCGCGTACAGGCCATGCTCCACTTCCGCGAGACGGGAGACGAGGAGCTGTACCTGTTCATGACCACCCGGAACGGCACGGTGAAGCGTCTGGAGGTCAGCGCCCTGAAGAACCTGCGGAACAACGGCATCCGCGCCCTGACGCTGGACGAGGGCGACCAGCTGATCTCCGTGACGGAGACGCGGGGGCATGACCGTATGCTTATCGCCACCCACGACGGGCAGGCGGTGTGCTTCGACGAGACGGATGTGCGCGCCATGGGACGTACCGCCGTGGGCGTCCGGGGCATTCGCCTGCGGGAGGGCGACTATGTCATTGGCGCCGCCCGCGCCGACGCGGACAAGACTGTGCTGTCCATCACCGAGAACGGCTACGGCAAGCGGACGCCTATTGAGGAGTACCGCATTACCAACCGCGGCGGCATGGGTATCCGCAACTATATGGTCACGGACAAGACCGGCCCGGTGGTGGGCATGAAGGTGGTGGACGGTACCGAGGACCTGCTGCTGGTAACGGCGGCGGGCATCCTGATCCGCACACCTGTGGAAAATATCCGCGTGGCGGGACGCGCCACCCAGGGCGTCATCGTCATGCGCTTCAAGGAGGAGGGCGATCAGGTCATCTCCATGGCGCTCGCCGAGCACGAGGACGCCCCCGCGCCGGAGACGGCAGAGGTCCCCACCCCTGTGGAAAACGCGGACAAATAAGCCACATGTAAAAGCAAAGTTGCGTCGGAATACTCCGGCGCAACTTTATTGTTGTAGACTTTTTTCCGGTTTTATGCGATACTGTGGATAGAAAAGAACAAAACCCCGTCAGACGCAGAAAGGAGAAAACACCATGAAGTACCTTCTGATCGCCGCTCTGCTCCTCGCCTTCGCCGCCTTCGGCAAGCTCATCGGCAGCGGCGTAGGCCCCGCGGAGGACGAGCGCCGCGCGAAGTGGCAGGGCAAGCGCAAGCCGGCGCTCGATGAAGACCCCGACATTCAGGGCAGTATGCACGCTGCGTCTGAGGAACCGACTGAGGAGGCATGAGATGAGAAGACGGCGCATCACCCGTAAACCCACAAAGGGCGAGAGCATTTTCGGCGGCATCGTCTGCTTTGCGATGGGCTGCTTCGGCCTGTTTGCCCTTCCGTCGGGCTTCGACCCGGTCTTTGCAGGCTTCAAGGCCATCTGGTGTCTGCTGGCCTTCGGCATGGGGGGTTATAATTTTCTGATCGCCGCGGGCAAGGTCAAAATGGGCGGCTACAAGATCACGGACCTGTCTCTTATACACATCTGACGCTGC
>ENA-OYXR01000886-OYXR01000886.1-human-gut-metagenome-genome-assembly--contig:-NODE-886-length-12092-cov-5.087730_pt1 | contig 12092 bp, 11 predicted proteins | sample MGYA00243241_ERZ653431 | MGnify/ENA primary metagenome ERZ653431 (study PRJEB26926, sample SAMN06165182) | human gut metagenome | biome: ENVO:00009003; feature: ENVO:2100002; material: ENVO:00002003... | reverse complement strand
AGATGTCTTAGGGTCTCGTGGGCTCGGAGATGTGTATAAGAGACAGGGATATGATCCACAAGATGGAGATCCCCATGGAGACCGTGACCGAGGTCACCGAGGCAGGCGTTATGAAGGAAGTGGAGCGGAAGGTATTCCCCGGTTATGTACTGATTAAAATGGTGCTGACCGATGATACCTGGCATTTGGTCCGCAACATCCGCGGCGTCACCGGTTTCGTGGGCGAGGCCAATAAGGCCATCCCCCTGACGGAGGAGGAAGTGGCCGCGTTGGGCGTGGAAAAGCACGAGATCGTGCTGTACCATGTGGGCGATACCGTGAAGATCACGGAGGGCCCCCTGGCCAGCTTCACGGGCACCGTGGAGGAGATCGAACCCGAGAAGAACAAGGTCCGGGTGGTGGTTTCCATGTTTGGCAGAGAGACCCCGGTGGAGCTGGAGCTCGACCAGGTGGAGGTCCTGCCCTGAGGCGCAGCAGACTCTGCGCACAGGCCGGAGCATGACCACTCCGGCGCAAGTGGGAGAGGCGCATGGGCGTCTCGCCAAGAGCGACCGCGGCATTAGGCCCGTCGCTACCACATTATAAAAAAGGAGGTGCCTGTTATGGCACAGAAAGTCGTTGGTTATGTAAAGCTGCAGATCCCTGCAGGTAAAGCAACTCCCGCACCCCCCGTTGGCCCCGCTCTGGGTCAGCACGGCGTGAACATCGCCGCCTTCACCAAGGAGTTCAATGAGCGGACGAAGAACGATATGGGTCTCATCATCCCCGTGGTCATCACGGTGTATGCCGACCGCTCCTTCACCTTCATCACCAAGACGCCCCCGGCGGCTGTCCTTATCAAGAAGGCTGTCGGTATCGAGAGCGGTTCCGGCGTGCCCAACAAGGACAAGGTCGCCACCATCACCAAGGCACAGGTCAAGGAAATTGCCGAGCGCAAAATGCCCGACCTGACTGCAAACACCATCGAAGCCGCTATGAGCCAGGTCGCAGGTACCTGCCGCAGCATGGGCATCGTGGTCGTCGACTGAGTTTGACCGCAATAACAGCTTGACCGAGGTATATCGGCAACAGGCCGAGCCTCATAAATATGTGGGAGGAATCATTCCGAATCACCACTAAGGAGGAAATTACATTGTTTAGAGGTAAAAAATATAAGGACAGCGCGAAACTGGTCGACCGCTCCACGCAGTACGAAGTTCCCGCTGCTATGGATCTTGTTGTAAAGACCGCTTCCGCCAAGTTTGACGAGACTGTTGAAGTCCACATCAAGCTCGGCGTTGACTCCCGTCACGCTGATCAGCAGGTCCGCGGCGCGATCGTTCTCCCGAACGGTACCGGCAAGACCCGCAAGGTTCTCGTGTTCGCCAAGGACGCCAAGCTCGACGAGGCCAAGGAGGCCGGCGCCGACTTCGCAGGCGGCATGGAGCTCGTTGAAAAGATCCAGAAGGAAAACTGGTTCGATTTCGACGTCGTCGTCGCTACCCCGGATATGATGGGTATCGTCGGTCGTCTCGGTAAGGTTCTCGGCCCGAAGGGCCTCATGCCCTCCCCCAAGGCCGGCACCGTGACCCCCAACGTCACCGCCGCCGTCAAGGAGATCAAAGCCGGTAAGATCGAGTACCGTCTCGACAAGACCAACATCATCCACTGCCCCATCGGCAAGGCTTCCTTCGGCCCCGAAAAGCTCGCTGAGAACTTCAACGCACTCATGGGCGCTGTTATCAAGGCAAAGCCGGCCGCTGCAAAGGGCCAGTATATCAGAAGCTGCACCGTTGCCAGCACCATGGGCCCCGGCATCAAGGTTGCTACCACCAAGATCTAAAAAATAGCTCTTGACATTCGCGCAGATTCTGCTATAATATACAAGCTGCCAAAGACAGCAGGAGATAGTTTATCGTAACAGGGTTCGCCCTTCCTGCCGAGGTTCCGCACAAATGGTAACATTTCTGTGTCCTCACGTTTTTGGCGTGAGGACATTTTATTTTCAGAGGTGACATTCATGCCCAACGCAAAGGTACTTGAAAGCAAGAAAACCGTCGTTGATGCTCTGTCTGAGAAAATTCAGAACGCTACTTCTGCTGTTTTTGTAGACTACAAGGGCATCACCGTCGCGCAGGATACCGAGCTTCGCAATCAGTTCCGTGCTGCGGGAGTCGAGTACGCTGTCGTCAAGAACACCCTGACCCGGTTCGCTGCCAATAAGGCCGGCTACACCGAGTTCGATGAGCTTCTCAACGGCACCACGTCCATGGCTTCCACCACCGACGATCCCATTGCACCGGCTCGCGTCGTCTGCGAATTCGCAAAGAAAAACAAGAACGTCGTCAAGATCAAGGGCGGCATGGTTGAAGGCAAGGTTCTGTCTGTTGAAGAACTCATGTCCTTCGGCGAACTGCCCTCCAAGAATGCACTCGTTGCACAGGTTCTCGGCACGTTCCTCGCGCCCATCTCCTCTCTGGCAGTTGTCCTGAACCAGATTCTGGAGCAGAAGGGCGGCGCTCCTGCGGAAGAAGCTCCCGCAGAGGCTTAATCCATCAATCAATAAAATTTCGACTGAAACATTTTACTGAACAATTTACTGGAGGTAACTACAATGGCATCCGAAAAGATTACTGCTATGATCGAAGAAGTTAAGACCCTCACCGTTCTTGAGCTGGCTGAGCTGGTTCATGCTCTGGAAGAGGAATTCGGCGTTTCCGCCGCTGCCGCTGCTGTCGCCGCTCCCGCTGCCGGTGCTGCTGCCGCTGAGGAAGAGAAGACTGAGTTCGATGTCGTCCTGAAGGCCGCTGGCGCCAACAAGATCGCTGTCATCAAGGTCGTCCGTGCTCTGACCGGCCTGGGCCTGAAGGAAGCTAAGGAACTCGTCGACGGCGCTCCGAAGAACCTCAAGGAAGGCGTCTCCAAGGACGAGGCCGAGAAGATCGCTGCCGAGCTCAAGGAAGCTGGCGCAGAGGTCGAGGTCAAGTAAGTTTACTTGTCACCAAAAAATCCCGGGCTGCATCTGCAGCCCGGTTTTTTTGCAGCATTATAAAATTATGTTAACCAGCATACAGAGCAGCACGCCGATCATTGTCGGGATTGCCGCCGCCAGAAGCGTCCACCGGAAACTGCCCGTTTCGCGCTTGATGGAAAGCAGCGTTGTGCTGCATGGCCAGTGAAATACACAGAAAATCAGACAACACAGCGCAGTTTTCGCTGTGATTCCACTGGCAGCCAGAAGTGCCGCAGCCTCAGCCCCCTGTGCATCCCCAAGCACACTCTGCTGCGTCAGCAGCATCAAAATGACCGGAATCGCTAGTTCGTTGGCTGGCAGCGCAAATAAAAAGCCTGTCAAAATCACTCCGCTCATTCCCAACAGCCGCCCCACTCCATCCAGTGCGCCGGAAATCCACAGCAATAAGCTTTTCCCGTTCACCTGCCACGCGCCAAGCGCCCATAAAAGCAGCCCCGTCGGTGCCGCAACCATCACGGCACGGGAAAGCACATGCAGTGTCTTCCCCAAAACTGCGTCGTTCAGAATTTTTTTCAGCTGCGGCCGTCGATATGCGGACATCTCCAATACAAATGGCATACCGGTTTCCCTGTTCAACCTCTTGCTGAGCAGAGAAGACACCAGAAACGTTCCGCCCGCGCCCATACAGACCGCCGCCGTCAATACCAGCGCCAGCAGAAGACTGTTTTCGCGCCCCAGCAGAACCGCTCCCATCGCCAGGAGCATCGGGAACCGTCCGTTGCACGGCATCATCGCGTTCGTACAGACCGCCGTCAGCTTCTCCGCCCGCGTCGGCATGATCCTGCACCCCGTTACCCCAACTGCATTGCATCCGAGACCCATACACATCGTCAGTGCCTGGCGGCCGGAGGTGCCGCAGCGGGCGAAAATGTGGTCAGTCAGGAAGGCTGCACGCGGCAGATATCCGGCGTCCTCCAGGACAGAAAACAGGAAAAAGAAGATCGCCGCAGGCGGCAGCATCACAGCGGTGACGCGCGCCGCCGTTGCATAGACACCGCTGATCAGCGCATCCGCAAGCCAGTGCGGCCAGCCCGAACAGGCTTGGAGCAGAACCCGCTGCAGCCAGTCAAAACCGCTTTGCAGCCAGACGGAGAAAACGTTGCTGCCCTCCAGCGTCAGCCAGAACAGCACGGCCAGCAGAATCATAAATACGGCTGCACCGGTATATTTCCCCGTCAGGAGCCGGTCTATCCGAACACTGCGCTGTGTCCTGCCGCTGTCTCCTGATTGCACGACCTTCCCCGCAAGCTGCCGGGCATGGCGAACGCAGTCCGCAGGCGCAGAGCGCTCCGGCAGGTGCGGCGTGAGCGTGATGTAGCCATCCATCACATCGCGGATCGTCTGCCGCAGCCGACGGATATCCTTCGCGTCGCTTGCACATGTACCGACGACCGGAACCCCCAGCAGGATTTGCAGCGCATGAAGATCGATCCGGATTCCTCTTGCCTGCGCTTCATCCATCAGATTGACGCAGACGATCAGCTTTTCACACCGCGGCATCAGCTGCAGCGCAAGCGACAGGCTCCGGGCGAGGCATGTTGCGTCACAGACGGCGATCACACAGGCATCCGTATGCGCATGCAGATACTCTGCTGCAATGCGTTCCTCCTCCGACCCGGTTTTCAGCGAGTATGCGCCCGGAAGATCCGTCACGGCATATGCCTGCGCGGCATAGGAATATGTGCCGTGCGCTACCGCGACTGTCTTCCCCGGCCAGTTTCCCGTATGCTGATGCAGCCCGGTCAGCGCGTTGAAAATGCTGCTTTTGCCGACATTCGGGTTCCCGGCCAGCGCAATGGCGCGGAGCGCGGGTTCGTTCCGGCTCATCTGGCTGCCTCCACAATGATCTGCGCTGCGTCCTTTTTCCGCAGTGCAAACACCGCTCCGCCCACCGCATATGCCGCAGGCGATGCGTGCGGCGCGCAATACAGGCAGCTGAGTTCCGTTTCAGGCAGCAGTCCCAGCTCCTCCATACGCGCCTTGGCCTCGCCCGGCATCAAAATCTCGCGTAGGACACCATATTCCCCCGGCCGCAGCGCATCCAGTCCCATCCGCCGCTTTTCCATGGGCGCACTCCCCTTTCTGTTCCTCTGGTTTCTAATCCAGAATATACAGAAAAGCACGGTTTTGTGACAACCCCATTGTGTTTGGCTGCACCGCGTGGTATACTGACAGGAAATCACACTTGAGGTGCGCCATGTTTCACAATTATCACACGCACACGTTCCGCAACCATCACACGGTCGGTACGGAGCGCGAATATATCGAATCCGCCATCAAAAACGGCTTCCAGACGCTCGGCTTTTCCGAGCATGCGCCATATCGGTTCCCGGATGGCCATGTTTCCTATTTTCATATGTTCCCTGAGGATTTAAACGACTATATCCAGACGCTTCTGACGCTCAAGGCAGAATACGCCGGCCGCATCGAGATTCTGATTGGCTACGAGGCGGAGTATTATCCCCGCTTCTTTGACGATCTGCTTGCGCGCATCACGCAGTATCCCGTCGACTATCTGCTGCTCGGTCAGCACTATATCCACAACGAGATCGACGGTGTTTATGTCTATGAGCCAACGGATGATCCTGAGATTTTGAAAGTTTATGTAAACCAATGCATTGCAGGACTGGATACCGGGCTGTATACCTATCTGGCGCACCCGGATCTGATTCAGTTTACCGGCTCCGAATCGATCTACCGGCGGGAAATGGAACGGCTGTGTCTGGCTGCGAAGGAACGGAATATTCCGCTGGAGCTGAACCTGTTGGGGCTGCGCGCGAACCGGGCGTACCCCTCCGCACGCTTTTTCCAGATCGCAAAGGACTGCGGCAGCACGATCGTCGCCGGGATCGACGCGCACGACCCGGATTGCTTCTTCCAGCCCGAAACATTTGCGCCTTATCAGGCATTTGTGGCGGAGTGCGGGCTCACCGTAACGGATTCGATCACGCTCCGGCCTGTCCGGCGCTGACCAGTCAATAAAAGAACAGCCGCGTGGGAACACTCCCGCGCGGCTGTTCTTCTCAAATCGTATCCAGAATCAGCTGGAAGACCGCGTCGGCGGCCTGTTCGCGGATCTGGGCGCGGTCGCCGGACAGGTGCAGCTCCTTACAGAAGGAGAAGCCTGCCGTGTCGACGGCGATGTAGACGAGGCCGACCGGACGGCCCGTGCCGTCCCCATCCGGCCCTGCGAGACCTGTTACAGACACGGCGCAGTCTGTCTTGAGACGTTCGCGCGCACCGCGCGCCATTTCGTGCGCCGTTTCGCGCGAGACGGCGGTGCAGACGTCAAGCGTCTCCTGCTCCACGCCGAGCAGACGGTGCTTGATTTCATTTACATAACTTATCACACCGCCCTTATATACGGCAGACGCGCCCGGCACATCAGTCAGCAGCTTGCCGATCAGGCCGCCAGTGCAGGATTCTGCCGTAGCAAGCGTCAGCTCCTGCTCCTTCAGGCGCCTGACGACGGCCTCAGCCCCTGTGTTCATCTTCATAATACCGGATCTGGGTCTTTTCCGTGTTGGCAATCGCGCGGGCGATCAGGCCCTCCACGTCCAGCTTCTGCTCCTCGGCCTCGACCTGCGCGAGAACCGGCTTTGTCTTCGGATGCTTGGGCGTAAAGACGGTGCAGCAGTCCTCATACGGGAGAATGGAGGTATCCAGCGTCCCGATACGGCGGGCGACGGTAACGATCTCCTCCTTATCCATGCCGATGAGCGGATGGAAGATTGGCATATGGACAACCGCGCCGGTCACGGCCATGGCGTCCATGGTCTGGGACGCGACCTGACCAAGATTTTCGCCGGTGACAAGGCACTTCGCGCCGTGGTCGCGGCCGATGGCCTCTGCAATGCGCATCATAAAGCGGCGCATGATGATCGTGAAGTATTCCTCACGGCAGTGGTCGCGGATGGCCTCCTGAATTTCGGTAAAGCCGACGATATCAACGGTCATGCGGCCGCAGAACTTCGTCATGATGTGCGCCAGCTCCAGAACCTTTTCCTTGGCAAGCTCCGAGGTGTACGGGTACGAGAAGAAGTGGATGCATTCGATCTCCACGCCGCGCTTGGCGATCATGTAACCCGCGACCGGGGAATCGATGCCGCCGGAGAGCAGGACTGCCGCGCGTCCGCCAGTGCCCGTCGGCAGGCCGCCTGCGCCGGGGACGGACGGGCCGTGGACGTAGGCCGCCGTCTCGCGGACCTCGATATTGACGGTATAGTCGGGGTTGTGGACGTCGACCAGAACGTTCGGGAATTCCTCTGCCAGCCGTCCGCCGATCTCCTGCGAGATCTGGATGGAGTTCAGCGGGAAGCGCTTATCCGAGCGCTTGGATTCGACCTTGAAGCTTTTGGCTGCGGACAGCTCATCGCCCAGATACTCGCAGACGGCGTTAAACATGGCGTCGAGATTTTTTCCGCAGGCACGGCAGCGGCACATCTGGGCCACGCCGAAGATCGTGCCGCAGGCCTCCCACGCGCCGTCCAGATCGCAGTCCTCGGTCAGCGGCTCGACATAGAGCGTCGACTGGACGATATTGACCTTGAATTCGCCGAATTTCGCCATGCGGCGGCGGGTGACGGTCTTGAGCTTATCCTCAAAGACGCGGCGGTTCTGTCCCTTCAGGACGATCTCGCCCAATTTCAGTAAAAAAAGTTCTTTCATGATATGTGTCCTATTCTATAAAAGTGAATTTGGTTTTATAAAATTATCTTGCGTTTTCTCCGCCGAGCTGGAAGGAGCGGTACTGGACAGCCTCGGCGATGTGTTCGGGGCGGATCTGGTCGCTGCCGGCAAGATCGGCGATGGTTCTTGCGACCTTCAGCACGCGGTCATAGCTGCGGGCCGTCATGCCGAGCGCGTCGAACGCCTGCTTCATAAGGGCGGTGCAGTCCTCGTCCAGCTGGCAGAACGTGCGCAGCTGCGCGGGCTGCATATAGGCGTTGCAGCGAGTCGACGTGCCGCTGTAGCGTGTGTTCTGGATGCTTCTTGCCGCGTCGACTCTGGCCTTGATGGCGGACGACGGCTCCGCCTCTGACCGGGAGCGCAGCTCGTCAAACTTGACGGAGCTGACCTCGACGATCATGTCCACACGGTCGAGCATCGGGCCAGAAATGCGGCTTAAATACCGGTCGACCGCTGCCTGTGAGCAGGTGCACCGGCCGCTGGGGTCGCCGTACCAGCCGCAGGGGCAGGGATTCATGGCACAGACCAGCATGAACTCGCACGGGAAGGTCTGCGAGCCCTGCACCCGGGAAATGGTGACCTGTCCGTCCTCAAGCGGCTGGCGCATGGATTCGATGGCGTCCCGGCGGAACTCCGGCAGCTCGTCGAGGAACAGCACGCCCTTGTGCGCAAGGGAAATCTCGCCGGGCCGGACATTCGCCCCGCCTCCGGCCAGTGCAGCTGCGGAGACGGTATGGTGCGGGCTGCGGAACGGACGCGATTCGATGAGCGGATGATCCGGGCGCAGAAGACCCATGACGGAATAGATCTGCGTGACGTCCAGCTGCTCCTGCCGCGTCATATCGGGCAGGATGGACGGCAGGCGCTTTGAGAGCATACTCTTGCCGGAGCCGGGAGGGCCTACCAGAAGGATATTATGCCCGCCTGCCGCCGCAATTTCAAGGGCGCGCTTTGCATTTTCCTGCCCTTTTACATCCTTGAAGTCCAAAAGCTGCTGTGTTTTGTGCTCCGGCTGCCAGATGGGCGCGGGATCGATCGGCGTCTGGCCGGTCAGGTGCGCGGTCAGCTGCCGGATGTCCTTTACGCCGTAGACGGCCAGACCGCCAGCCAGCGTGGCCTCGCGCGCGTTATCCTCCGGGACGTACAGCTCCTCATAGCCGAGCCGCTTCGCGGCCAGCGCCATCGGCAGGACGCCGGGAACGGCGCGCAGCGCCCCCTCCAGACTCAGCTCACCGAGGAACGCGCAGCGTTTCTTCGGAAGCTTTACCTGCTCGGAGGCAGCCAGAATAGACAGGAGGATCGGCAGATCGTAGAGCGTGCCGGATTTCTTCGTACCCGCCGGAGCGAGGTTCACGATGATGCGGCTGACCGGGAACCGGAAGCCGCAGTTTTTGATCGCGGCGCGCACGCGTTCGCGCGCCTCCTTGACGGACGCGTCCGGCAGACCGACCAGATCGAACGCCGGAAGCCCCGTACCGATGTAGCATTCCGTCTGCACCTCGTATCCGTTGACGCCGGACAGGCCGAGCGAGAGCACCTTACTGAGCATCTGCATCCCTCCGCTTTTTTCTTCGCATCTATCATAGCGCATTTCACGTCAAAAACCAACAGGTTTTTCAAAACTTGCCGGAATGCGCGGCAGATTTTCGAAAGATTTCCGCCAAATCCAAAAAGGTTATCTCAAATTTGATTTACATTGACAAGAAAATGTGATATAGTCATTATGCATGAATATGTAATTACTTTTAGGAGGTAATTGTTTTGGTTCGTAAATTCAAAACCATGGACGGCAATAATGCCGCGGCTCACGTATCCTATGCATATACCGAGGTCGCCGGTATTTATCCCATTACGCCGTCCTCCCCGATGGCGGACTTTGTCGACCAGTGGTCTGCCGCAGGTCTGAAGAACATCTTCGGCACCCGCGTCAAGGTTGCCGAGATGCAGTCTGAGGCCGGTGCGGCCGGTACGGTTCACGGCTCCCTCGGCGCAGGCGCTCTGACGACCACCTATACGGCGTCTCAGGGTCTGCTGCTGATGATCCCGAATATGTACAAGATCGCGGCGGAGCAGCTGCCCTGTGTGTTCCACGTCTCGGCTCGTACCGTCTCGACCCATGCGCTGAACATTTTCGGCGATCATTCCGACGTCATGGCCTGCCGTCAGACCGGCTTCGCCATGCTCTGCGAGACCAACCCGCAGGAAGTCATGGATCTGTCCCCCGTCGCACATCTTTCCGCGATCGAGGGCAAGGTTCCGTTCCTGAACTTCTTTGACGGCTTCCGTACCTCCCACGAGATCCAGAAGGTCGCCTGCTGGGATTACGCCGATCTCAAGGAAATGTGCAACATGAAGGCTGTCGAGGAGTTCCGTCAGCACGCGCTGAACCCGGAGCATCCCGCTGCCCGCGGCTGCCACGAAAACGGCGATATCTTCTTCCAGCACCGTGAGGCCTGCAACCGGTACTATGACGAGCTGCCCGCAGTCGTCGAAAAGTACATGGGCAAAATCAACGAGAAGCTCGGCACGAACTATCAGCTGTTCAACTACTACGGCGCTCCCGACGCTGACCGCGTCATCATCGCGATGGGTTCCATCAACGACGTTGCTGAGGAAGTCATCGACTACATGAACGCGCACGGCGAGAAGGTCGGCCTGGTCAAGGTCCGCCTGTACCGTCCGTTCTGCGCAGACAAGCTGGTTGCGGCTATCCCGGCTACCGCCAAGAAGATCGCAGTCCTCGACCGCACGAAGGAGCCCGGCTCTCTGGGCGAACCTTTGTACATGGACGTTGTGACCGCTCTGGCTAACGCAGGCGTCAAGGCGACCATCATCGGCGGTCGCTACGGCCTCGGTTCCAAGGATACGCCTCCTGCTTCCATCTTCGCCGTTTACAATGAGCTGAAGAAGGATGCGCCGAAGCACGAGTTCACCATCGGCATCGTCGACGACGTGACGAACCTGTCCCTCGAAGAGGACAAGAACTGCCCGAACACCGCCGCGGAAGGCACCATCGAGTGCAAGTTCTGGGGTCTGGGCGGCGACGGCACCGTCGGCGCGAACAAGAACTCCATTAAGATCATCGGCGACCATACCGACAAGTATGTGCAGGCCTACTTCCAGTACGACTCCAAGAAGACCGGCGGCGTCACCATCAGCCATCTGCGCTTCGGCGACAAGCCCATCAAGAGCCCGTACTACATCAACAAGGCCGACTTCGTTGCCTGCCACAACCCGTCCTACATCACGAAGGGCTTCCCCATTGTCCGTGACGTCAAGCCGGGCGGCGTGTTCATGATCAACTGTCAGTGGACGCCGGAAGAGCTGGCCCATCATCTGGATGCCGCTTCCAAGCGCTACATTGCCAAGAACAACATTCAGCTCTACACCATCAACGCCATCGATCTGGCGCAGTCCATCGGCATGGGCAAGCGCACCAACACCATCCTTCAGTCCGCGTTCTTCTCGCTGGCAAAGGTCCTGCCGGAAGAGGACGCCATCCAGTATATGAAGGAAAAGGCCACGCAGTCCTACTCCAAGAAGGGCATGGACGTCGTCGAGATGAACCACAAGGCCATCGACGCCGGCGCTACCGCCTATGTGAAGATCGACGTTCCCGCTGCCTGGGCCAACGCAGAAGACGTTGTCGCCCAGCACAACCTCGAGGGCAAGCCTGAACTGGTCAAGCAGGTCAAGAACATCCTCTTCCCGGTCGATAAGATGGACGGCGATTCCCTGCCCGTCTCCACGTTCGTCGATCATGTTGATGGACAGTTCGAGCTGGGCGCTGCCGCTTACGAAAAGCGCGGCGTTGCCGTTGCCGTTCCGGAATGGGATTCTGCAAAGTGCATCCAGTGCGGCAACTGCGCATATGTCTGCCCGCACGCCACCATCCGCACGGTCGCTCTGACCGATGAGGAAGCCAAGAACGCACCCGCAGCCGCCAAGATCGTCCCGGTCAAGGCCGGCAAGGGCAAGGGCGTTTATCAGTTCACAATGGCCATCTCTCCGCTCGACTGCATGGGCTGCGGCGTCTGCGTCGGTGCCTGCCCCGAAAAGGTTCAGGCTATCAAGATGGTTCCGCAGGAAACGCAGCTGGATCAGCAGGACGTTTTCGATTACTGCGTGAACAAGGTCTCCGAGAAGAAGGAGCTTCAGACTGCCGACGTCAAGGGCAGCCAGTTCCGTCAGCCGCTGTTCGAATTCTCGGGCGCGTGCGCGGGCTGCGGCGAGACTCCTTACGTCAAACTCGTCACACAGCTTTTCGGCGACCGCATGATTGTTGCAAACGCTACGGGCTGCTCCTCCATTTACGGCGGCTCGGCACCCACCTGCCCCTACACCAAGCTGTCTCTTATACACATCTCCGAGCCCACCAGACCCTAAGACA
>ENA-OYXR01000869-OYXR01000869.1-human-gut-metagenome-genome-assembly--contig:-NODE-869-length-12296-cov-3.650355_pt1 | contig 12296 bp, 12 predicted proteins | sample MGYA00243241_ERZ653431 | MGnify/ENA primary metagenome ERZ653431 (study PRJEB26926, sample SAMN06165182) | human gut metagenome | biome: ENVO:00009003; feature: ENVO:2100002; material: ENVO:00002003... | reverse complement strand
CCGACTCCAAGCTCCTGCTGGCACGCTGCGTGGAACTGCTCCGGGAGAAAGGTTACGCTGTGGGCAACGTGGATTGCACGATCTCGATGCAGCGGCCCAAACTGCGCCCCCATATCGACCGGATGCGCGAAACGATCGCCCGCACGATCGGAATCGACACCGACGCGGTTTCCGTCAAAGCGACCACGACTGAGCGGCTCGGTTTCGAAGGGCGCGAAGAGGGCGTTTCCGTCGCGGCGGTCGCCCTGATTTACAGGGAATAGATGCAGCCCCCGACTACCCCGCTTCCGACATGGACGCTTTCCCGGGCTGCTTTTGCAAATCCGTCGTCGGGAAAATGATTTCTACGGGAAGCGGGCCGAATCACCCGACCTGCGTCATTCCCCGATACCGAAGCACCGGCCGGCGGCAGAGTTTCTGCTTCCGACCGATCCGAAATAATCGCCGCAGCCCAAGTTGGGCTGCGGCGATTATCGTTACGACCTTCTGAACCTCCGGTGCGACCCCACAACATCTTCGCCGGATTCGGTCCGTTGATGCGAATACCGACTTTCCGGCAGGCTCTTGCAATGAAGCGGCCGGAACAGAGCGGGTCGGGACAAACAGCCTCGGGGCGGTTCGCAAATCTACTCCTCGACGACCCGAATCGAGAGAATCAGATCGCCGGGACGGATGTCGTCGATCACATCCACCCCTTCGATCACACGACCGAAACAGGTATGTACGCCGTCCAAATGCTGCGTATTTTCACGGTTCATGCAGATAAAGAACTGCGAGCCGCCCGTATCCTTGCCCCGATGGGCCATAGAGAGCACACCCCGGTCGTGGTATTGTCGTCCGGCGGATGTTTCGCAGGGAATGGTATATCCCGGTCCACCCGTACCGTCACCCCGAGGGCAGCCGCCCTGAATGACGAAATCGGGAATGACGCGATGGAACGTCAGTCCGTCATAAAACCGCTTCCCGGCCAAATTCACAAAATTCTCCACCGTGACAGGCGTTTCTTTCTCATAGAGCTCCGCCTTCATGTCGCCTTTTTCAGTCGAAATAATCGCGTATTTCATCGTAAATTCAATAAGTTAATATCCTCTCTCCCGCTCGCTCCGTCAGATTCGCAGCTTCTGCGAAATATCCCGGTTCCGGAATTTCCAGCGCACGACACGGAAGGCGGAACAGAAGTCGTTCATTTTCAAATTATACCGTTATTTACCTTTTCGGCAAATGCAATCGGCCAGATGATCGTCAATAAACCCCGCAGCCTGCAAGTGGGCATAGCAAATCGTGGTTCCGAAAAACTTGAATCCCCGCTTTTTCATATCCCGGCTCATGGCATCGGACTGAGGCGACGAAGCCGGAATTTCGCTCAACGACCGGAAAGAGTTGGTAATCGGCTTACCGTCGGGAAAGAACGACAGGGTGTAGTCGTAAAAACTGCCGAACTCCTCCCGGACAGCCAGGAACAGCCTTGCATTAGTGATCGTCGCTTCGATCTTCAGCCGGTTTTTCACGATACCGTCGAACCGCATCAGCCGCTCCACGTCTTCTCCGGTCATGCGAGCCACCCGCTCGGGGTCGAAATCGCAAAAGGCCTTGCGGTACCCCTCCCGTTTTCGGAGGATCGTGATCCAGCTCAAGCCGGCCTGTGCACTCTCCAGGACGAGAAACTCGAAAAGTTTTCTCTCATCGGTCACCAACCGGCCCCACTCCTCGTCGTGGTATTTCACATACAGCTCGTCGGTTCCGCACCAGCCGCAGCGTCCGTTTATAATATCCTGCATAACATGCACGCGTTAAGATTCACAAAGATACGAATAAGCCGAACGCAAAAGCAAATCCATTTGCATTTTGCCGAGGCGGAGTATCTAAGACGAAGTCAAAGATAGCGAAAGCCGAGAAGAAAACGGGAGCTTGCTCACAGTTTTCCGAGGCGTATCCGATCTTCTGCAAAGATACTATTTTTCGCCTATTTCGAAAGAAAGACACCTTCGACGAACGGAAAAAGGCCGTGGATCGAAATCCACAGCCTTCCTTTCGAATATTTCGGAAAACTCATCCGAAAACCGCCGTTACAGCGAAGTGATCGTACCCGAATACTGCACCGTAATGTTCCAGGAATTGGTGATGGTCAGCGTCGCACCGCCGGTCTTGGCATAAATATCCAGCGTAAAGACATACCTGGTCGCAGAGAAGAGCGAAGTGACGAAAGTGACCTCCCAACCGTTGGGGCTCTGCTCCTTGAGGGTCTCCTCGGGATTGGAAATCGTGTAGTTGAGTACCGTCAGATAATACGGCATCACCGCACCCTTGACGTAAGGCAGGAAAATATCGAATTCTCCGTCCCAATACTGCAATCCGAAATTCGGATTGGTAATCAGGTGCTCCGATCCGGCCGGCATAACACGCATACTGTTGGGTATGAACTGAAAATTGCCCGATGTAACCAGAGAATCGATATAGCGTTCGTATTCAGCCTGACGCTGCGCACGCCGCTGCTCGCGCGCCTCCCGCTTCTCCTGCTTGGGACTCAATTTCTGGTTCTTACTCTGTGTCTGTGCGCTTACCCCGTAACCTGCGAGGCAAAAAACGGCAACGAGTGCCAATGCGAAAATCTTTTTCATAATGCAAAGAGGTTTTGCATCATGAAATTGCAAAATCCTTGCCTAAAGTCCCAATTTCTGTAAAAACCTGCCCGTATAACTCTCCGGACAGCGTGCCACTTCGGCCGGTGTACCGGTAGCGACGATCCGGCCGCCCTCCTCGCCCCCTTCGGGTCCGATGTCGATCAGATGGTCGGCGACCTTGATGACGTCGAGATTGTGCTCGATGACGATCACCGTATTGCCCCGATCGACAAGTTTGGCCAATACGTCGAGCAACTGGCGGATATCCTCGAAATGGAGTCCCGTCGTGGGTTCGTCCAAAATATAAAGCGTGCGACCCGTATCGCGCTTGGAGAGTTCGCTCGAAAGTTTGATCCGCTGGCTCTCGCCGCCGGAGAGCGTCGCGCTCGCGCGCGAAAGTGTCAGGTAGTCCAGACCGACCGACTGCAAAAAGCCGAGGCGGTTTTTGATCTCCTTCAAAATGCGCTCGCCGATACGCAGCTGCTGCTCGGTGAGCGTGAGGGAATCGACAAACGCGATCTCCTCCGTCACGCTCATGCGCGTGAACGCGTCGATGTCCATGCCGCCGACCGTCACCGCCAGCGACTCGCGCCGCAGCCTGCGGCCCTGACACGCGGGGCAGGGGCACTCGCTCATGCACTCCTCCAGCTCCGCGCGCACGCTCTCGCTCTGCGTCTCCTGATAGCGGCGTTCGAGGTTGTTGACGATGCCCTCAAACGGCTGGTAGAGCACGCCCTTGCCGCGCGGCTGGTCGTAGTGCAGCTCCAGCTTTTCGCCCTTCGTGCCGTAGAGGATCACGTCCATGACCTCCGGCGAGAGTTTTTCCACCGGCTCGCGCAGCGAGAAATGATATTTCTTCGACAGCGCGTCGAAGTACATCCTCGAGATGCCGTCGCCGCGCACATTGTTCCACCCCGACGCGCAGATAGCCCCGTCGAGGATGGAGAGCGTCTTATTCGGAATGACCAGCTCCGGATCGACCTTGAGCTGGCTGCCGAGGCCCGTACAGGCCGGGCACGCGCCGAAGGGATTGTTGAACGAGAACATCCGCGGCGTCAGCTCCTCGATGGACACGCCGCAGTCCTCGCAGGCATAGTTCTGCGAGAACAGAATATCCTGCTCGGGATTGAGCACGTTGATGAGCACCAGTCCGCCCGAGAGCGCCGCGGCGGTCTCCGCCGAGTCGCTCAGGCGATGCACCACATCGGGCTTTAGAATGAGGCGGTCCACCACGACCTCGATGCTGTGCTTGATGTTCTTTTCGAGCTTGATCTCCTCGCTCAGATCGTACATACTCCCGTCCACGCGCACGCGGACATAGCCGGACTTGCGCGCATCCTCGAAAATTTTGGCGTACTCGCCCTTCTTTCCGCGGATGACCGGCGCCATCACCTGAATGCGCGTGCCCTCGCCCAGCGCCATCACCTGATCCACGATCTGGTCGATGGTCTGCTGCTTGATCTCTTTTCCGCAGTTCGGGCAGTGCGGCGTGCCGACCCGCGCCCAGAGAAGGCGCAGATAGTCGTAGATCTCCGTCACCGTGCCCACCGTCGAGCGCGGATTCTGCGAGGTCGTTTTCTGGTCGATGGAGATGGCGGGGGAGAGGCCGTCGATGTAGTCCACGTCGGGCTTTTCCTTCTGCCCGAGAAACATCCGCGCGTAGGACGACAGACTTTCCACATACCGCCGCTGTCCCTCGGCATAGATGGTGTCAAACGCCAGCGAGCTTTTTCCGCTGCCGGACAGTCCCGTGATGACGGTCAGCTTGTCGCGCGGGATGCTCACATCAATGTTCTTGAGGTTGTTCTCCCGCGCGCCCTTGACAATGATATTTTCCTGCATAGTTTACCTTTTGCTCCTGTTTATTTGTGTCGAGACCGGTTTTCGGTCATAGCATACACAAATCATTTTTTAATGTCAATCCTTGTATAAATAGGCAAAAATTTTGTTTTTCCCAAACTTTTTCGTTTCTTACTCCACAATGATGTCCGCCGTCTCCGCGCGCACCAGCCCCATCAGGTCGGCGGGCTTCACCTCCACCTGATAACCAATCTTCCCCGCGGACACGATGACCGTCGGCAGGTTTTCCACCGAGCTGTGGAAAACCGTCGGGAACAGCTTCTTCATGCCCACCGGCGAGCAGCCGCCGTGAACGTAGCCCGTGAGCGGCAGCAGCTCCTTTTGGTGCAGCATCTCGATGCTCTTCTCGCCCACGGCCTTCGCCGCCTTCTTGAGGTCAAGGCTCTCCGCCACGGGCACGTCGAACACATAGTATTGCCCGCTCGCGCCCCGCGCCACCAGCGTCTTAAAGACCTGCGCGGGATCAAAGCCCATGCTTTTCGCGACGGTCACGCCGTCCACCGCCACGCCCTCCTCGTGCGGATAGCTGTGCGCGGTATAGGCGATCTTCTTCTGCTCCAGCACACGCATCACATTTGTCTTTTCTTCCTTATTCTTTGCCATCGTCCTCTTCTCCCGTAATAAGCTCCCAGCGGTTATAGGCATTTTCGTCGTGATACTTTATTTGTATTTCCCGCATACTGATTGGCGTATGCGGCGTGCCATCCTTTTTGGGTGTTGCCAACCATTTTGCATGCGACTCCCGAATGGTTACCGCCACCTCCTCTGCCTGCATGATATAGTAGTCCGGCAGACTCTCTCCGTTCAGCCGGACAAACACATAAAAATCGGCCTTCGGTGTCTCATCCTTACTGCTCAGCAGCCATGATGCCTTTTCATACTGGGTTGTCTTGACTTGGATCGCGCAGCTTTTCCCCGCTTTGTTCACAGCCAAAATGTCAAAAGCATCTGTCCCTGCCATTGTGAGGGCCGCGACAACACCGCGCCGCGAAAGCTCCGCCGCGACAAAATATTCTCCCGCGCTTCCTGTCAAAACATTCATCTTGTTTTTTCTTTCCTTCGCCATATCCCTTCACCTCAATACATACACGCAGGCGAGGATGCACCCCAGCCCTAAAAATACCGTCAAGCTCACCGGCTCGCCGAAGGCGAGAATGCCCACGAACGACGCGACCACCGGCTCCAGACTCGCCAGAATGCTCGCCTTGCCGCTCTCGACCTTGGCAAGGCCGTTCGTATACAGCAGATACGGCAGCACCGTCGAAATGACGATCAGCCCCAGCGCGACGAGGATCATTCTCCCGTCCGCGAACACCGCGCGCATCTCGCCCGCGTCGAGCAGGAAGAGCGAGCCGAGCCCGCCGAACACGAACGTCCAGTACACCACGGTGAACGGCGTATAGTGCCGCAGGCCGAACGGCGCGAAGATGGAGTAGAGCGCGTAAAGGAAGCCCGCGCCCAGTCCGAACAGCACGCCCGCCGCCGTCACGCTCGCGTCCCCGCTCCATACGCCCGTCACAAACGAGCAGCCGAGCAGCGCCAGCACGAGCGCCAGAATCTTCTTCCTTGTGATCCTTTCGCGGAACACCACCGCGCTCATCAGCACGACCATCGCCGGCGCGGTGTAGAGCAAAATGGCGCTCACCGCCAGCGAGCACAGCTCCTGACACTTGAAGTAGCACAGCGTAAAAAAGACCATGCTCACCACACCCGTGCCGAAAAAGATGGGCAGGTGCTTCGCTTTCACATGGAATACGCTCCGCTCGCGCAGCGCGAAAATGAGCGTCAGCAGCACAAGTCCGCCGAAATTGCGGATGACGACGATGTTCGCCGCGCCCATGCCCGCGCGCATCAGAAAGCGGTTAAAAAGCCCGATGCAGCCCCAACAGGCCGCCGCACCGAGGATATTCAGATAGGGAAGGTATTTTTTCATGTCTTTTTCTCTCTTTATTTTTGTTCCTTCCGCAGCTCGATGATGCGGTCGCGCAGCACGGCGGCATACTCGAACTCCAACATCCGGCTTGCCTCCTGCATCTGCTTTTCCAATTTCCTGATCTCCTCGTCCCGCTCGCGCTCCGAGAGCTTGCGCTTGCCGCGCCGACGCGCACCGTCCTCGTCCTTCTTTGAAATTTCGATGATCTCGCGCACGTCCTTGCGGATGGTCTGCGGCACGATGCCGTGCTCCTTGTTGTATTTGTCCTGAATGGCGCGGCGGCGCTCCGTCTCGTCCATGGCGCGCTTCATCGACGGTGTCACCGTGTCGGCGTAGAGAATGACCAGACCGTCCGCGTTTCGCGCGGCGCGGCCGATGGTCTGCACAAGGCTCGTCTCGCTGCGCAGGAAGCCCTCCTTGTCCGCGTCGAGGATGGCGACGAGCGACACCTCCGGCAGGTCGAGGCCCTCGCGCAGCAGGTTGATGCCGACGAGCACGTCGAACTCGCCCAGCCGCAGGTCGCGGATGAGCTCCATGCGCTCGATGGTCTCCACGTCTGCGTGCATATAGCGCACGCGCACGCCCACCGTGCGCAGATATTCCGTCAGGTCCTCCGCCATCTTCTTCGTCAGCGTCGTCACCAGCACGCGCTCATTGCGCGCGGCGCGGGCGTTGATCTCGCCCACAAGGTCGTCGATCTGCCCCGTGACGGGCCGCACCTCCACGCGCGGATCGAGCAGACCCGTCGGACGGATGACCTGCTCCACGATCTGCCCCGCGCGCTCGCGCTCATAGTCGCCCGGCGTCGCGGAAACATAGATGCGCTGATGCACACGCTGTTCAAATTCCTCAAACCTGAGCGGGCGGTTATCGTAAGCGCAGGGCAGGCGGAAGCCGTACTGCACCAGCGCGTCCTTGCGCGCGCGGTCGCCGTTGTACATCGCCCGCACCTGCGGCAGCGTGACATGGCTCTCGTCCACAAAGAGCAGAAAGTCCTTGGGGAAGTAGTCGAGCAGCGTCATGGGCGCAGACCCCTCGGGCCGCGCGGAAATGACGCGCGAATAGTTCTCGATGCCCGTGCAGTAGCCAAGCTCGCGCATCATCTCAATGTCGTACCTCGTCCGCTGGTGGATGCGCTGCGCCTCCACCGCCTGTCCGTTGTCGGTGAAGAACTTCTCCCGCACCTCCAGCTCGCGCTCGATCTCCTCGATGGCGCGCTCCATCTTGTCCTTCGTCGTCACATAGTGCGACGCGGGATAGATGACCGTGTGCTGCAGGGTCTTCGTCACCACGCCGGTCACGGGCTGGAACTCGCGGATGGCGTCGATCTCGTCGCCGAAGAACTCCACGCGCACCGCGCGGTCACGCCAGTAGGCGGGGTAGATGTCCACCGCGTCGCCGCGCACGCGGAAGCGGTTGCGCTCAAAGGCGACGTCGTTGCGCTCGTAGCGATCCTCCACCAGACGGCGCAGCAACTCGTCGCGCTCCATCGTCTGTCCCGGGCGCAGCGAGATCATCAGCTTGGCGAAGTCGTCCGGCTCGCCGAGGCCGTAGATGCAGCTCACGGACGAGACCACGATCACATCCCGCCGTTCGAGCAGCGCGCAGGTCGCGCTCAGCCGCAGGCGGTCGATCTCCTCGTTCGTCGAGGCGTCCTTGGCGATGTAGGTGTCCGTATGCGGGATATACGCCTCGGGCTGATAGTAGTCGTAGTAGCTGACGAAGTATTCCACCGCGTTCTCGGGAAAAAACTCCTTGAACTCCGCGCACAGCTGCGCGGCGAGCGTCTTGTTGTGCGCCAGCACCAGCGTGGGACGCTGGACCTTTTCGATCACGCTCGCCATCGTGAACGTCTTGCCCGAGCCGGTCACGCCGAGCAGCACCTGCTCGTCCAGTCCCAATTCGACGCCGCGCACAAGCGCGGCAATGGCCTCCGGCTGGTCGCCGGTCGCCTGAAACGGCGCATGGAGCTTGAATTCCATGGTCTGCCTCCTCAATCCAAAAGTCCGTTATCGCGCAGGCACACAAAGTCCCCGTCCGCGACGATCACATGGTCCACCAGCTGCACGCCGATGTCCGCAAGCGCCCGCTTGATCTGTAAGGTCGTCTGGTTGTCCTCCTTGCTCGGCAGCGCCACGCCGCTCGGATGGTTGTGCGACAGCACCACCAGGCTCGCGTTGGCGTCGAGCGCGTTTTCCACCACCCGGCGCATATTGATCGTCACCTGATCCGGGCTGCCCTCCGCCAATCGGTAGCAGGCGAGCAGCTTGCCCTTCGCATCCAGACATGCCTCGTAAAAGACCTCCCGCCGCTCGCCGAGGAACAGCTCGATGAAATACGCGCCGATGTTCTCGCGCGTGTTGAAAATGACCTCATGCCTTCCGCCGCTCGTGCGCACACGGCGGCAGAGCGGGAAGAGCAGCCGGATGAGCGTCGCGGCGTTCTCACCCACGCCCTCGACCTTCTGCAGCTCGTAGGCCGGCGCGGAAAACACTCCCTCGAGCGAGCCGAAGCGCTCGATCAGACGGTGCGCGATGGGGTTCGTGTCCTGCCGCGGAATGGCGTAATAGAGCAGCAGCTCCAACGCCTCATGGTCGGCAAAGGCGTCCAGCCCATGCTCGCGGAACTGCTCCTTTTTTCTCTGTCGGTGCCCCTCGTGTACGCTCATGCGCTCACCCTCTCCGCGTCGTTTTTTGAAGTATATTATTGTATCACATTCCGCCGCGTAGTACAAGCACTTTTTCAAACAGATGTTCGCTCTGCTCCGAAATTCGGCGGCACAAAAGGCGAACGCCCACGGGCGTCCGCCTTTTCCGTTCATTCCAGCTCCAGCATCACGGGGCAGTGGTCGCTGCCCATGATCTCGCTCCAGATCTCCGCCTTTTTGATGTGCCCGCGCAGCCGCTCGGATACAATGAAATAGTCGATCCTCCACCCCACGTTCCGCGCCCGCGACGCCGCGCGGTAGCTCCACCACGAATAGGCGTCGGCGCGGTCCGGCCAGAGCGCGCGGAACGAATCCACGAAGCCCGCCGCGAGCAGCTCGGTCATCTTCCCGCGCTCCTCGTCGGAAAAGCCGGGGTTGAAATGGTTCGTCTTGGGATTCTTCAGGTCGATCTCCTCGTGCGCCACATTCAGGTCGCCGCAGTACACCACGGGCTTCGTCTGATCCAGCCCACAGAGGTATTCCCGCAGATCGTCCTCCCACCGCATCCGGTAGGGGAGACGCTTCAGCTCGTCCTGCGAGTTCGGCGTATAGCAGCACACGAGGTAGAAATCCTCGTACTCCGCCGTGATGACGCGCCCCTCGTGCCGGTGCTCGTCGTCGCCGAAATCGTAGGTGACGTTCAGCGGCTCCTTTCTCGTGAGCACCGCCGTGCCGGAGTAGCCGGCCTTGTCCGCGCTGTTGAAATACATCCGGTAGCCCGGCAGCTCGAAGCTCACCTGATGCGGCTGCAGCTTCGTCTCCTGCAAGCAGATCACATCCGCGTCCGCGAGCGCCACAAAATCCAGAAAGCCCTTGTTCAGGCAGGCCCGCAGGCCGTTCACGTTCCACGATACCAGCTTCATGAGGATCATCCTCCCGTTTCATTTCTCCGCTCCATCATAGCAGAGCTTCGCCCCTGAAAAAAAGAAAGATGCCATATGGCATCTTTCTTTTTCTCTGCTATTTACTGCTTTGTGCGGTCGTAGGAGACCACCACGCGGCGATTCGGCTCCGTGCCGATGGAGAAGGTCGTGATGTACTGCGTGTCCTGCAGCGCCGTATGGATCACATGGCGCTCATAGGCGTTCATCGGCTCGAGCGTCACGTTGCGGCGGTACTTGACCACCTTGCCCGCGACCTTCTGCGCCAGACGCTCCAGACTCTCCTCGCGCTTTTCGCGGTAGTTCTCGGCGTCGATCTGCACGCGGGCGCGCTTGCTCTCGCCGCCGCGGTTGATGGAATAGTTCGTCAGCTGCTGAATGGCGTCGAGCGTTTCGCCGCGGCGGCCGATGAGCGCGCCGAGCTTTTCACCCTCTAAAATGACCTTGTAGCGGTTCTTCTCGACCTCATAGACCTTGACCTCGGCCTTGGCGTCCATGTGCTCGAGCAGACCGGAGAGGAACGTGCGGATCTGCTCGCTCTTCTCGTCGCGGACCTCCTCGCCGAGCACGGCCGGCTCGCGCGGAGCCTTCTCGGCCTTCGGCTCGGCCCTGCGCTCGCCGCGCTTGGCCTCGCGTTCCTGCTTTTCCCTGGCGCGTACTTCCTTCTGCAGCACCTCGGCGCAGTAAACGGGTTTCTTCTCCGCCTTGGGCGCGGCGCTCTTGGGCTCGGGCTTGACCGGCTCCGGCTTCGGCTCCGGCTGACCGTCGTCATAGCTGACGCGGACCGTTGCGGGCGAGCCGCCGATGCCGAGGAAGCCGGACTTCGCGCGCTCGAGGATCTCGACGGACACATCGTCGCGCTCCAGACCGAGCTGCTCCAATGCGCGGCGGATGGCCTCGTCCTCGGTCTTGCCCGTCATATCAATAAACTTGATCATCTAAGACAAGCTCCTTTTCGTTATTCGCCGTAGTGGTCGGCGTTGAACGAACGGCCTCTCGCGTACGGACGGTCTCCGATGCGGCCGTTCTCGGTGGTGGCCTTCTTGGCCTTTTCGGCCTTGGCAGCCTTGGCGGCCTGCGCGGCCTTCTGCTTTTCCTTCAGGCTCTTCTTTTCAGCCTCGCGCTGCTGCTGGGCGACGCGGGCCTCCTCCATGCGGCGGAGACGGTCCTCCATGCGGGCCTTCTCACGCGCCTCGTCCTCCGCAGCCATGTTCTTCTTGAAATACTTGTTGAGCACCTTCTCCTGCACGAGCATCAGAACGCGGTTCGCGATCCAGTACACGCCGAGGGAGGCGGGCAGGGTAAAGCCGATCCAGAGGGACATGATGGGCATCATCCACATCATCATGCGGCTCGAGCGCGCGGTGGGGTCGTTGGGGTCCGCGGCCGAGGGATTGCCGGCCATGGAGACCTTGGACTGCCAGAAGCTCAGCGCGCCGGAAACGATGGGAATGAGCAGCACGCCGATAACAGCCCAGCCGCCGGTCCCGATCTGACCGATGACGTCACTGGGGATCATGGTGAGGTCCATGCCGAGGAAGCTGAAGTCCATGTGGATCCAGCCCTCGGGCAGGGCGACGCCCAGCTCCTGCGCGGCCTTCACGAGCGTGATCTGGCCGTAGGGCTGCAGCTGCGTCAGACCGTCCTTCACGGTCACGGCGCCGTCGTTCGCCGTCATGGCGATGGCGGCGAGGTCAAAGCCAGCCGCGCTCACCGCGTCGATCACGCCCTGCATGGCCGTGGTCGTGAGCATCATGAAGCGCGTGATGGGCTGACGGATGATGGAATACAGGGCAATGAGGATGGGGAAGGGCAGGAAACTCCACAGGCAGCCGCTCATGGGGTTGACGCCTTCCTCTGCGTAGAGCCTCTGCAGCTCCTCGTTCATCTTGACCTGATTGTTCTTATAGCGGGTCTGGATCTCTTTGATCATGGGCTGGAAGCGGCTCATGCGCATCATGCTCTTCTTCGATTTCATCTGGAAGGGCAGCATGATCAGCTTGATGACCACGGTAAAGAGCACCAGCGCCCAGCCGTAAGAGCTTGTCAGCTCATAGAGCGCGCGGAGCAGCCATGCGAAGGGGATACAGATATAGTATCCGATCGTTGCAAACATTTTTGTGTCCTCCGTGTTTTTTGGTGTTCCCCCTCAGGGAACGGGATCGTAGATCTTTCCGCCCCGATAGAACGGATGGCACCGCATAATTCGTTTGAACGCCAGCCAGCCCCCCTTGAGCGCGCCGTACTTCTCGATGGCCTCGAGCGCGTACTGCGAGCAGGTGGGACTGAAGCGG
>ENA-OYXR01000847-OYXR01000847.1-human-gut-metagenome-genome-assembly--contig:-NODE-847-length-12511-cov-4.549374_pt1 | contig 12511 bp, 7 predicted proteins | sample MGYA00243241_ERZ653431 | MGnify/ENA primary metagenome ERZ653431 (study PRJEB26926, sample SAMN06165182) | human gut metagenome | biome: ENVO:00009003; feature: ENVO:2100002; material: ENVO:00002003... | reverse complement strand
CGAGATGTCTTAGGGTCTCGTGGGCTCGGAGATGTGTATAAGAGACAGCTTTGGGCCTGCGCCGTATCGGTGTTCTCTCAACCTTGATACATTCACCGCTGATCTCTATGAGATGGCCGGAAAGCGCCAGATACAGGAGCTGCGATGCGCTGAACACAAAGAATACACAGATCAATGCCAAGGAAATCGGAAGATACGGATCCTCTGCCATCAGCAGGGAGACCACCAGCAATATAAGACTCACTGCCGCCGCGCCATATCGTATTATAACCTGTTTCTGGATCACTATCGGTAGTTCTCTCAGTTTTTCTTTCATTACACGCCTCACAGTAATAGAATTCGCCTTTTCTCCAGCAGCCGGAGCAATGCATCAACGACCTCGTCTCTGGCCGCAGCATGCTCCATCTGCGCTTCCAGAATATTATCGAAGATCGTTTCCTGCGTATAGATTCGTTCCGTCAGACGCTGCCGGTTCCGTTCACCTAACAGATCAGCAGTGGGCATGACACGGTGCTCTGCGAGGAACACAAGCTCTGCAGTGGTGAGATGCAGTCCGGCGTCTGTCAGCCAGCGCAGCAGTTCCTTTTTACGTGTACTCAACAGCACACGATGTCCCTGCGGCTGTGCGGGTACTAGAACGCACTGCGTCAGCGCACGGTACTCCGCTGCCGGTTCGTCCGACTCCACGAGTTCTACAAGGCCCTGCCGGTTTAGCTGCTGCAGCGCCTTTCTCTCCAGAATGTTGCCGCCACTTTCCGCAAAGCCATACCGGCCATTGAGCCAGAGCTCCGCCTGCAAGTCGGTCAGTTGAAAATCGGTGCCATGCCGGGTCACAAATAAAAGCTCCTCTGTCGATGCTTTGATTACCATGCCTTTGGAAATATATTTCATGTTGCGTCACTCCTCGTTTGGTATTTACCCATATTACACCACTCGCGGATGCGATTTACAGCACTCAGAGCAAATACATTGCCACGACGCACAGTGTGATGATCAACAGCATGACGCCCGTTACTGCACAGATCTTCTTGACCAGTTCCATGTCAATACCCTCATTCAGCCTACCGGCATCGGCAGGGAGGACATCGTCGTAATATCCATCGTAGCCATCATCCGGTTTAGAAGACGACTCGGTATCTTGATCTTGCAGCTCTTTTTGTTTTCGTTTCTGCTTTACCTTCTTCGGCGTAGCTTTGCGGCTTTCGGTCGCCGTATCCGGACTCGTAGCTGGCTGCTCATGCTTTTTCTCGCGTTCCTCTGTCATGTTCGGCAGGTTCTCCCCGCATTCCGGACAGAAAGAAACGGCGCCATCCGGAAGGGCGGCACCGCAGTAAGGGCAGTATTTCATATGCAGTTTCTCCTTTGGGCAGTGTTCGGCATTCAAGCCGTTTCTCAAAACCCATTGGGGGACGATAGGATTATAGCACAGCGACATTTGCGTGTCATCGGCTTAGACATTGCCATTTACCTTGCCATTTTGTAGGACATAGAAAATATCATTCACCAACATACGCCCAAACCACACGCACCTACCTATAATATCCTATCGCTTTCTCTTAGTCAATCGCATTATTTCCACTCCTGTAAAGTTCTACAAAAAAGGGACTATATTCCGGCACTTTACCAGAATTCTCATTGAGACTGTCAATTGTGCGTATTATTACGGTAGTGCTATAATGTGTCTACAAAACAAAAGAGTGTGGTTCCATGCGCAGCTACACATATGGATGATCGGGTAACATACTATTGGGGTGAGGCATATGAAACTTTACATTTGTGGAAACGGGTTTGACCTTCATCATGGATTACCAACATCTTATTGGCATTATAAAGAATTCCTAAGACGTGAACACGCAGAGGTAGCTAAAGAATACGAGCAATTCGTAGGCATTTTTAAAGATGATAGAATTGCATGGTCAAACATTGAAGAAGCATTAAAAATTGATTATTTAAAAATGTTAAGCAGGTATGCAGACCACCCATATGTAATGGACAAAGTTAATGATAGAGCACACAGCGATAATTTGCTTGATTACTATGGTATTGATCTCGAGTATGCATTCAGAGGATTAACAGACTTCATAACTAACTTTACTGGAAAATATCTTTTTGATTGGCTTTCGACAATTAACATCAGTGGTGCAACACCTGACTTAAATCTTAGCCCCGACGATTTGTACATAACTTTTAATTATCTTGATACATTACAGACACTCTATCACATACCGAACCATAATGTTCTTCATATTCATGGGGCAGTGAAAAACCTTAAAAATCTAGAAAAAGCCACTAAAAACCATAAGAGAGACGCTTTGTCCACACTGACACCTGATGTGGGGAGAAAAGAGGCCCAAGATACATGGGAACTCATTGAATGCCCAGAGTTTCAGAGCATGTATATAAGAAGTGAACTGCAATTTGGTGCTGTAATCAATACTGAAAAGGAGTTGAGAAAAGTGCGAAAATGGTTTGAGGGGGATAAAGAATACGCGGAGTATGTGGCCCCCTCAATAAATATTATTGAAGATTTTATGAAAAAAAGCACAAAACGGTTGCAGGACAATTATAGAAAACTATCGTATTTCGTTTGGACGCATGACGACATAGATACTGTAGAGATTATGGGGCATACACTTCTCGGCGTTGATTTCCCTTATTATAAGGAAATATTAGTACCTTTTTTAGATGATAAGCTCTGGTTTTTCAAGGCACATAATGGAAATACTGTGGAAATTAAAAATTTTTTAGAAAAGGTGCATTTAGAGAGTTATCGTATTGAATCATGGTAGCTTCTCGCAAATTTACTGCTTAGGGACTCGGAACAAAAAATTCTCTGGATTCTTTCCGCCGCTGCCAGTAATAATATGTCTTTATATGTCTTTCTTGGGATTTCCATTTTCTAACATCATGTCCGCGCTGTCATTTCGTTGCCATGGCAGGTAATGATTTTTATGTCCCATTGCTCCAGTCGATTTTGCTTTTCCGAATAAGAAGTCAAGCTTAGACAGAAAGCCACCGGCAAATGCCAGTGGCTTTCTGTGCGTAAAGAGGGGGATTTACCAATACTTAGGATAGCTACTAGTACTTTGCTGATGCTTTGCGTATTCCCACCAGGGGACTTGGTTGACGAAGTCCGTCAGCTTATCCCAGAACTGGTCGGCCAGCGTACCCTTGTCCACGTAAACCGTGGCAGTATAGGTCTTGGTGCTGCCATCCTCCATGGTGGCCGTATAGGTCACGGAGTTGGTGAAGTTCACTGTCTCGCCACTACCGGGCGTCAGGGATTTAACGCCGTTGGTGGAGATAGTGGGAGTCAGCTTTGTCACATCCGTGCCGCGGGGCATGGTGATGGTAATAGTGTTGGTGGTGTTGTTCACCGCACCAGCCACGCCGTTGATGGAGAAGCTGGCGATGCCCTTGGCGGTCGTGGTGGCCGTCTCCCACTGGCAGGTGATGTTGATGTCACCGGCAGGCATCTTGAAGCGGTTATTCGTGATAACCTTGTCCATCGGAGCCCCACCCTTAGCAAAGCCATAGCACAGGGAGCCCTCCACCATTTGATAACCGCTGTCGGGCGTTACGGTGACGATAATCTCATCGCCCTCGTTGGCCTTGGTGCGGTTGGTGGTGATGGTACCGCCCTTGGGGGTGCTCACCGAGATCTTATACGCACCAGTATTCGGTGTGTCAGAACCACTGTCAAAGGCGGGGATCTCCACCTTCAAGGGGGCGCTCTCGCCACCAGCAGCACTCACAACTACGATGTAGACGTCACGGGCATCTGCGGTCAGATTGCTGAGGGTGAAGGTAGTCTCACCTGCGCTGGCTGTACCCTTGGTGGTGGACTTCTTGATTTCATCCACCGTGGGAGCCGTTGCACCGTGGGTCACTACCTTGTAGAAGTAGGTGCCGGCCTCATTGGTGGTGAATTTCACCGTAGCGGCGGTCTTGCTGCTGCGGGTAGCAGAACCGTTGGACAGGGTGGGTGTACCAGGCGCTGCAGCCTGCTGAATGGTAATGGTGTACTCTTGAGTAGGACCTTCGTCGCCTTCCGCAAGATCCTTCTGCGAACGCACGATGAACTTTGTGGCCGTGCCCAGCGTCATATTGCAGGCTTGTCCGTTCGCATCCAACGCCGTCTTAGATCCTTCCTTAAAGACTTGAGCATTCTTGGAATACGTCAATTTCAGGATCATATTGGCCAGATTGGTTGTATCCATATCAGCAGGCAGCGTGATAGTAAATACCGTACCATCCTGATCGTATTCACCGACCGGGCTGCCATTGGCATCAAGCAGGGCAACCTTTTCCAAATCACACGCTTCACTTAGATAGTTGGGATCTTCCGCGAAAGTGGCGACCACATTGACGGCTTGATGATTGGTTTCCGGCATAAGGAAGGTTGTCTGAGTCGCAGTGCTATTCGCAATATCAACCTGAGTATTATCGGAACCATAAGTCGCGCTCCAGCTTTGGAAGACATATCCGGTCTTTGGCTGCGCCTGCAGCTTGACCTCCGTTCCTTCAACTACACCGAAAAGTTTTGTTGCCGCTTCTTCTGAGCCAATCTGAGCTGTAGCAGTACCCATGCTCTCATCATTTACCGTGACATTCACATCACCATAATCCTTCGCTGCAAAGATGGCCTTAATGGTATAATTTGAAGTTCCGTCAACAGTGAAGTAAGGCCGTTGGATAGTGCCGATCTGAGTGGGGTAATCCTTATATTCAACACTTACGGTCTCTTCTTTCGTTGTGTTTGTGATTTCCCATCCGACTAACTTGTTACCCGTTTTAGGATTACTGACTGGCGCAATGGTTGCGGAGACTTCTGTGCCGATAGCCACTGTATCCGCAACAGAGTCAAATTTGTGCTGCTTACCAGAATTGACGTCATATGTAGCAGCGATTGTAATGCCTGAAACGGTTAATAACAAATCACTTGCAACAGGAAAATTTGCAGTTAATGTGACAGCAGAGCCGGCTTTTACAAATACAGCCTTGAGAGAAACGTCATTATTCGGCATGGTGAACTCCAGTCTCGCTTCTTTCAATTTGGAGTCCGATAGACCGGGAATGCCTGTCACTTCCCATTTGTCGAGTTTGGCATCATAGAAATTATTGTCACCGACCCCGAACTTCTGAGAAACAGCTTTGACCACAACGGTATCTCCCGTTTTCGCCTTGTTGCTAGGTGTGCCATTTACTTCGACCTCTACGCTTCCCATGGGGGCAGATTTGGAGCTTTCGTATAGACTATATGTTCCCTCTGCCGTGGTGGTAATTTCGTAGCTTTGCGTCTCGCCTGCCGTAGCATTCAGCGTCACCTTATACTCCTGGCTGTAGGCCTTGCCATCGTAGGCGGTGAACACCAGCGTGGTCATTCCGGCAGCTTCCGGCCTGTAGCTGTAATTGGCCCCTGTTGCAACCGCCTCGGCATCCCCTATCTTCACATAGTAGGTCAGCGTATCCTTGTCCGCATCCTCAAAGATGCTAGTCAAATCCAGCTGCCACGCCGTGTTGACGGTGACATCAATGGTCACGGGATTCTCCACACCCTCCTTAATAGTGGGCGGAGTGTTCTCTGCCGTTTCCGTAACAGGAACTATTTTAAGGTGGTAATAATACTTCTGAGTCCCATTGTCAATGCGTATTGTGGGAAGAATTCTTACGCCATCTCCGTAATAAGTCTCTCCTGTAACTCGTTTTGCATACAGTATGTTCTTTACATACAGCGAGGCTCCGGTAACAGTCGTTTCACCACTATAGCCTTTCTTGGCTACACGCAATTCATCTGGATAATCCGCCGAGGTTTTTGTCAGCGTTCCGTTTTCAACTTTTACGGGGTCCATGACAGTGATGCACACTTCACCTATTACCTTTGTGCCTGCCAGTCCCTCTTCGTTCGTATGAATACTTTCGTAGTCGGTGATTTCTATGTCCTTCACCTTACATGCAAAAGTCGATGCAGCCGCGGTAGTCCCGTCATAAAAATACCCATCTTTAATTTTAAGACTCTTCAACTGCGGCCAGTCCACTTGTACCGTCGCTGTGGCATCATCCGCTGCATACGCTTTAGGTGCGGTAACCGTAAGGAAGCTCATCGCCATGAGCAGGCAAAGGAGCAGTGATACTGCCCTTTGCCATTTCGTTGTTTTCATGGCTCTCTCCTTTCTGTTTAGTTAAATCTGTGTCCGTAGCTGGTCTGGTGATCCGCTACGTCGCTGTTCTCTGCCACCTTATCCCAAAGCTGCTGGGAAATACTTCGCTCAAAGATAACGGTGACGGTATAGCTTTTGCTTTCCGCGCCCAGCGTTACGGTATAGGTCAGCGGGCTGGTAAGGTTCACGACCTCACCGGATACCGGACTGACAACAGCTCCCGCAGGAACGGTGACGGCCGGTGCTACCGCCGTGACATTCGTCCCAACCGGCAGTGTGACGGTAATGATGCCGGCACTCTGGTCGATCACACCATCCACACCCAAAACGGAGAAGCCTGTGATTTTCGCGGTGCTGGTGGCGGGCGTATCATCGTCGCCTCCGCTGCTCTTTGCGGAGATCGGCTGGCCGCTCTTATTCAGCACGGTAACGGTATAGGTGCGGCTGGCCAGATCGTTGTCGCCGCCCAGCGTGAACGTGGCAGCGTTGGCAAAGTCCACCGCAATGCCGGAGGTCGGTGAGCAGGTCTTGCCGGTGAATTCGATGTCCGTCACCAGCTTGGTGCTGGTCAGCTTGGAATCGTCCACACTGGTGACAGTGATGGTGCTTTTGGCGTTGTCAACGACGCCATTGTACCATTCGCCGACCGCCTGAACACGGAAACTGGTGATCTCCGCCTGCGCCTTGGATACGACCTTAATACGGTAGGTATTCTGTACCGTCTTATCGCCGGAGGTCACGGTGAAGGTCTTCCAGTCAGAGAAGTCCATCACCTTCTTTCCGTCCAAAGACGGGTTGGAGGTCGCCTTGTAAGAGAGGCTGGCACTGAGATACATCTTCGAGGTATCCACACCGGCGTTCACCGTAAGCAGGATCTCCGTTGCCCCATCGGATGCCTTGGTGACTTTCTTCTCCAGTATGTCCGTTGCGTTCAGCACGCTGTTTTGCAGCTTGATGCTGTTGACATCCAGCTCGGCGCCGGCAGCACCCACATCACCATGATTCACGGTGACATAATAGCTCTTGGTGGTCTTTCCGTCCTCGGCCAGCACAGTAAAGGGCTGCTTGACGCCCTCTACGAAGGTCGTGGGAAGATTCGGAGCAAGAAGCGTCGCTCCCTCCGCCATCGTCACGGTTGGGGTCAGGTTCGTCAAGGGCATACCGTTGGGCACTGTAACAGTGATGGTGTTCTCACCGCCTTCGCCGCCCTCGGTGATAACACCCGGCTTGCCCTCGATCTCGAAGCTGGTGATGGAAGCGTCCGTAGACATCTGCCGGGCAAAGTCAAAGCGGTGGTAATAGAAATAACAGGGAGTCCCCTGACCTTCCTCCAGGAATTTGAGATACCACATGGTGGCATAGCAGCCCTGATAGGTCGCCATAGCATTGTTGGTCACGCTGGTCGTATGATGGAAATAGCCGCCGCTTACGTTAGCGAAGTTATCCATCCAGTGCTGCAGCGCACTGTGACCCTGACCATCTGAGAACCGGGGATCGGCATTCCAGTCGATACCCATACTGCAAAGGCCCATCATGACCCATGCGGCAGACTCGCTATTGATCGTACCCCACCCACCGAAGGAGAAGTCGGAATTCATCTTTCTTAGGATGATCTCCAGACACAAATCCAGCTTTTCCTTTATCTGCGCACCGTAAACTGCATCCTCTTGATAGGGGGCCAGAGAGTACATGATAGCTCCCACCATGTCAATGCCGAACTCGTCATAATTGCCGTAGTCCAGAATGACATTTATCAGGTTCTCCCGCGTCCATCTGGCATTTTCCGGAATGGTGTAGGTTCCCATGTCCAGAGCCAGCAACGCAAAAATGGGGCCGTTGATGGTGTACTCACCGGAATAGTTGTAGAGTGCTGCGACAAGGTTGTCGATCTCATTGCCCGTGCTGTCGATGTACGGTTTTCCATTGTTGTACTGCGAGAGTTTCGTGCAGTCAAAGCCGCGGGCAGTCAGCATCATGATGGTGCGGTCAAACTCAGTCATTGCCACATTTGTGGTCGTGTCCAGCTTTGCAAGCTTTGCGGCAATGTCGAAGGGGTGGTCGGAGGTATTGTAGTTTTCCGGCCGGTTTTCATAGAAGCCGAGGTCCATCCACTCCCAGTCATCATTCGCTTCACTGCGATACCGGGTGATGATATTGTTACGAACCTGCTCAAGCTTGCCTATATACGCATTGGGAGCGGCTTCAGAGGATATCGTAACGTTGACGGTATAGGTTTTAGACGCCTTATTCTGTGCCGTGACCTTATACTTGACAGGCGAACTGAAATCCTGCACTTCGCCGGAGGCCGGAGAAACTGTGGCAAACTCGGAAATTTCGATGGTCGGCGCGAAAACAGGAGAGATACCCTTCGGCAGCGTCATGGTGATCTCAGCCGTACCTTCGTTGATCGTGGCTGCATATCCACCATAGCGGAAAGACTTGATCTGTCGCCCCGTCGCTACCGGAGTGCGGGTGATCGTCACGATATAGTCCTTCTCAGCGCCGTTTTCCGCAGTCACGGTATAGTGATTTTCACCGACCTGAAGCCCTGCGGGCTTCTGTGTCACTTCCGCAAATTCGGATACCGTTATATCCGGCTCTGTCGTGGTAAGGTCCGTGGCATATGGAATCGTTATGGACACGCTGTTGCCGGAGATCGTACCGACCGCATCACCGATCTTATAGGAGAGAATGTCATTCTCCGCAGATTCTTCCGCTGTGACAGAAACGTCATATGTGGCCTCTGTCCCGTACTTCGTGCTATAGACGATCAGCTTGATCTTTTGGCTAAAGTCGATCTTTTCGGTCTGGTCACTTCGCTGGCCGTTAACAGTATAATAGAATCCCTCGCCGGCATAATCTACCGTAGGGGACAGAGCGTTTAAAGTGGTTCCGACGGGCAGATTCAGCTTGATCGTCCCGTCGCTTCCGTTCACGCCATCCGTGATGCGGGCAGAGCGAACCTTGCCGTCGTCTGTCTCAATGTCAAAGGTAAGTACCTTTGTGTAAGGAGCTCCCTCTTCGACGTTGATCGTCCATCTTTGGCTCAGATTCTTTTTGAATCCGTATCCGGTAGTGTCGCTGCCGTTGTAATAGGTTCCCGTTGCGCGGTCACCCGGTGTCACTGTGGCAATAGCCTGACCATCCTTCAGACTGCCAAGATTTTGGACAAACTGGCACTCATCATTTGTCTCAACTGTAGGCGCGGGAAGCTTGTCCCAGTCGGTATCTTTCGGTAAACGAAGTGTTATGGTTTTGTTGGCGGTGTCAATCAAGCCCCGTGAACCGCCGACTTCATAGTAAGTGACAGTAGGCTCTACAATACGGTGATTCTCTAAATAATTCAGATAATAGGGAGCAATCACATCCAGAAGCATGTCCAATTCCTTTAGCCTCTGCTGTGATATCTTATCTCCAGGATTGCAGGCGGGCTTGTCACCCGTATCTGGCGCTTTATAGGTCGTCCAATGTTTAATAATGTCTTCAGCAGTAGCTGTTGCCCAGCCAGCACCCTCTACCCAATAGCTATGCGTATCGAGCCATGCGATCCTGATGTCAAACCCTGTCTGAATCATATTGGCCACAATACAGGCCAGGTTGACATCACTGGGATGGCGACCACCATATTGCACTGACGCGCTGTTTTGCGAGTCTACCAAGGCGTCGAATATCTCGTCGAACTGCTTCATGGTCGAAATCAACTTTTCCACTCGGGCAGTATATGCCTCAAGCTTATCAACAGTATTCTCGGTTTCGGAGGGGTTTTCAACCATGGTGATCACAGGCAACACGAAACTTCGATCTGACTTGGCATCATAGAAGCGCCAGAATTGTGTTTGAGAATAGTCCGCTGCTCCCTTGACCACCGGCTCGATTCGATACCGTCGTGTGCTATCTTCAAAGCGAATGCCTGTATCTGCCCAGCCAGGCGCACCCGCCGTGGCGGTATAGTACGAGGGCGTCAAATTGAAATCGCCCGTTCCTTCTGGTAGTGTTAGCTGTACATAGCTGTTTTTGATTGCGGTGAAAAACACGCCTTTGTCCCATCCCTCAAAGTGGACAAATCCTTGGCGCGCTATATAGTAATCATCATAAATAGGACTGAAAACCGGCCACAGGGTATACTGGGACTCCAGCGCGTGTGCCGGCGTGATACAGGAAAGGAGCATCATCAAGGCCAGTAAGAATACCGGGATGCGCCGAATTGCTTTCATTGTTGGGGGTCCCCTTTCCATTTAGAAAGATTGATGTGTGGGCGGGCGGCGGATTCCGCCCGCCCACACATCTGAGTCATTTAGCGCATATTAACACGCCATTCTGTGGATATTAGAACCAGTTCTGATAGTTCACCGTATAGAACCATACAATTCGCGTAGAGCTGGTGAAGACCATGTCAGCAGCACCAACGGGGGGAATTGTAGAATGATTGTCGGCGGATGTCCAGTAGTAACCGTTGGCATCGTTGGTATACATATATCCAGCCAGATTGCCGCAATCATTCCAGTTTAAGCCATTCAGCTTGGACAGATAAGTACCTCCGCCAAAGTCAGAGTCACCGGTAAAATACTTTTCGTGGCTTACAGGATCTGTTGTATCATGAGCCCATGTATCAAATGCCTGCAAAATCTCCATGACGCTGGTACCTGCACTAAAAGTACGCGGTGTCAGAATATAGGCTTCCCAAGCATCAGCAATGGCATCGACCTTTTCTTCAACAGCGCTATAGTAGGTAGAGTTAATAACTTCACTCAAATTGATGTCATAGTTACGAGTACCATCTTCCGCCTGCTTCACTATGACAGACTGTCCCTCAACAGCAAGTTCGGCATCATAAGCGCGACTCTCGCTACCGTTTGTAACGGTGAGAATATTACCTACAGTGAAGTCAAAGGTGCAGGTTGAAGCAGTAACATTGGTAGCACCAGCTCCGGAAATACTTGCACCACTCTTCAAAGCATAAGTGGTTTCAACGCTGCTAAGTCCAGTAGGCAGGATACCGGTGATGAAATAGTTAATAAACGTCCAGTTCTCATTTCTATTGACATAATAGGGGTTGCCCATGCAGGGATTCTGTGCATTGGCACCATAAACATCCATGGTCGTTCCGGCCATCGTTACAGTACCCAAGCTAAGAGGATCATCAGGGCTGAAGGAAACACGACCACTGGGCAGGCCCGCCGCAAGAACATAATCAGTACCGTCAATGGTCAACGTATGCGCCTTGTTCAACAGATCCGTCGTAAAAGAGCGGGCCGTAGTGTCACCGTTAATAGCGGTACCGTCCAAAGCAACTGCAGTACTGCTGTTCGTCAGATTGACCGTAACCGTAGCGTTCTTCAGGTCATACTCGGTCTTGCCGGTCAGCAAGGCACGGATGTAAGTGGTATTGCCGGTGTTATCGTCCGTCTCATAATAGGCAGTCGCAGATCCAACAGAAATGGAGTTGATCGTGGCCGGCTTAGCTACCTCGGTATGAGTAGTAGGAGCAGACAGACCAACGTTAACATCTTCCGCGTGAACAACAGTCAGCAGAGAGAACATCATGGCAAACGCCATGCAGAGCGCTACGAGGCGCCGAGAAATCATTTTTTTCATATGCTGTCCTTTCTAAAATCTTCTTTTTTACATATCGTTGCGGTTCTTCAATTAACCCACTGGCATCACCTCCGTAAAATCAGAAAAGCGAACGTAGAACTTCCTACTATTCTACAGCCAGATGATAGCAGCGTGTCTTATCCATGGCGTCAGCCTTTAAGACAATCACCGGTGCTTCTTCACTCAAATCCACAATGACATTGCTGCCATCCATCTGTACTATACAATTGCTATCCTCTGAAATCGACCAACCAGAGCCAAGCTCCAGCGTCAGTGTGACGTTCATCTCATCCTGAACTGCCGCTTTCGGGATGGAAATGCTGAACAGCATCCCGGTTTCCTGGCCGCCCGGATTCTTCTCAGCATCGACGCGGCATGATACGCCATTGATGCTTACTGAAGAAATGGCATCCGCCGATGTACCATCGGCTCCGGCAGGTTCGCCCACCTGTTTTCCGCAGGCTGTCAGCATTGATAGCAGTGCAATAATAAGCACTGTAAAGACAATTGAAATCTTTTTCATTGAACTATCCCTCATTCTAATCCGACCTGAAAACTGTAGGTCTGGCTTAATTCACCGCAAGTGACCACTAAATCACGTTCAGGTAATGTCAAATTCAAGATGGGCCGCCCGCCCAGATCGTTCACAATGCAAGGACTGTTCATATCCAGCACCGCATCCGGGGCGAGCTCCACATTTGCGGCACAGCGAGTAAAATCCGTGTCCGTCGGCAGCGTAATGGCTGTCTCTTATA
>ENA-OYXR01000841-OYXR01000841.1-human-gut-metagenome-genome-assembly--contig:-NODE-841-length-12561-cov-10.385735_pt1 | contig 12561 bp, 5 predicted proteins | sample MGYA00243241_ERZ653431 | MGnify/ENA primary metagenome ERZ653431 (study PRJEB26926, sample SAMN06165182) | human gut metagenome | biome: ENVO:00009003; feature: ENVO:2100002; material: ENVO:00002003... | reverse complement strand
AACTGCGCTCATTCTCTACCCAAACCCCATCACTATTGGTCGATTTAACCTGAAAGACATACTCTCCTTTCGGAAGATTAGTATATGTAGCGGTACGCTGTCTGTCTACATAATTCCATTCTTTATCAAATCCGCGTAAACGATAAGCATAACGGATATTTTCAGGATAAATCATATCCAACGCAGCAAACGATAAGGTTACAATATTCTCCTTATGTGAAAGCACCAGATGTTCTGTATTATCGAGTGACTGCCGCAACAAGCTTCCCGGTACGCCTGGAACTACCTCCTGATTGGATATCTTCAAAGTACCTAAAATAATGGATGGTACATAATTACTCTTCTTAATATGCTCTGGTTCAAAATAAAGCACGCCACGACTGGTACCAAACAAAATGGTGCTGGAACTAAGATTCAACGACGTTCCCTCCTCAAAACGTATCTTACCACCAAAATCCCTTTCATTATAATTCTCAAAACGTTGTTCGGACGGAATAAATTTACTCAATCCGTTTTCCGTACTTATCCACAAGCTTCCTGTGTCATCCTCTTCTACAGACAACAGGATATCTGAAGGCAGACCATTCTTCACTGTATAGGATTTAAATACAGCTCCCCCTTCTCCGTTCATGGAAACAAGTTGGTTAAGGCCACCACCAAATGTAGCTAAATAAACTTCTCCTTGAGAAGTGGTTACAACCCGATATACGTTATTGTTGCTCAGACAATTCATATCATCGGGGATACGTGCATAAAGATGGAACACAATCGACTCCGGATCCTTAAAATCCTCTTTAAAACTAAGTGCGCCATCACTGCTCCCCACCCATATATTCCCCTTCTTATCAGAAGTGATATGGCGTACACGATAACAACGGTCATACGGAAAACCTTTCAGGTTATTTCTAGAACTAATAAACACATATTTCCCTTCAGGAGTTTTCTGAATATAATTCAACCCTCCACCGAAAGTTGCCACCCAAATGCGTCCATGCTTGTCTTCATGTAACCAGTAAACACTATTATGACTCAGGCTATAAATATCATCTTCATCATATTTGAATCGAGTAAACTTAAAATGGGTCCCCTCCTTTTCTGCCAGAATAATACCATCCCCTTTGGTCGCAATCCAAATGTTTCCGTGAGAATCTTGCATGATATGATAAGGAACTCCCCGTAACGGCCTGCCAGATTTGGCTATATCCCCCTCTTCAGTCAGAATACCCTGAAAATCTAAATCAGAAGAATAAATTTCAATCTGACCATCCCGTTTTCCCATCCAGATGCGATGTTCGCTATCTTCAAACAACGCACGTACCGTATTGGAATTCAAGTCATAACTGTGACCCATGCGGGGATAAATATGGAACTGGCTTCCTAAAAAAGTAATCTTCTCCAACCCCTTAGAATGAGTACATAACCAAAGATTGCCTTGTTTATCGGATAACATAGAATGTAATTTGTTAGAAAAGTGCCAATCAGGTGAATCGGGGTCATTGTAGAAAGGTAACAGCCGATTTGCCTCCCTGTCATACCAAGAAAGCCCTCCTCCTTGCGGATGTACCCACAAATTACCGTTCAAGTCTTCACAAATATGAAAACTGGGATAGGAACGATCGGCACCACGAGGCTCCACTTGCATCTTTTCTTGCTTAAATACTTCTGTCAAAGGATTGAAATGACAAACCTTTCCCCATTCGGTCATCTCAAACCATGCTTCCTGCTTACTGTCAACATAAACAGAACGGAAAGCGTCTGCCGGGAATTCGGGACAATTGGATTTATTATAGACTTTACACTCTTTTGTATCCGAATGGTACAATATCAATCCTTCATGGGCAGTTGTTATCAACAGCCCCGTACCTTTTATTTCATTTATAGCAATCACTTTATCCTTTACCGGCAATTCCCAAAGACGAAAGATTTCATTCTGCAAAGAATAGCACCATATCCGTCCTCTGTCTGATCCAAAATAAAGTTCGTCACCATAACTGCAAAAAGAGTAGAAGGCCTGTACGGGTTCATCTTTGCCTGACTGGATATTCACAAAATAAGAGACAGGCTCTTCTTTATCATTCGTAATCTTCAGCAGACCGTTATCAGTAAGCAACCACTCTTGATTGTAAGCATCGCTAAAAACCTGATTAATATGAACGGAATTTCCTCCACGACTATGAGTAGCATATACTTGGGTAGTTATACTGTAATCTTTAGGGTTTGTTTTCACACGGACAGCCCCCTCATTTTCAGAAAGTAGCCAAATGACACTGTCGGGCAATATTTTAATAGAAGAGAAACGCATGCCCTCCTCTTCACCTTCTGCAGGAATTTGTTCGAATTTCTCTGTTCTTTGGTCAAAACGATACACACGGTAATCATACGTTTGCAGCCAAATATAATTATAAGGGTCTACTTCCAATAAGTCTACCCGGTTGTTAGTCATAGTAATTTTATTCCCTTGTCTGGCTTTATAAACTTTGAAGTCATAACCGTTGAACCGGTTGATTCCATCCCAAGTAGAGAACCATAAAACTCCATTATGGTCTTGTACCATGCTCATAATGGAGTTCTGAGACAAGCCGTTTTCCGAAGAATAATGAGTAAAGATACAATTAGGCTGACTTTTTGCATGAAAAAAGAGCAGCAAAGTAAGTATAAACAGAATGTGTCTTTTCATTTCGTAGATTTTCATATATAGTAGGCAAAAATACATAAAAAACGAGAGATACTGATATACAAGCTCCTAAAAAAACAAAAGGGGAAAAGTTAAATCCCCCCCTTTATCATTCTACTCTTCCCTGACACTTTCCATAGGAACAAATAGAATTCCTCCCTACAGTGACAAAGTATTATTACTGGTAGAAAGAACAGCTTATCTCTTTAAATTCTGCAACAATACATTTCCATTTTCCACCGGATTCCATCCGTCATCACCTGCCAAAATCTGTGCTTCATTATAATTACTGATATCGTTCAGCTGCTTTCCAAACGAAGCACGCGAAGCGGTAGCCGCCCCTTCTCCCGTATTCCGGTATTCAGCATAGAATACGGTTTCCTCATTTTCTTTTTTGCCCCAGTTGTTCCAACCCACCGGAAGAATATGCTTTCCCAAATCACAATGAATATAAACAGCCTGTGCATAAGGACGCCAAGGACGGGACAAATACACCTTCTGAGCCTCAGCCACACCCGTCAATTTACAGCCTATAAAAACATAGCCATATTTTTTGCCTTGATCTGTAGAAGGAGCGGTAACATACCCATCACCCAAACTATGGATGGTGCAATCCTTAAACAATGCCGTAGACCAGCCAAAAATAAAATCCACCGTACCCTCTATATAACAATGGTCATAAAACTGACGACTGTCTTTGCCATAAGTGTACAAAGTATCCTGATTTCCCAAAAAACGACAGTTTTTGAAATAAGCGCGATCTCCACTAACAAAACAGGCCACTGCCTGCCCCACTCTGCCGGCACTATTCTCGAAAGTGATATTCTCAGCATAGAAATCGGGAGCATAAATATAACAGGTTGATGAACCGGATGTAGACATTTCTTCTCCGAAATAGTTCTTTTTAGAAGCAAAATCATCATTTGTCAGAATTGCTCCGTCCTCACCTATCAAAGAAATACTAATCTTGCTTTCAGGAATAACCACTTTTTCTTTATATACCCCTTTACGGACTAGAATAGTAGTGCGTCCTGCTTTACGAAAATCGGGGACAGCATGAATCGCTTCCTGAATGGTAAAGAAATCACCACTGCCATCTTTTGCCACTACAAAATCATAATGACGTACAAAAGGCGCCAATGCAGGAACCTCTTTAGCTATAGCATCCACTGTCAAACCAGCAATAGTACGCGCCCCATATACATTCAGGTGCGTATTATCCTCACGCCCTTTCGGACAAGCTGCACACACACCTTCAGGAATCCACATGAACAATTTTTTTGAAGCCTCCGACCCCATCTCCTGCACCAAATCATGCGTTATCTTGTTCATATCCACAAAAGGCACATCCAACTCTTTTGCCACGTTACGCGGAGACTCCAAATATTTTCCATGAGTATCAATCAACACTTCTCCATCTTGAGAAACACTCCCCTTTGACAAATCCTTGCGCACATCATCTTCGGCTACCGCATTTTTATTATTCCGGAAATTACGACGGACAATGGCATTGAACAACACGGGAATTCCCCCTTTAGCACGTGTTTCTTTTACAAAACGGCGTAGATTGGCATCAAAAGTAGATCCGGGATCAGTATGACGTTTCTCATCTACCTTCTCATCATTATGCCCAAACTGAATAAAAACATAATCACCCGGCTTTACTTTATTAATTACTACCTCCCACAATCCTTCATCAATAAAACTTTTAGAACTCCGACCATTTCTAGCATGGTTTTCCACACGAATATTCTCACTGAAATATCCTCCCAGCACATGGCCCCATCCACGTTCCTGATTACCTCCCTCTAAGGATTTGTTGGCCATAGTCGAGTCACCTATCATAAAGATAGTAATTGTGCGGTCTGCCGTAAAAGCAGAAAACAATAACAAGGCAACAAATGCCATCAACATCTTAATTTTCATCGCTTTCTATTTTAAATTTTGATTAAAGAACTCAAGTATATCAGCCTGTATCTCCTTACTGCAAAAATGGGGCAAATCATAGAACTTGGTAGTCAACAGATTTTCTACCGATTGACTCTTCCATACATCCTGCATGGTAGAGAAAGCGCTTTCAACGCCCTTTACAGGAAAAAGTTTGTCCCGCAAGCCATTGATGAACAACATCGGTTTGGGACAGGCGATAGATGCCACATGAGGATAATCCATCCAATTCCGTATTCCGGGAATAATCATGGAATAAGCAGACCCACCTTTGTTCTGATTATTGGTAAGTGTCATTAAGCTATCTGTAGTATTCATCCAGCACACAGCAGCGCCTGCCTTCACCACATCTGTAGCGGCACTGACCATCCAGGCACGATGTGCTCCCATGGAAAATCCCATAGTACCTATCTTTTCCTTATGAACCATGGGCAATGAGGCCAGAAATTCCGCGCTACGAATATCATCCCAGGCTATCAAGGCTCCCCAAGACATTCCCATCTGTAACATATTGGCCGCCAACGCTTGCTGTGAGTCATAGCGTACTCCTTCCTTACGTCCCCGTTCCCCCCAAAACAAGGCATCCACAGCAAGCACTACATATCCGTGACTTGCCAGATAATCACCTACATACTGTTTGTCATAACATTTTTCCACCCAATCGTTCGCATCGGCCAGTACAGATGCTTCCACACCGAACGGACGCACCATCTTCTCTTTCCCTATCGAAAAATGCGCACCGTGATCGTGAAGCAGCAATACTGCCGGGAACGGGCCATTCCCGTCAGGAACCAACAGATAAGCGGGAACACGAGAATATTCCGAAACACTGAACAAAATCTTCTCCGCCCTATATCCATTCCGTTGCTCGGTATCTATCACTTCCTTATCAAAAGCCGTAGCAGGAGGAGCAGGCAACATGCAATCCAATAACGTTTTTCGAGCTTTCTCACGCCACTTTTCGAAATTTCGGATAGCAGAGTTCCCCCATGCCATAGGATAAGTCAGGTTTTCTTTCATCTTCTGATAGAACAGCGGCATATCATTCTGCGTTTCATAACGCATAGAGACTGTTTCCACCTTTTCTTGAGCAGAAGCCGTCAGACTTATCCCGAACAACAATAAACAAATTACAGTATTCTTCATAAACCTATACCTAACAAACTTTACTTTTCAAGGTAACTAATTAATTTTATCATATTATCAATATAATCCCCAACAGAGATGCACAATTCTCCGGTGGTACACGGATAAGGTGATGTATCGTGCTCGTCCCCTACAAAAGTAGCTATATATTTCGTTTCCTCACTAGGTCCTGAAACAGTATATGGCTTATACGGGTTCGAGGTTGACTTTAAAGGAGAGAGCCAGCAACCGTCCTTAGTCAGTGATTGCACCAATTTCCGGGCAACTTCTTCCGTAGCTTTTCCACGTAAACGAGTATAATATTTAGGTAAAGGAACCAAATGATCCTGTAGCAAAGGTGAATTCTTCGCCAACTCGGATACAGGAAGTTTCTTCACTTCCTCATAACGGCGACGCAGTTCACCAGGATTCACAAAAGTTGCCGAATTATAATGAGCTATTGTATTTTCTATATTCTGATCTATATAATAAGTACCGTTTTTCACATTACTTCCCTTACGATGGACATACAGTGGTTTACCAGTATCAGGATCTACAAAACGAGGAACCAAAATAGCTTCCGGATTAGTCGACTGACTCTTCCATTTCTTCACATCCGATTCCGGTAATTTCATTGATTCCAAAAAACGAATTGCAGCAGGAATACCCGACAGGAAACGAGTATCAGCTGTAAGTTTATAGTAATCCATCATTAAATTAACAAGACGGACGGTAGTACCGGTGTTCACACTGCGCGGTTCATAAGAACGGGCATGAGCCGGTTTCAAATCATCTACTGTATATTGGTCTGCCCAGCCTGCATAAGGTTCCCCTTGTTGAAGGGAAATCATCAAGTACATAGCACGCATAATAGGCTCCTTTACCCCTTGCAGCCCCATTGCCTGATAGCATTGAATCAAAAACTCGGTCGCATCAGGAATCACATCATCATTCAGAGTAATAAAAGACGAATAATCTTTCTTACCTTGAAAAGGGTGATCATACATCAAAGGATAACGTTGAGGCCATCCACCCACCGGATATTGACTTTTCAAAACAAAATCAATGGTTTTCTCCAAAGCCGGACGGAAAGCAGGATCATTTTTTTCCACATACATACGAAGTAGAAATTTAGCAGCCTCCATAGTACCCGCATCATCATAAGTCGCATTTCCATAATAATGTTGAAATTCCTCCAGACGCCAGCCATTTTTACCAACGGTATCATACCAGGACTTTAAGGAGTTCTCTCCTGCAAAATCAAACACATAATTCCATCCGCCACATTCAAGCTGTCCCCAAATCAAGGTGTTAGCCACTTTTTTCGCAGCTTCATAATAATACTCATCTCCTGTAGCATGATAAGCGTCAAGCAACAAATGACCGACAGAAGGAGTTCCCGGCGGCTGAATCCATACCATTGTCCTCTTGGCTTCCATTTCTCCCCATGAACGGGACATATCCGGCAAATAATTCCATACGAAGCCACCATTATAACTCACTTTGTCCATCATAAACCGAGTGGCGGTTTTCATCGTATTTATAACTTGGTCATCTAATTTTTTATTAGTTTGGGCTATACCTACACAAGCAAAATTTGCCATGCACAGGCAAAGGACAATTCTTTCCCAGTTTTTCTTTAATGTGCTTTTCATTGTTGTTTTAGTGTTTTGATTCAAGTTTAAATATCATTATGAAGCAAAATAAGCCATTTTCCGGAGCTTAGATTTGTAATATTTGGTCTTTTCCTCGTATATTTTAATCACGACGAACTACCCTCCCCATATTATAAGTATATTTGAAGAAAAGTTTTAGTTATTCATTTTATATTAAATGCAAGATCATGAATCGTAAAGTAAGAACCGCATTGTATGCTTGTGCCCTGATGGCACCACTAATATTGCAGAGCTGCAATGCACAAAGTGAAAAAAAAGAGAGCGACAAAGAGTGTACTGAAGAAACAAACAAAAACACTGAAAAAAAGGTTATGAAAACAGGTAGTGAAAACTTCATTTTTGCAGAAGGCAAAGAATGGGAACCTGCAGGCGAAGGTGTAGTGCGCCAAATCATGGGTTACAATGATGACATCATGGTTGTTAAAGTAAAATTTGAAAAGGGAGCTGTAGGAGCTGTTCACCATCATATCCATTCACAAGTCACTTATGTAGAAAGTGGAAAATTTGAGTTCACCATCAATGGTGTGAAAAAAATTGTATCGGCCGGTGACTGTCTGTATAAGGAACCAGATGCAGTGCATGGTTGTGTATGCCTGGAGCCGGGTATGCTGATAGATTGTTTCAGCCCGATGCGTGCTGATTTCCTGGAAAAGAAATAGACAAGCCATATATTCCATCCACTGCAGGAGCAGATTGTTGTGCCTTCAGGACATTTAATATGCTCCTACAGTGGAGATAAATTCTGTTTTTTAATCTGCAAAACGGATGGGACGATTGCTTAACCTTATCAAATCCGGTAAATCATAATATTTCAAAGCACCATACAACACATTAGAATACATATCCCACTGCATAGGCCTCTCAATGTATTCCTTCCAAGTCTTCATACTATGTTTTATCTCCACACTGCTGATTCTTTCATCCAAATAAGCAGCATGAATTGCAACCGGACCATAAATACCATTGGCAAATACCTTGACGGGGTGTCCTTTCAGAAATTCGTGTTCTGAACAAAAATCAAGCAAAGTCAAAATATCGACAACACGTTGTCCCATAATAGGACGCCCTATATGCATACTGACCATTGCATTGCGATACTCACGGTTCCAATATTTAGCATCCGTATAGAATGCAGGATCCGTTGTTTCCCCCAATCCGCGCAAATCTGCCAACAACAAGATTTTTCCTTCCGTCAAGGCAGCAGCAAAATTCGCATATTCACTCAAATAAGTTCCTTTCCCCTCTTCCTGCAACCTTAACTCAATAGGAGAATCAGCATTCGCTCTGGACGGCATGATAAGAATACAAGGAACAGGCATCTCCCCTTCCCTTATAAGCTGAAACTTATATTGTTCATATTCACGCATTGAATCATGTCCGGTTGCTTCAATTCTTATTTTATGGTCAGGAAGATCTTTAAGACCTAATAAATCCAGCATTCTTGCTTGAATAGTTTTCTTTCCTTTCGAAAGAAACGCCTCACGCTTGGAAGCCCATTCATCCAGCTGATTCACATTTTCCTGCATAATACTGAGTGCTCCAGGCATAGATACATTCACCTGCCCTTTAGTCGTACAAAGCATATCTGACAACTGGAAACGTTCTTGTTCCGCTTTCTTCACCGGAGATTGATCATCTTTCAGCCAACGCTTGAACCAACTGACCAACTTTTGCCTTTTTTCAGTTCCAAGTCCATGCCCTGTTTCTACTGTCAGCATATCCACCTTTTCGGGAACTCCCAATACTTTATAGCACTGTTGTAATTCAGCAAACCCTTGTTGTGCACCCCATAAATCGACAAAATCATATTTACCGCTTAAAATCAATAAAGGCCGTGGAGCCATCATTAAAGCAAAATCAGGTACTTCCAGTTGTTCACGCCCTTCGTATGGTATATGTTGGCAACCATCGGAAGGACCTTGCAACTCCATAGTACGTTCTCGGGTAGAAAAGAAACTACAAATGGCCGCTACCTTTACACGGGGATCCAAACCTATATAATAAGCGGTCTGAGTGCCACCGCCAGAAGATCCATAGACTCCGATATGCTCCGGATCAATATCCTTACGGGTCAGTAAATAGTCCAAAGCCCGATGATTATCCCAATATTCCTGTGCCGCCAAACTAGTACCAAGCAAGTTAAAGCCCGCATTCAGTAAGGTATGTTCCGTGGTAGCCCCCCGTGTCAGCGGTTTTCCTTCCCTATCAATAAGTTGCAACCGTTCTCCCTGCCCTATGGGATCTACCACCAGTACAGCAATGCCATTGGATGCCATCAACATAGCGGCATGAGACGAAGGCCCTTTACCATTCAATCCATGTCCGCAAAGTTCCAATGTTGCCGGAACAGGAACAGTCGTGTTCTCCGGCATATAAAGATGTGCTGTGACATAGCGGCCGGGCTTGCTTTCAAAAATTATTTTCTCTATATGATAACCCGTACCTTGTACCTTCCCTACCACCTGAGCATTTAAACTCCCTTTTTCAGGAAAAGTACCTACTATTTGTTTATATCGTTCACGGCAACCCTCCAGATACTTCTGCATCCCGGCAGGAGAAGCAAACGCTTTTTGAATGGCAAACTGCCGGTCGGCAAACTGCCGATGCACATCACGCATCAGATAAGAATTATAAGCGGTACTTTGCCTCCAAGGTAATGCCTTAAACTCACCTTGAGCAGATACCACCAAAGTCCCCACCCATATTCCCAAACTTACGCACAAAGTGCGAAAACCGATGATTTTTCTCATAGAATCAATCCTTTAAGTTATTGTACCACAATTTCAATTTTCTGACGGTTATCTCCGGCTGTCTTCACATACAGACGTTTATGCTCCGTATCATAAAACCAGCCTGTATTCCGGTCTGCATCTGCAACTGATGAAAGAACGGGCAACGATTTACCATTTTCTATCACAGATTGCGGAACGTTCTGCAAATAAGCCTTTACTAGATAAGTGTGCTTGGCAGGTTTGTACTTCCCTACCGGTTTATCTGCAGTAAACGTCCAACTATCATCAGCAAGCCTGCTGGTAAAACGGGTCAATGAACCAATCCCTTTTTGATAATCCATTGATATACCATCATCTTCATACATCTCATAAGAAGAAATGCCTGACGGATAGACATCCAATGTTATCATCTCTACAGGGTGCTGATCTACCCACTGCATAACAGGTTGCATGGGAATAATAGCTCCGGCTTTTATATAGACAGGCAACACATCCAACGGAGTAAGAAAAGACTTATATTGGCGGCCCTCGTAACGCTCACCGGTTTCATAATCAAACCATTCTCCACCGGGGAAATAGACATGTTGGCTCAGTGCACCTTTGGTAGTGACAGGACAAACCATCATCCATGGCCCGAACATATATTGACGCGCCAGCTGATAGGTATTCTCATCCTGAGGATAATCCATCACTAAAGGAGTCATCATGGGACGTGCCGTTTTATAAAGCTGATAGGCATTGCTATAAATATAAGGAATCAATGTATAACGCAAACTATCGTACTTGATAAAATTGGCCAAAGCCTCCGGACCATAAGTCCAAGGTTCATGATAACGGGGGTGATCCATACCGAACACCATGGCGATAGGTGAAAACATACCGAACTGTACCCAACGAGTATATAATTCTGTATCGTAAGGAGAATATTGTTCAAATCCTCCCATGCAATGAGTCCAGTTACCCACACCACTCATACCAATATTAAGTCCTGCACGTATCACCGGTTCAAACCACTGCCATTCACTTCCCCAGTCTCCAGCCCAGATATAAGGATAACGCTGAATTCCCGCATAACCTTCACGGGTATGTGTCACCCCCCTCATATTATTATATTCCTGAAATTTACGATAGGGGGCCTCCGCATAAGCTAAAGGAAAAATATTATGAAGTCCTTTCAGGTCCATCGTTCCTCCGACATCCGTTTTCACAAACTTAGCCCCGATAGAAGCGACTTTCATTACTCCGTTCTCCCACCACCAATCTACAGCTTTCGGATCAAAGAAATTCACTACCCCTTCTGTCTTGGCTCCTGGATACAGCACATTTCCCTGTTCACGCGCCTTATCCAATAGATGATATTCAGGGCCATTATCTAATATGGAACGGATATGAAGCCCCACCATTTTTACATTTTGCGCATAGCAACTATCAAACATGGCTTTCGGATCTTTGAACGTATTGCGCCATTCAAAACAACAACCACCATTTCCGTAAGTGGTATTAAACAATCTCCAAGTAGAATCCAGCCAAAGCAAATCAAAAGGCACTCCTTCCTCACGCAAACGTTTACATAAAGCAGGCGGATATTTATCGGAAGTCATCTCTTCATTCTTCCAGGTTCCACCGGAATAAGTACCGACATGCAACCCCATTGCAAAACGAGGAAGCATGGGGGATTTTCCGGTCAATTCCGTATATCTGTCAACCATGGTATAAAAATCGGGACCATAAATAAAATAATAGTCCAAATCACCGCCAAAAGCTTTGAATGAATAATAGTCACTACTGTCCCATCCCATATTCCATTCGGTAGCAAACGGAGTATGAAAGAACAAACCATATCCTTTGGTACTCATCATAAAAGGTACGGGACAATAATTGGCACGTAAAATATCTTTTCCTCCTACAGCCGGTTTTATCCCTCTTCCCAACTCTACATTCAGATAGACCTTACGCCCTCGCTGATCCATGAAATCCATACGTTCCCCAAAGCCAAAGAAATGTTCATCCGGCTGTAGAACAGCTTTTGTCTTGACAGAATCCTTATAAAAACGTTGTTCCGCAAGTTCCGTATAAAGCATCTTACCGTTTCTATCAGAAACAGTAAGACAGAACGGATTCTTGGTGGCTTCTATAATCAGTTTTCCGGTCGTAATCAACCATGCAGCATCTTTATCTTCCACTGTATAGTCGACAGAAGGAAAATCATATTTCCGAACCATCCACTGCTCATTTTCAGCGAACACAGGACCTTGAGAATGACGTACACGGAACATATCATCTGTACAAAATTCCAACTTCACCTTTCCCTGAGGCAGGAGAAACAACAAATCATTTCCTGTCTTCTTAAAAGAAGCATCGGCCGCCCATATCCCTATACAATACAGGCACAAACAAAAGCATAGGA
>ENA-OYXR01000832-OYXR01000832.1-human-gut-metagenome-genome-assembly--contig:-NODE-832-length-12670-cov-15.054221_pt1 | contig 12670 bp, 8 predicted proteins | sample MGYA00243241_ERZ653431 | MGnify/ENA primary metagenome ERZ653431 (study PRJEB26926, sample SAMN06165182) | human gut metagenome | biome: ENVO:00009003; feature: ENVO:2100002; material: ENVO:00002003... | reverse complement strand
AAACGGAAAAAAGCTAGCCGCTTCGCTAAACGCTTTTTTCTCGTTTCTCCGATTTTGAATGATACGGACGGGAAAGTTGTAATTTCATTGATGAATTATCTTCTTACTTTAGCATACGACGGCACGAACTACTGCGGGTTTCAGGTGCAGCCCAACGGGCGGAGCGTAGCTGCTGTGTTTCAGGACGCCCTGGAGGCGGTGCTGGGCTGTCGGCCCGACATCAAGGGCTGCAGCCGCACCGACGCCGGCGTCCACGCGCTGGGCTTCATGCTCAACTTCCACGCCGACACCCGCATCCCGGCGGCAAAGCTGCCGCTGGCGCTGAACCAGCACCTGCCCCCGGACATCCGGGCGCTGGAAGCGCGGGTGGTGCCGGACGATTTCCACGCCCGCTATGCGGCCCACACCAAGACCTATCTCTACCGCATCCACAACAGCCAGATCGACTCGCCCTTTGCAGCGCGGTATTACACCAAAGTGCCGGGGCGGCTGGACGCGGACAAGATGCAGCAGGCGGCGCAGTATTTTGTGGGAAAGCACGATTTCCTCGCCCTCTGCGCCTCGGGCAGTTCGGCTGCGGCTCACGGCGACACCGTGCGCACCATCACGGCCTGTGACGTTCAGCGCCGGGGCGACGACATCGACATCACGGTGACGGCGGACGGCTACCTCTACAACATGGTGCGCATCCTCGCAGGAACCCTCTGTGAGGCCGGTGCGGGGCGTCTTGCGCCTGAGGCCGTGCCGGGCATCCTCGCCAGCCGCGACCGCAAAAACGCTGGGCCGACGCTGGCGGCGAAAGGGCTTTTCCTCAAGAGCGTGGACTACGACACGCCCATAGAATAACGCAAACATGACCGATGCTCCCGGAGGGGAAACGCCCCTTTGGGAGCACTGTCATTGCACAAAGGGGACAGGAGAGTATGAGAAAAAGACAGCGCGGCACCCGGCCTGTGTCGGACGAGCCGCTTTCGGCGGGACGGGTCGAATACCTCGAGCAGGCCCGCGAGCGGGTGCGGAACCGGCGCATCCGCCGCACGGCACTCATCGTCGTGGCGCTGACGCTGGTGGTGCTGTTCACCACCGGCATCGTGGGCAGCTCTGTTGCCATGGCCAAGGATTGGGCCGACACCGCCCGCATCCTGCTCTTCCCCGGCACGGGCTGGCCCCAGCAGACCGGCGTTATGGAGGTGAAACAGCTTGCCTCCATGAACAGCAGCTTTGTGGAGCTGGGCGAGGAAGGGTGCGTGGTCTGGTCCCGCACCGGCACCCGGCTCAACTCCATCCAGAGCGGCTACGCCCGCCCTGCGCTGGCTGTGGGCAAGAACCGCTTTGTGCTCTACAACCGCTCGGGCAATGAGCTGCGGGTGGAGAGCCGAACCCAGAACCTCTACACCAAGACGATGGAGAACAGCATCACCCTCTGTGCCATGGCCGACAACGGCACACTGGCCGTCGTCACAGAGGACCCCGGCAGCGCGGCCCGGCTTCGGGTCTACTCGTCCTCAATGGAGCAGCTGCTGAGCTGGAGCCTCACCATCGCCGACGGCACCCCGCTGCGGCTGGCCTTTTCGCCGGATGGGCGGCGGCTGGCAGTGGCGGCGGTGACGGTAAACGGCGGCCAGATGGTCACGAATTTCTATGTCGTCACCCTGGCGCAGGGCGACCCCATGCTGGTGGGCAGCGGAAGCGGCGCGGCTCAGTGGCTGAGCTGGACCGGTTCCCAGAGCATCCTGGCCGTCTGCGACAGCCGCGCTGTCCTCTACAACGCATCGGGCGGAGAGCGGGCAGCCTATGACTTTACCGGGCAGACCCTCCGCGACATCTCGGTGGACGCTTCGGGCAATACTGCCCTTCTGCTGGCCTCCGGCCAGCTCTGTCAGGCCGTGATGCTGGGCCGTGACCTTGGTGTCGAGAACACCACGCAGGTGCAGGCGTCCAACCGCATCGTCCGCTCCGGTGCGCAGTTCTATCTGCTCACCGACAACGGCGTGGAGTGCCTTTCCACCGACGGCACCTCCCAGTGGACCCAGAGCCTTTCGGCCCGCCCGCAGGGTCTGCTGGCCGACCGCAGGCAGCTGCTGGTCTTCTGCGGCAATACGGTGCAGGTATTGACCCCGCCTGCGGCGGAAAACAACGCTCAAAGCAATACATAATAAGGAAAACAAGGTATGTTCAAGAATCCGTCATTTCTTTTTGATATAGTATGTACCGTGGTCTGGCTGCTTCTGGCTGTGCGCTATGCCCGCAAGGGCTTTCTCGCATCCAGTGTCCAGCTGGGCGGGAATGTCTTCAGCCTCGTGGGCGCCCGGGTCTTTTCGGGCTGGGCGGCTGCCGAGGTGTTCCAGCGCTTTCTGGCCGGGAGCTTCCGTACCCAGATCGCGGAGAGCATCTCGGCCGGAGGGGTCGTGGACCTGACCGGCATCGCGGACAAGTACGCGGGCTTTCTGCCCGAGAGCTTCCGCGCCTCCATCGTGGAGACCTGCGAGCGCTCCATCTCGGCTGTACTCAGCGACAACGCCGTGGTGCTGGCGGACGCCATCGTCCAGAAGGTGCTGGCTCCGCTGCTCACGCCGGTCATCTCGGTCGTGCTCTTTTTCGTGGCCTTTGCCCTGCTGCGGATGCTGGTGAGTATGCTGGTCACCGTGCTGGGCCTCGTCAACCGGCTGCCGGTCATCGGCACCGTCAACCGCTGGCTGGGCTGGGTCACCGGCTGTGTCGCCAGCACCATGGACATCTATCTGGTGCTCTGTGTGGTGTGGGCCGTCATCGTCATCACCGGCGGCAATCTGACCGTCCTGAACGATACGGTCATGAGCAGCAGCCTTTATTATAAAGCATTCAATCTGTTCAACCCCTTCCTGTAAAGGGGAGCTTTAGGAGGAACCTATATGGTCTGCAATCGCTGTCAGAAACGTCCGGCCATCATCTTCGTCCAGCGGATGGAGAATGGCCAGATGAAAAATGAGGGCTTTTGCCTGCACTGTGCGCGTGAGCTGCACATCAAGCCGGTGGAAGACCTGATGAAGCAGTTCGGTATGTCCGACGAGGACATGGATAACATGGAAAACCGGATGGAGAGCATGATGGATGAGATGGGGGACGCGAACCCCCTCTCCCTCATGATGAATATGGGCCAGCCTATGGGCGGCGAGGAGAACGAAGGGGACGACGACCTTGTCCCCGGCTCCAGCGCTACCTTCCCGCTGGGCGTCAAGGCGGAGGGCGATGCCGGAAACAGCAAAAAGGCCCAGAAGAACGGCAAAAAGCCGCCCCGCCGCAAATTCCTCGACACCTACTGCGAGAACCTGACCCGCAAAGCCCGGGAGGGCAAGCTCGACGACATCGTGGGCCGCGACCGCGAGATTTACCGCACCATCCAGATTTTGAGCCGCCGCCAGAAGAACAACCCCTGCCTCATCGGTGAGGCGGGCGTCGGCAAGACGGCCATCGCCGAGGGCATCGCGGAGCGCATCGCCAAGGGCAATGTCCCTGTGGGTCTGAAGGATAAGGAGATCTTCCTGCTGGATCTGACCAGCCTCGTGGCCGGCACCCAGTTCCGCGGCCAGTTCGAGCAGCGGGTCAAGGGCCTGCTGAGCGAGGTCAAGGCCGCTGGCAACATCATCCTGTTCATTGATGAGATCCACACCATCACCTCCGCCGGTGAGAGCGAGGGTGCTATGAACGCGGGCAACATCCTCAAGCCTGCCCTCTCCCGCGGTGAGATACAGGTCATCGGTGCCACCACCTTCAACGAGTACCGCAAGTATATCGAGAAGGACCAGGCCCTTGAGCGCCGCTTCCAGCCTGTCCGCGTGGAAGAGCCCAGCGTGGCCGATACGCTGGCCGTCATGAACGGCATCAAGAAGTATTACGAGGAGCACCACCATGTGCAGGTGGATGCCGATGTGCTGAGCGCCATCGTCACCCTCAGTGAGCGGTATATCACGGACCGCTACCTGCCCGATAAGGCCATCGACCTACTGGACGAAGCCTGCGCCTGCTGCAATCTCGCCCACCCGGTCATCTCGGAGTATCTCGAGATGCAGAAGGAGCTGGACGGCCTCAGACAGGAAGAGGCAGACATGGAGTCCTCCGACGTCAATGAGGCCATCGACTATGAGCAGGTGGCCGAGCGGAAGACCCGCATCGCCAAGCTCGAGGCAGAGCTGCCCGCAAAGCAGGCTGCTGCCAGCGAGATAAAAGTGACCATGGACGATGTGGCCAAGGTCATTGAGCTGTGGACAGGCATCCCGGCGGTGAAGATCCAGGAGACGGAGTTCGTCAAACTGGCCGGGCTGGAAGCCGAGCTGAAAAAGAAGATCATCGGTCAGGATGAGGCCGTCCATCTGGTGGCACAGGCCGTCAAGCGGAGCCGCGCCGACCTGTCGGGCCGCCGCCGTCCCGCAAGCTTCATCTTCGTCGGCCCCACTGGCGTCGGCAAGACGGAGCTGGTCAAGCAGCTGGCAAACCAGCTCTTCGACGGCCCCGACCCGCTCATCCGTCTCGACATGAGCGAGTATATGGAGAAATATGCGGTGTCCCGCATGATCGGTTCGCCTCCGGGCTATGTGGGCTACGAAGAGGCCGGCCAGCTCACCGAAAAGGTTCGCCGCCGCCCCTACAGCGTGGTGCTGTTCGATGAGATCGAAAAGGCCCACCCCGACGTCATGAACATCCTGCTCCAGATCCTCGACGAGGGCAAGATCAACGATGCACAGGGCCGGACGGTGGACTTCTCCAATACGGTCATCTGCATGACCTCCAACGCCGGCAGCGGCGACAAGACGACCTCCGGCCTCGGCTTCAACAAGAGCGAGGAACAGCTGAGTGAGGAAAAGACCCGCAAGGCTCTGAGCCAGTTCCTGCGGCCTGAGTTCCTTGGCCGTGTGGATGAGGTCATCACCTTCAAACCGCTGAGCCAACAGACGCTGGAAGGCATCGCGGCTCTCATGCTGGATGAGTACAAGCCCAGCATGGAGGCCAAGGGCATCGCCTACAGCTACACCCAGGCGGCTCTCTCTGCCCTCGTGGCCAAGAGTCAGGGCGGCAAGTTCGGCGCCCGCGACCTGCGCCGCGTCATCCGCAAGACTGTGGAGGACCCCGCTGCCGAGCGCATCATCGACGGCACCCTGAAAGCGGGCGGCAGCCTGACGGTGGATGCCGAAAATGGTGAAGTCATCTTAAAGTAAAGCAAACAGAAACGGCACTCCGAAGCAGTTCGGAGTGCCGTTTGTCATAGGCAGACTTAGTCGAGGGAGACCGGGAACTCGGGCTTGTTGGCCATACGGGCATTGGTGCGGCCCTCGGGGATGATCTCGCCGGCGGCAGTCAGCGCCAGCTTGGTGAGGGTGGGGCCTACCAGCTCATACACCAGCACCGAGAAGAGCACGACGTTGCGCACCATGTGGCCGTCGGAAAGCTCAGCGGCCTCGGCTGCCATGCCCAGCGCCACGCCAGCCTGCGGCAGCAGGGTGATGCCGAGGTACTTCTGGATGTTGTGGCTGCAGTGGGTGGCCCGGCCGCTGACGAAGGCGCCGGAAATTTTGCCCAGAGAGCGGAAGGCGATGTACACCACGCCGATGAGGAGCACCAGCGGGTCGGAGAGGATGTTCAGATCCAGCTCTGCACCGCTGAGCACGAAGAAGAGGATGTTCACCGGCGACACCCAGCGGTCGAGGCGGTCCATCAGCTCATCGGAAGTGGGGCAGATGTTGCAGAACACCGTACCGGTCATCATGCAGACCAGCAGCAGCGAGAAGCCGCAGTGGATCGGCCCGATACCGACGCGCAGCCACCCTTTCCTCCTTTTTCTCAGTCAGGCGCGTTTCCTTGCTGCTTGCCAAAAGCCCAAAAAACACAGCACAGTAATAAATTATACTATTCCACTTTCTAAAAAGCAACATCTTTTCATGCGGCAAAATTGAAGATTCCTTAACAAATGGCCGCAAAAAGCAAAAAAACAGGGCCGCTGCCGATGCAGTAGCCCTGTTGTATGCAACAATCGTGAATTTAGTTGAACTTGAAGATCTTCCGTGCGATGCGGTAGCCGCCCACCACGATGGCGTCGCCCTTGGGGAAGGGCAGATTGGTCACGCCGCCGAAGCCGAAGCGGATGGAGCGGTAGACTGCGGCGCTGGTGTGCTCGCGCAGATACTGCCACAGGCCCTTCTGCTTTTCTTTCGCCTCGGCGCTGCCGTCCAGCAGCAGGAAGATGTCGCTGACGGCCATCATCATGGAGAGGTAGTGGAGCATATAGGCCCGCAGTTTCTTCTCGCCCTTGAGGGCGTCGAGGTCCTGACAGTCGATCATATGCTTGGTGACGCGGAGCTGCTGGTCCACGCGCTTGACCATGATGCTCTCGTTGACACTCTGGTCGGCACGGCCGATGAAGTAGCGGTAAAGGTCAAGGTCCATATAATACATGGTCTTGACGAAAGGCAGAGGCTGGTAGACGAAGATGTTGTCTACGTAGAAGGTATGCTTGGGCAGCACCATGCCGCACTTGCGCAGCACCTCAGTGCGGTACATGACTGAGTGCATCAGCAGGTTCTGGTCGGGGCGGAAGTGGCCGACGTGCATCCAGGTGAACAGACGCTCCTGCGGGAAGATGTTGGTGTACCGCACAGTGTGGCTGGTGCCGTCCTCGGTGTGCTCGTAGACATAGTTGCAGATCATGAGGTCGGGGGCGGTGCCGCGGGTCACGAGGGTGTGCAGGCGGGCCAGCACCTTCTGGAGGGCGTCGGTGTCCAGCCAGTCGTCGCTGTCCACGACTTTGTAGTAGAGGCCGGTGGCGTTGCGGATGCCCTGGTTGACGCCCTCGCCGTGGCCACCGTTCTCCTGATGGACGGCCTTGACGATGGTGGGGTACTTGGCAGCGTACTCGTCGCAGATGGCCGGGGTCTCGTCCTTCACGGAACCGTCGTCCACGAGGATGATCTCAGCCTGCTCCCCGGCGGAGAGCAGCGTTTCGATGCAGTGGCGCATATATGCCGCCGAGTTGTAGCACGGGACGGCAAAAGTAATGAGTTTCTGTTGCATAAAAATAAGCTCCTTATCGTGCTTGCCCGGCCATGTTCAGAACAAAATGGACCGGAGATGGAGATATGTATTCTTATTATAGCATTTTCGCGCACAAAAAGCTAGGAACACCAGCAAATACCTGCCAGAAAACGACGACAGAAGAGCGATCTGATACCATTTCGGGCCGGGCTGTGCTATAATAATACGGATACAGATTTGAAAAACGCAGGAGGCACCCATGGCAGACCCGCATTCTATCTTGAAAAAAGTTTTTGGCTACGACAGTTTCCGCCCCGGACAGGAGGACATCGTCCGGCGGCTGCTGGACGGGCAGGATGTGCTGGCGGTGATGCCCACCGGTGCGGGCAAATCCATCTGCTATCAGGTGCCGGCGCTGCTTCTGCCGGGCATCACCATCGTGGTGTCGCCGCTGGTCAGCCTGATGAAGGACCAGGTGGGGGCGCTGGTGCAGGCCGGTGTGGCGGCGGCTTTCCTCAACAACAGCCTCACCGACAACCAGAAGGCCCTCATGCTCCGCCGCGCCCGGGAGGGCTGGTATAAGATCATCTATGTGGCCCCGGAGCGGCTGGAAATGCCGGGCTTCCAGCGCTTCGCGCAGGAAAAGCTCATCAGCATGGTGACGGTGGACGAGGCCCACTGCATCAGCCAGTGGGGGCAGGACTTCCGCCCCAGCTATCTCCGTATCAAGGAGTTCGTGGACAGCCTGCCGAATCGCCCGGTGGTGGGCGCGTTCACGGCCACGGCGACGGCCCGGGTGCGGGACGACATCCGCAGCCACCTCGAGCTCCATCAGCCCTATGAGGTAACGACCGGCTTCGACCGGCCCAACCTCTACTTCGAGACGCGCCGCGCCCTGCCCAGCCAGAAGCCGAAGGAGCTGCTGGACCTTGTGCTCCGGGAGGGCGACAACGCGGGCATCGTCTATTGCAGCACTACGAAGCAGGTGGACGAGACGGCCCGCCTGCTCCAGAGCCGGGGCATCCGGGCGGCGGCCTACCACGCCAAGCTGGACGCCGATGTGCGCCGGAAGAATCAGGACGACTTCCTCTACGACCGCGTTCAAATCATGGTGGCGACCAACGCCTTCGGCATGGGCATCGACAAGCCCAACGTCCGGTTCGTCATCCATTACAATATGCCCAAGGATCTGGAAAGCTACTATCAGGAGGCGGGCCGCGCGGGCCGCGACGGTCTGCCGTCCCGCTGCATCCTGCTCTATTCCGGTACGGATGTGCGAACCATCCGCTTCTTCATCGACAAAGAGATGGAGGCGGACAACGGCCTGCCCGCCGACGTCAAGGCCGAGGCCGCCCGCAAGGCGGAAGAGCGGCTCAAGTATATGACTTTCTACTCCACCACCCAGAAGTGCCTGCGGCGGTTCATGCTGAACTATTTCGGCGAGGCCGCACCTGAAAAGTGCGGCAACTGTTCCTGCTGCCTCTTTGCCGAGCAGAATGCGCAGGAGGTGGAACAGCGCGCTGCCGCCGCAAAGCAGAGGGCCGCGGCCAACTCTCGGCGGCTGTCGGCCCGCCGTGCTGCTGCCGGCGGCGACCTCAGCGAGGCAGACGAGAAGCTGCTGGCCGCGCTCTACGCCCTCCGCAAGCGTCTTGCGGCGAAGCAGAATGTTCCGGCCTACATGGTGTTCAGCGACGCTACCCTCCGCGAAATGGTCCAGAGCAAGCCCCTGAGCATGGATGAGTTTTTGAACATCACCGGCGTCGGCGAAAAGAAAGCCGCCCGCTATGGCATGGCGTTCCTGCGGGCCATTGAGGATATGGTGGGAAGCAGAGAATAAGAAAAGGCGCAGATCTTCCACGAGCGGAGAGGCTCGTTGTGGAAAATCTGCGCTTTTTATCGCAAGTCAAGAAAATAACGCAACAGGATAACAGCATATTTGCGATATGCAATTCAACGCTGTTGCTGTTGCATTAAAAAGTTGAATTGCTATGTTTTATCATTCCATCGTATGGGTGGAGAACACTTTTTCGTCCTGCCACCACACCGGCTGCCCGGCGGCGAGGGACTTGGGAACATCCAGCAGACGCTGGTTCCGGCTGCCCCGGAAGCGGAGGGAGATGTCGTGCTCAGCCTCCACGAAGCGGCCATCCACCAGCACATCCAGCAGACTCAGCAGCTCGTCGGTGACTTCGCACCGCGCGTGGCAGGGGACTTTGCCGGTCAGCTGCTCCCAGGTGTAGCCGGAGTAGCACCAGACCGTTTTCTTCGGGTAAAGGGCTTTGAAATTTTGCACGAAGGTCACCAGTTCCCGCTGGTTCTCCGGCTCCATCGGCTCGCCGCCCAGCAGGGAGAGACCCGTGATATAGTCCGGCTTGCAGGAGGCGAACACCTCGTTGCGGACGGGCTTGTCGAAGGGCTGGCCATAGCCGAAATCCCATGCCACCTCATTGAAGCAGCCGGGGCAGTGGTGGCGGCAGCCGGAAACGAAGACGCTGGTGCGGACGCCCGGCCCATTGGCGATGTCGTAATATTTAATAGTCGCGTAGTTCATAAATCAGACCTGAAAGCAGAGCACGCTGCTTTGCCTTGCAATTTTTTGTGCTTGGGTAGCTTGCCAATGGCTCTCCCCTTGGGAGAGCTGGCGCGAAGCGCCTGAGAGGGTCACAAGTGTAACACCCGATCCTTGATCTCCTGCGTCCGGCCCTGGTTCCAGAACTGGGTGCCGATATAGCCGCAGGTGCGGCGGGCAACATTCAGCTTGTTCTGGTCACGGTTGCCGCACTTGGGGCATTCCCACACCAGCTTGCCGTCGTCCTCGACGATCTTGATCTCGCCGTCGTAGCCGCAGCACTGGCAGTAGTCGGACTTGGTGTTCAACTCGGCGTACATGATGTTGTCGTAGATGAACTGCAGCACGCTCATGACCGCCTCGAGGTTGTCCTGCATATTGGGGACTTCCACATAGCTGATGGCACCACCCGGAGACAGCTTCTGGAACTCGCTCTCAAACTTCAGCTTGGTGAAGGCGTCGATGTGTTCGGAGACATGGACGTGGTAGCTGTTGGTGATATAGTTCTTGTCGGTGATGCCGGGGACGATGCCGAACCGCTTCTGCAGGCACTTGGCGAACTTGTAGGTGGTGGATTCCAGCGGGGTGCCATAGAGGGAGTAGTCCATGTTCTCGGCCTTCTTCCACTCGTTACACTTGTCGTTCATGTGCTGCATCACGCTGAGGGCGAAGGGCTTTGCGCCGGCGTCGGTGTGGCTCTTGCCGGTCATATACTTCACGCACTCATACAGGCCGGCGTAGCCGAGGCTGATGGTGGAGTAGCCGCCGAAGAGCAGCTTGTCGATCTTCTCGCCCTTCTTGAGGCGGGCCAGTGCGCCGTACTGCCACAGGATGGGGGCGGCGTCGCTGGGGGTACCCAGCAGGCGCTTGTGGCGGGCCTGCAGAGCGCGGTGGCAGAGGGCCAGACGCTCGTCAAAGATCTTCCAGAACTTATCAAAGTTGCCGCCGGAGCTGAGGGCCACGTCCACCAGGTTGATGGTCACGACGCCCTGATTGAAGCGGCCATAATACTTGGGCTTGCCGGTCTCGGGGTCAATATAGGGGGTCAGGAAGCTGCGGCAGCCCATGCAGGTGTAGCAGTGGCCCTCGCCGTTTTTGTCCACCTTCAGCTCGAGCATCTTCTTCTCGGAGATGTAGTCGGGGACCATCCGCTTGGCGGTACACTTGGCAGCCAGCTCGGTCAGGTAGTAGTAGGGGTCACCGGGGTGGATGTTGTCCTCTTCCAGCACATAGATGAGTTTGGGGAAGGCGGGGGTGATCCAGACACCGGCCTCGTTCTTCACGCCCTGATAGCGCTGACGGATGGTCTCCTCGATGATGATGGCGAGGTCGGCCTTCTCCTGCGCATTGCGGGCTTCGCCCAGATACATGAACACGGTGATGAAAGGGGCCTGGCCATTGGTGGTCATGAGGGTGACGACCTGATACTGGATGGTCTGGACGCCGCGGTTGATCTCGCTGCGCAGGCGGCGTTCCACGATCTCACGCTTGCGCTCGGCGGAGACATCCAGACCCTCCATCTCGGCCTCGACCTCGGCAGCGATCTTCTTGCGGGAGACGTCCACGAAGGGGGCAAGATGGGTCAGGCTGATGCTCTGACCGCCATACTGGTTGGAAGCCACCTGTGCAATGATCTGGGTGGCGATGTTGCAGGCGGTGGAGAAGCTGTGGGGCTTCTCAATATAGGTGCCGGAGATGACGGTGCCGTTCTGGAGCATGTCGTCCAGATTGACGAGGTCACAGTTGTGCATATGCTGGGCAAAATAGTCGGAGTCGTGGAAGTGGATGAGACCTTCCTGATGCGCCTTAACGATCTCCGGGTCCAGCAGCAGGCGGGCAGTCAGGTCTTTGGAGATCTCACCGGCCATATAGTCGCGCTGGACGCTGTTGACGGTGGGGTTCTTGTTGGCGTTTTCCTGCTTGACTTCTTCGTTCTGGCACTCGATGAGGCTCAGGATGCGCTCGTCGGTGGTGTTGGTCTGGCGCTTGAGGCTCTGGATATAGCGGTAGGTGATATAGTGGCGGGCGATGTCATGGGCCTTGATGTCCATGAGCTGGTTTTCCACCATATCCTGTACCTCTTCCACGCTGACAGCGCGGTTGAGTGCCTGACACTGGTCGGTCACAGCTGCGGCGATGTCAGTGATCTGCTCCCGGGAGAGACGGGCCTTGCCGCCTACCGAATCGCTGGCCTTGGTAACAGCGGTGATGATCTTGGTAATATCAAAAGGCACTTCCGCACCGTTGCGTTTGATGATCTTCATAGCGCTCCTCCTGTTTCGCGTATACAGTGTGAACGGGTGTCTCCTGATACAAGAGGCACCCGCAACTCTCATTGGTCGTTGATACTATCATATCACTATTTAGTGATATGTCAATGGAAGAACCACTACATTTTGTGTTTTGTAGCTTTCGCCAAAAATAGAGGAAAATTTCCGGAACAAAATTTGAGACGAAACCTCTTGACAATCTGCACAAAGGAAGTAGTGCTTTCCACAGGGTAATAAAGGCCATTGTCTATACTGTACCCTCTTATATAATACATTATTAAAGACAAAAGACTTTGCCTGAAGAATCCAAGAGGATGAAGCCGATTTGAGTCAGCGCGAAAAAACCTGAAAAAACTTGCAAAAAAGTGTTGACATCCGGCCCGGTGTATGGTATTATACTTGAGCGCCAAGCGCTGAGACAAAAGAATGACTTCTGAGTCCCAGCTGGAAGTAAAGCGAAAAGAACCAATAGACGTCCGAAAGTTCCGGCCAGCGCCGAGAAACTGAGAACGCTCCAAGTTCGATAAGAAACGAAAAACTTCGAAAAAAGAGCTTGACAAAAAATCACTTCTGTGATAAAATAATCAAGTCGTCAGCCGCATGGCTGAGGCGCTACAGGACCTTGAAAATTGAACAATATCGAAAAACTTGTAACGGAACCTATTTTCGTGTTGGAAAAACACGTTAAACAATTCCAAACAAAGTAATTCACACAGGACGCAAGCGATTGCGTGCTGAGCGAAGAGAGATTTAACACTTTTAAGTGATAAATATCATTTATAAAGAGTTTGATCCTGGCTCAGGACGAACGCTGGCGGCGCGCCTAACA
>ENA-OYXR01000830-OYXR01000830.1-human-gut-metagenome-genome-assembly--contig:-NODE-830-length-12756-cov-8.329974_pt1 | contig 12756 bp, 9 predicted proteins | sample MGYA00243241_ERZ653431 | MGnify/ENA primary metagenome ERZ653431 (study PRJEB26926, sample SAMN06165182) | human gut metagenome | biome: ENVO:00009003; feature: ENVO:2100002; material: ENVO:00002003... | reverse complement strand
CGCATCAGCCTGTCCATGAAGGCTCTGCTGAACGACGACGCTGAGTAATCAGCCCATCGTGCAAAAAGCATAGCTTCTGACACAATGCGATCTGCAGCCCCGTTGCCGGGAAAACGGCGGCGGGGCTGTTTTTGTTAACAAAGCCATGATGAAATTTTTAAAAAAGCACTGGGAAGTGCTCAGTTACCTGATCTTTGGCGTGCTGACCACCCTGCTGAACATCCTGCTGTACGCGCTGTTCAGCCGGCTGTTCGGCTATACTGCCGCCAACAGCTGGGGCAATGTGCTGGATAACGCTTTATGCATCCTGTTTGCCTACTGCACCAACCGGGCGTTCGTGTTCCGCAGCAAGACCACCGGCAAAGCGATGGCGAAAGAGTTCGGCACCTTTGTCACCTGCCGTCTGGGCACTATGGTGCTGGATGCCGTTATCATGATCGTGGGCGGCAACCTGCTGGCGGCGCAGGGCGCGGCGCTGATGGAAAGCCTGCTCGGCGGTTTCCTGACAGTATCGGGCAGCTACACCGGCGCGGCGGCTTCGGCAGCAGCATCAGTAGCGGGCGTTGCCATCATTGGCGGCGCAGACGGCCCGACAGCCGTTTTTGTCACCACCCGCATCACCGCGCAGGAGATCTGGGGGCTGTGCGTCAAGGTATTCTCCAACGTGGTGGTCGTGGTGCTGAACTATGTGTTCAGCAAACTGATCATCTTTAAGAAAAAGTAAGCAAGACCCTCCCCGGTGGCGCCGGAGAAGGTTTTCAAATCAAATCATCTTAGGAGGTACGGTATTATGAAACGTGGTCTGAAAGGGTTCGCATTCCTGGTTTCCGGTCTGGTGCTGGGCATCATTGGTGCAACAGCATCGGTGACTGCGATCGCACTGAGCGCTGTGGGCATGGCAAAGGTGCGCCGTGCCAGCAAGTAAAACAACGGAGGAACGAACATGAACCGCGAAGAGATCCTGTCCCATGTCGATCATACCCTGCTGAAGCCGGAGGCCACTTGGCCCCAGATCCAGCAGCTGTGTGACGAAGCCATTGCAAACCACACCGCATCCGTCTGCATCAACACTTGCTACGTCAAACAGGCTGTGGAGTATATGGCAGGCCGCATCCCCGTGTGCTGCGTGGTGGGCTTCCCTCTGGGTGCCATGGATACCGCCAGCAAGGCCTTTGAAGCCAAGACTGCCATCGCCAACGGCGCAGCCGAGGTGGACATGGTCATCAACATCGGCCGCCTGAAGAACAAGGAGTACGATGCTGTCCGCGAGGACATCCGTGCCGTGAAGCAGGCTGTGGGCGATAAGATTCTGAAGGTCATCATTGAGACCTGCCTGCTGACCGAGGAAGAAAAGGAAAAGATGTGCGACATCGTCTGCGAGGCCGGTGCCGACTACATCAAGACCAGCACCGGCTTCTCTACCGCAGGTGCAAACTTCCACGACGTGGAGCTGATGGTCAAGGGCGTGCATGGCCGCTGCAAGGTCAAGGCTGCCGGCGGCATTTCCACCGTGGAGGATATGGAGACTTTCCTTGCACTGGGCGCTGACCGTCTGGGCACCTCCCGCGCTGTCAAGATCCTGAACGGCGAGCAGGCAAAGGGCTATTAAGTTTTCTGCAAAAAATGTATTTCGGCAAAGCTCTGGGCTTGGCTGAACTGCAAAGGATGATCTCTCAAGGGCTGCTGCACAAATTGCTGTGCAGCGGCCTTTTTTGCGCCCAAGCCTTGCAAGCAGAGTGTAGCAGGGTGTATAATATAAATAGGTATTGTATAAAATAGGGGCTGCTCGCTTTATGGGGCAAGGCGGGCAGAGGAGGAAATGCAATGAATATACCCGAGATCCTTGTGGCCAATGGCACAGGGGCGGTGCTGGTAAGCTTTCTGCTTTTATTGCGGGTGCGCGGCGAGAGTAAAAACAGCGTGGGAACAGAGCTGTTTTGCCGGATTCTGGTGGTGACGCTGCTGGCACAGGCCACAGAGACGATCAGCTTTCTGCTGGACGGCGTGCCCGGCGCGGCAAGCCGGTTCTGGCTGTACCTGACCAACACCGTCTGCACCGGCGCTACCGTGTGCGTGGGCTATGCGTGGTGCTTGTATGTGGACTTCCGGGTCTACCGCAGCATTGGACGCCTGCGCAGAAGGCACCTGCTGCTGGGCGCGCCGCTGCTGGCGCTTTTGGTGCTGCTGGTGGCAAACCTTTTTGGCACGGGGTGGATCTTTTCCATTTCGGCGGACAACGCTTACCATCGGGGCCCGCTGAATATTTTGCTGTATCTGCTGCTGTTCAGCTATTACGCCGAGAGCGTGTGGCAGGTGCATAAGGCCAAGCGCGATGGCATTACGGTGGAGTTTTTTCCGGTGTACTACTTCGTGGTCACCTGTGCGGTGGGCACGCTGCTGCAGGGCGCATTCTACGGCATGGCCTTTGGCTGGCTGTCGGTAGCTATCGCCTTTGTGCTTGTGGACAGCCAGACCCGCAGCCTGCGCGGCTATACCGATGAGTTGTCCGGCCTGTTTGGGCGCAAGTACATGAACTACTGTCTGGACCGCATCCACGCCACGCAGGAGAAGGACGTTTACGGCATCATGATGGACGTGAACTGCTTCAAGGAGATCAACGACACCTACGGGCACGCCGAGGGCGACCGCGCCATTCAGGAGATCGGGCACATCCTGTCCGGGGCGCTGGTGGCAAACTCGGTAGCCATCCGCATGAGCGGCGATGAGTTCATGGTGCTGATCCGGCACGGCTCGGAGGAGCTTCTGGATAAGACCTGCGCCGCCATCGAGCGGCGGGTGCAGCACTATAACGCCACCGCTCCGGCGGGCAGCTTTCAGCTGTCCTTCTCCACCGGTGTGGCAAAGTACGAGGGCGGCAGCGTGGAGAAGTTTCTGGTGGAGCTGGATCAGCGGATGTACGCAGAAAAGCGCGCTTTCCACGCCGCCCGGGACGGCCACGCCGTACCGGAGCAGGGAAATGCTCCATCAATTTAAAAGGAATGTCTAAAATAAGTGCGACTTATCTTGACAATCTGACGCTGCAATGATAGAATATGTGGCGTACCAATTGAATACCGACTTATCAAGAGCGGCTGAGGGGACAGGCCCTGTGAAGCCCGACAACCTGCGCGAGAGCGTAAGGTGCCAAATCCTGCGGGAAACCGGAAGATAAGAGTGCAACGCTCAGAGCTTTCGGCTCTGGGCGCTTTTATTTTTCAGAACAAACTTGATGGAATGGTAAATACACGCAACTGCAACATTTAGGAGGCAAAAAATGGCTAGACACCTGTTTACTTCGGAGTCCGTCACCGAGGGACATCCCGACAAGATCTGCGACCAGATCTCGGATGCAATTCTGGACGAGATCCTGACCCACGACCCCAATGCCCGCGTGGCCTGCGAGACCTGCGCATCCACCGGCCTTGTGCACATTATGGGCGAGATCACCACCAACTGCTATGTGGACTTCCAGAAGGTCGTCCGCGAGGTGGTGGCAGATATCGGCTACACCCGCGCAAAGTTCGGCTTTGACGCCGACACCTGCGCCGTCATCTCCAATATTGACGGCCAGAGCCCCGATATTGCACTGGGCACCAACGATCAGGTGGGCGGTGCAGGCGATCAGGGCATGATGTTCGGTTATGCCTGTGACGAGACCCCCGAGCTGATGCCCATGCCCATCAGCCTTGCCCACAAGCTGGCAAAGCGCCTGACTGCCGTGCGCAAGAGCGGCGAGATGGACTACCTGCGCCCGGACGGCAAGAGTCAGGTGACCGTGGAGTACGACGAGAACAACAAGCCCGTGCGCGTGGACGCCGTGGTCATCTCCAGCCAGCACAGCGAGAGCGTGAGCATGGAGCAGCTGCGGGCAGACGTGATGGAAAAGGTCATCAAGGCCACCATCCCCGCTGAGCTGCTGGACGAGAACACCAAGTACTACATCAACCCCACCGGCCGCTTTGTTGTGGGCGGCCCGCAGGGCGATACCGGTCTGACCGGCCGTAAGATCATCGTGGATACCTACGGCGGCTATGCACGCCACGGCGGCGGCGCCTTCTCCGGCAAGGACCCCAGCAAGGTGGACCGCAGCGCAGCCTACGCTACCCGCTGGGTGGCCAAGAACATCGTGGCTGCGGGTCTGGCAAAGCAGTGCGAGGTACAGGTGGCCTACGCCATCGGCGTGGCAAAGCCTGTGTCCATCATGGTGGATACCTTCGGCACCGGCACGGTGGCAGACGAGAAGATCGAGCAGGCTGTGGAGAAGGTGTTTGACCTGACCCCCGCTGCCATCATCCGTGACCTCGACCTGCGCAAGCCCATCTACCGTCAGCTGGCCGCTTATGGCCACATGGGCCGCGAGGATCTGGGCGTGAAGTGGGAGAACACCGACCGCGTGGACGCCCTGAAGGCTGCCGTGGCTGCCCTGTAAAAAGCGTTTTACCCTGATAGAAGGTAAGTGAAGAGAGACCGCTGCACCCGACCGTGCAGCGGTCTTTTTGCGTCACAGGGAAAAGAAAATGGTACGGTAAAAAGTATTACTTTTCCTCAAAAATCAGATAAACTTTGCGAAACGGTAAAGATTTGGTCGCGTTTTTGTAAGAAACTCACATTCTCTTGAAGGAAAAGGAAAAACAGCTGTGCAAGGCGCAGAAAATCGATACATGAAACAAATTGATATGGAACAATCGACAAAATGTGATAAAATAAAACCAGATATGCGCACTTGTGTGCATGGTACGGATGGTAAACAGCAATAAGGAGTTATGTGACTATGTCTATTGAAATTTCCCCTAAGTCCTTCTTTGAGCAGCCCAGTGTGGCGGATATGCGGCTGATCGCCTGCCCCGGTGCAGAGGAGCTGACCGGCCTGATCGACAAGCACCTTGTCCGTTGGGCAAAGGCTGCCGGAATTGAAAAAGACACCTTCATTATTTCCTGCGACTGCCCCCGCTTCCAGAGCGGCGACGCCAAGGGTCTGGTCAAGGAGTCTGTCCGCGGCGACGATATCTTTATCGTGGTGGACCCGGGCAATTACAGCGTCACCTACAAGCTGTTCAACTACGAGAACCACATGTCCCCGGACGACCACTTTGCAAACCTGAAGCGTCTGATCCAGGCTGTGGCCGGTAAGGCACACCGCGTTTCCGTTATCATGCCCAGCCTGTACGGCGGCCGTCAGCACCGCCGCGTGGTGCGCGAGAGCCTGGACTGCGCTGTGGCCCTGCAGGAGCTGCAGACCATGGGCGTGCGCAACATCATCACCTTTGACGCACACGACCCCCGCGTGCAGAACGCAGTGCCCCTGATGAGCTTTGATAATGCCATGCCCACCTATCAGGTGCTCAAGAGCCTGCTGAAGAAGGACCCCACCCTGTCCTTCGACAAGGAGAAGTTCACCGTGGTCAGCCCGGACGAGGGCGCGATGAACCGCAATATGTACTTCTCCAGCGTGCTGGGCTGCAACCTGGGTATGTTCTACAAGCGCCGCGACTACACCCGCGTGGTGAACGGCCGCAACCCCATCGTTGCCCATGAGTATCTGGGCGAGAGCGTGGAGGGCAAGACCGTCTTTATCGCGGACGATATCATTGCTTCCGGCGAGAGCATGCTGGAGGTCGCCAGCAACCTGAAGGAGCGCGGCGCTGCCAACATCATCGCCAACGCCACCTTCCCCTTGTTCACCAGCGGTCTGGAGAAGTTCGACAAGGCTGTGGCAAACGGCACCCTGACCTACGTTGTGGGCACCAACCTGACCTACCGTATGCCCGAGCTGCTGACCCGCGACTGGTATGTGGACGTGGATGTTTCCAAGTACGCTGCCTACTTTGTGGTGGCGCTGAACCACGATATGTCCGTTTCCAGCATCATCGACCCCCTGAAGAAGATCGAGAACCTGCTGGCAAACCGCAAGTAAGAAGCTGTTCCAAAGCCCCTGCACCCTGCGTGCAGGGGCTTTTTGCGCTTTCATAGAGAAAAGGAAGTGTATCATGAGAAACAGCAGCGTTATAGGGTGCTTTCGCTAATCGGCTCTTTTCACAAAAAATGATATACTAATATATTAATTGTAACAAAAGGCACTAAATACTATTTACAAATCATGATATAAATGGTATTCTTTGTACAAGATTGAAGCAGGGAGGCACCTGCTGTGAAGAAAAAAATCGGAGAAAAAGCAAGCGAGTCCGGCCTTCAAAGCTGGGCATAACAAAGTACGCAGACACGTACAAGAAGGAGAAAACACTATGAAACGCCGCGATTTTATGAAGCTTTCCGCCGCTACCGCGCTGGGCGCTACCGTGGCCGCTATGGCACCCTCGGCTCTGGCTGCGACAGAGCTGGACCAGACCAACGGAGATCTGCACACTACCGTAGATCGCAAGACCGCAGCTATGGGTCTGGGCGATGGCAAGACCTTTGCTTATGACCCGGAAAACCCGTACCTGAACGTGAATGTGGGTCTGTTTCATGATGCGCAGGTAATGGTGGGCGGTCAGAATGTTGGTGCTGCTACCTATTACCTGCCCGACGGCATGGATCCCTGGGCGCCGGCAGTTATCGTGCTGACCCCGGACAACACCACCGCAAGGGCGTTCTCCGGCTCGGTCACAGGTCGTATGTGGCGCACGGTGGCGTGCAAAAATAAGATCGCCGTTGCATTTTTCGGTCCTGAAAACGGCGGCAGCTGGAACCTTTCCCTGAGCTCTGCCGGTCGTGATGACGCAACAGCGCTGGATGCATTGTATCAGCTCATGCGCAAAAAGGGCGTTAAGCTGTCCGGCGCATTCTCCATGGACAAGTCCCACACTGCACTGGTGGGCTACAAGGAGGGCGGCGCAGCCGCTCTGCTGTTCGGCGCTCGCTGGGCAAGCGATTTCAGCTCCATCTGCGCCGTGGATGCCGTTGAGGTCCCGGCAGCTTCTCTGGAGGCAGTGGGCGGCGAGTATGTGCTGCCCTTCCCCGGCGACTCCACCCGTGGCGTGCAGGAGGAAGCCATTGCGGCAAAGACAGTGGATACTCCCGTTTGGTTCGTCCGCTCCAAGGCGGATACTGCCAATAAGGCAGCGCTGGATTTCTACCTGAACGCCAATCAGGCCGTGTCAAAGGGGAACGGCGTGTATGTCAGCAGCCGTACAGGCTCTGCCACCGAGGTGTGGGTCACCGAAAAAGCACAGTGCCCGGCAGCCATCTGGGAAAAGTTCTCCGGTCAGTTCAAGCGCTTTATGGCACTGCAGCTGCCGGGTCGCGTAGCAAAGGCAGAGGACTTTACCCGTCGGGGCTTTGATATCCATGAGGAGTGGGTCAACGGCGAGCTGCGCCGCTGGATGGTCTATGTGCCGTCCACCTATACCGGCAGCAAAAAGGTGCCGCTGGTGCTGGTGATGCACGGCTACACCGCCTCCATGTACGCCATTGCCGAAGAGTCCCGCTGGTACGATGTGGCAGAGCAGAACGGCTTTATCGTGGTGTTTGCGCAGGGCCTGGTACGTCCCGCAGACCTGATGGGCAACATTCCCACCGCCATGTGGCTGGCAGGTCCCTTTGCCGCACTGGCTGGTAAGGATACCGACCCCAGCGTGGATTTGGAGTTCATCAACAGTCTGCTGGACCGCATGGAGCGGGATTACAGCATCGACACCACCCGCGTGTATGCTACCGGTCACTCCAACGGCAGCCTGATGACTTGGGCTACCGCCTGCCGCTACGCAAGCCGCTTTGCCGCCATTGCACCCGTCGGCTATATGTTTGCCCCACTGCCGGAGCTTGACCCCGCTGTTCTGCTGCCGACATGGGCTTTCCTGGGCGAGTACGACTCGGCAGGTGTGGCAGAGCTGGTGGAGGATAACGGGACGGTGAAGGCGCTGCAGGGCTGGAACGCCCACAACGCCACCAACGAGGCAGCTGTTGCAGAAAGCACCTCCTACGATGGCGCTTTTGTGACCAAGAGCTTTATGGGGGGCAACGCTCCGCTGGTGCAGTACACCGTGGTCAAGGATACCCCTCACGTTTACCTGCAGGAGGAGAGCGTTGCCATCTGGAATGAGTTCTTCTCCCGTTACAGCCGCGGTGCGGACGGCACCCTGTACTATCAGGGCAATGCCGTGACCGCCGGTAAGCATCAGCCCAGCGCAGACTGGTACGCTGCAAAATAAGCTGATAATGCCCGCCGCGCGGCGGTACAGAAGCTTTATATCTCGGGACACCGGAACGTCTGCGGACGCTCCGGTGTCCCTTTTTATGTTTTGCGGCGGCTTGTGTTAAGTTTTTGAAAATTCGTGCCGGGGGCTTTGCAAATCCCGGTGGGTTTATGCTATATTTAAGTTGAAATACTTTGCATTCTGACAGAAAGGAAAAACGCCATGGAGCATTTTGTGGAGTTTGAAGATGTCTGTAAATATTACCAGACCGGCAGTGTGAAGATCGCTGCCGCAGACCACCTGAATTTCTATGTGGACAAGGGCGAGTTCTGCATCATCGTGGGGCCCTCCGGTGCGGGCAAGACCACCCTGCTGAACATTCTGGGCGGCATGGACAACTGCGACGAGGGCAACGTCTGGCTGGACGGCCGCAACGTGAGCCGCTTTTCCGCCCGGGAGCTGACCACCTACCGCCGTTATGACGTGGGCTTTGTGTTCCAGTTCTACAACTTGGTGCAGAACCTGACCGCGCTGGAAAACGTGGAGCTTGCCAGTGAGATCTGCCGCGACCCGCTGGATCCCGCCGAGACCTTGCGCAGCGTGGGGCTGGGCGAGCGGCTGAACAACTTCCCGGCGCAGCTTTCCGGCGGCGAGCAGCAGCGGGTGTCCATTGCCCGCGCACTGGCCAAAAACCCCAAGCTGCTGCTCTGCGACGAGCCCACCGGTGCGCTGGACTACCGCACCGGCAAACAGGTGCTGGGCCTTTTGCAGGATACCTGCCGCAAGACCGGACGCACCGTCATTGTTATTACCCACAACACGGCACTGACCGGTATGGCCGACCGCATCATTCAGGTGCGCAGCGGCCGCATCGTGTCCAATCAGGTCAACGAGCACCCGGTGCCGGTGGAACAGATCGAGTGGTGAGAACTGTGCAGAAAAGTTACCGCAAAAATATCCTGCGCGAGATGAAAAGCAGCATTAGCCGGGTGGTGTCCCTGTTTGGCATCGTGGCGCTGGGGGTGATGATGCTCACCGGCCTGATGTGCATTGCCCCCGATATGCGCACCGCTGCCCAGAAGTACTATGTGCAGCAGAATGTGTTCGACCTGCGGGTGCTGTCCACCCTTGGCCTCAGTCAGAGCGATATCAGCGCGATTGCCGCTGTGGACGGGGTGGACGCCGTGCAGGCGGTGAAGTATCAGGACGTAGAAGGCCACTGGACAGGGGACGACCAGACCACGGTGGCGCGGCTGTATCAGCTGCCTGCCGACCCGCAGGCCGATACGCCGGAGAACATGAACCGTCCGGTGCTGCTGTCCGGCCGGATGCCGGAAGCTGCCGGGGAGTGCGTGGTGCATGTGATGGGCCACGGCAGCCCGGTGGAGCTGGGCACCCAGTTGACCCTGCCGGAAGAGACCGAGGGGGTCAGCGGGCAGGTGTTCACGGTGGTGGGCACGGTGCAGGACCCGCTGCATTTTTCCTCCGATTCCGAGAGCAGCACCGTGGGCGATGGCCAGCTGGACTGCATCCTGTTTGTGCCGGAGGGCACTTTGACCGCAGATTATTATACGGTGTGCTATATCAAGGCAGAAAACGCCGGATTGTATGATAATTATTCCGATGAATATCAGGCCGCAGTGGATGCCGTAGCGGAAAAGCTCAAGGCCATCCAGAGCGTGCAGTGCACCGCCCGGCGGGAAGAGCTGATGGACACCGCCAACGACAAGCTGACCGAAGCACGCGCAGAGTACGACAGCCAGAAGGCCGAAGCCGAACGTCAGTTTGCCGAGGCGGAGGCAAAGCTTGCGGACGCACAGGCACAGCTGGATGCCGCCAAGGCGCAGCTGGAGGCCGGTGAAAAGGAGCTTGCCGCCCAGAAGGCTGCCCTGCCGGACACCATGCAAAGCGGTGCCGACAAGCTGGTGAGCAGCGAAGCGCAGGTGCTGGAATTTGAGGAACAGTTACAGCAAATCGAGCTGCTGGTCAACCTGAAAAAGGTGGCCGACCCTCTGCTGACCTACGCGGAAGCTGCCCTGCGCAACGCCGAAAAGGCGCTGGACGAAGCCGAGCCGGAGGACGAGGACTACATTGAACTGCGGGATGCGCTGGCCAAGGCGCAGGCCGCTTACGACAACATCTATAACCAGCTGCAGGGCTATCAGCAGCAGCTGGACGCGGGCAAGCGGCAGATGTACAAGCAGGGGCTGATCTCCTCGCCGAACCTCTCCAACGACCAGCTGGTGACCGAGGCCAAGGCTGCGCTGCGCAAGATGAAATTGCAGCTTTTGCAGGGACAATTGCAGCTGACCACCGGCACAGCCAGCGCCTACACCCAGTTCGATGCCGCACAAAAGCAGCTGGAAGAGGGTTGGGCAGAATACAACGCCGGGCAGACCCAGCTGGAAGAATCCCGCACCGAGTACGAGAGCCAGAAGGCCGAGGCAGAGCAGAAGCTGGCGGACGGCCTTGCCCAGCTGAACGATGCCGAGGAGCAGGTGAGCCAGATCAAAAAGGGCGAGTGGTATGTGCTGGACCGCACCTCCACCATGAGCTGCGTCACCTTTGCCCAGTACGCCGACCGCATGGACGCCATTGCCCGGGTGTTCCCGGTGTTCTTCTTCCTTGTGGCGGCGCTGGTGGCTACCACCACCATGACCCGCATGGTGGACGAGAACCGCCTGCAGATGGGCACCTTAAAGGCGCTGGGCTACTCCAATTTCAGCATCGCGGGCAAGTACCTGTTCTACGCGATGCTGGCCACCATTCTGGGCAGCATCGTCGGCATGGTGGTGGGCTTTGTGGTGTTCCCTATCATTATCTGGAACGCCTATCAGCTGGTGTTCAGCCTGCCCACCTTCACCCTGCACTTCTACCCGAGCATGGCAGCTGCCAGTGTGGGCATCAGCGCCGCCGTCATCGGCTTTGCCACATGGTACGCCTGCCGTTCCAGTCTGGCCGAAAAGACCGCAGCTTTGCTGCTGCCCCGGGCTCCCGTGGCGGGCAAGCGCATCCTGATGGAGCGCATCACCCCGCTGTGGTCCCGGATGTCCTTCTCCCAAAAGACCACCGCCCGCAACCTGTTCCGGTATAAAAAGCGGTTCTTCATGACCGTGCTGGGCGTGGCGGGCTGTACCGCGCTGCTGCTCATCGGCTTTGGCATTCAGGATTCCCTGCTGCCCATCGTCACAAAGCAGTCTACGGAGCTGACCCACAACGATATGTCCATCACCCTCAGCGACCCCAAAGCCCTGACCATGGAGCAGGGGCTGGCAGAGGAGCTGGACAGCAACAGCGCCGTGCAGAACTGGGGCGCGGTGTATACCAAATCCACCACCATCTACAATGCCGAAGGCGAGAGTGCAAGCGTGAGCATCGTGGCTGCGGCAAAGGACAGCGACCTGACCCGCTATGTTACCTTCCGCACCCGCAAGGGGCACAAGGCCATCAGCTTTGACAGCGGCAGCGTCATCCTGACCGAAAAGACCGCCGAGAACTTGGGCCTGCACACCGGCGATACCTTCTGGGTGGAGAACACCGAAGGTGCCCGGGTGGAGCTGACCCTGACCGGCATCACGGAAAACTATATGTTCACCCGGCTGTACCTCTCATGCGTACAGCTGGAAAGCCTGCTGGGCACGGAGGATATCCCGTGGAACACGGTCTATGGCCAGACCACCTGCACCGATGCTGCCGGGTACAACGCCCTGCGCACCGACCTGCTGGACTGCAACTACGTCAGCAGCATCAGCTTTACCGAGGACACCACCGAACTGTTCGATAACCTCATCGTCAGTCTGGGCTATGTGGTGGTGCTGATCATCATCTGTGCGGCGGCGCTGGCGGCTGTGGTGCTGTATAACCTCATCAGCGTCAACCTTGGAGAGCGCAAAAAGGAGCTGGCGACCATCAAGGTGCTGGGCTTCTACGATCAGGAGGTGTACCGCTACATCTTCCGCGAGATCGAGCTGCTGGCGCTTATCGGCTCCGGCGTGGGTCTGGCACTGGGGGTGCCGCTGCACAAGTTCATTGTGTTGACCGTGGAGATGGATCAGCTCATGTTCATCCGCACCATCGCCCCCCGCAGCTACCTGCTGGCGGTGGCGCTGACCATGGTGTTTACCGTGGTGGTCTGCTTTGTCATGCGGCGGCACGTCCGGCGCATCAGCATGGTGGAAAGCATGAAGGCCCCGGAGTAATTACAAAGCAAAACCATAAAAAACACCCCCTGCGGTCTGTACGGGCAGACCGCAGGGGGTGCTTGGCTTTTTATACGCTCAGGGAATCAGAGGAACACATACTTGAGGATGAACAGCACGGTGAGCACATACATCAGCGGGCTGATCTTCTTCTCCTTGGCCTTGCCGGTGATCACATTGATGATGGTCCAGGAGATGATGCCGATGGCAATACCCTCGGAGATGCTGTAAGCGGTGGGCATAGCCAGAATGGTCAGGAAGGCGGGGATGCCCTCGCTGGGATCATTGAAATCGATCTTGATGGCAGAACCCATCATGTAGAAGCCCACAATGATCAGAGCCGGAGCGGTAGCAAAGCTGGGGATGGTGAGGAACCTGTCTCTTATACACATCTCCGAGCCCACGAGACCCTAAGACATCTC
>ENA-OYXR01000818-OYXR01000818.1-human-gut-metagenome-genome-assembly--contig:-NODE-818-length-12921-cov-10.792165_pt1 | contig 12921 bp, 8 predicted proteins | sample MGYA00243241_ERZ653431 | MGnify/ENA primary metagenome ERZ653431 (study PRJEB26926, sample SAMN06165182) | human gut metagenome | biome: ENVO:00009003; feature: ENVO:2100002; material: ENVO:00002003... | reverse complement strand
CTTCGGCGGCGTTCTCTGCCGGGACGTACAGCGCCCGGATGCCGTACTCGGCAGCGGCAAGCGCCATGGGCAGCACGCCGGACACCGGACGCAGACTGCCGTCCAGCGCAAGCTCGCCCAGAAAGGCAGCGTCGGCAGGCACTTCTTCCAGCTGTCCGCTGGCGGTCAGCAGCGCCAAAAGCAGCGGCAGATCGTACACCGGGCCGGTCTTGCGCACATCGGCAGGAGCAAGGTTGATGGTGATGCGCCGGTCGGGGAAGCGGAAGCCAAGGTTTTTGATGGCAGCGCGCACCCGGTCGGCGCTTTCCCGCACGGCAGAGTCCGGCAGACCGACAATGGAAAACGCGGGCAGCCCGCCGGAAACATCGGCTTCCACAGCAACGGCAAAGCCGCGCAGTCCGTTCAGGCCAAAGCTGTTGGTCACAGAATACATGGTGTCCCTCCCTGCATGGCGCATGGTTTGTCAAAAATGCCAAAAGTGGAAAATAATGGATATATCTACTATGCTTCGACAGTTTTTTCTGTTTAAAATCATTATAGTAAAGCACAGGAAAGTTGTCAATGCAGCAGAAAGGAGAACGAGAGATCATGACAAATGGGGAATGCTGCCGTTATATCCGTACCTATTCAGAGCTGGAGGGGCTGCAGCACGCCTGCACGCTGGTGTACTGCGCCGCTTCCACCCCACAGGGGGTGCTGGCACAGCTGCGCCGGGAGCAGGGCGGCAAAGTGCGCAGCAGCACGGTACTTGCTCCGGCAGACAGCTTTGGCCGGATAATGCGGCTGCTGCGCTACCTGTGCGAAAACGGCGTGGGGCCGGAGCAGTGGCTGGAGGTGCTGGAGGATGTGCACCAGCCCTACCAGCTGCTGGATACATCAAAAAACGCAATGAACATAGCGGAAGAACCGGTTTTTTGTGGTATTTGTCGGTTTTAAGGGCACAAACTTCGGCCATTTTACGCAATTGACATAAGCGGAGCAAGAGTTTATAGTATAAGTAGGTTTATACAAACCATTTCGATCCGGGGAAAAAGATTTTAAACAAAGGTAAGGTGTACAAGATGTATCTGGATGAATATAAGCGCTGGCTGGCAGCGGATCTGGAGGATGCAGACCTGAAGCCGGAACTGGCAAAGGTCGAAGGCAATGACGATGAGATCAAGGATCGCTTTGCTGTGGCGCTGAAGTTTGGCACCGCAGGTCTGCGCGGCGTGCTGGGTGCCGGCACCAACCGCATGAACATCTACGTTGTCCGTCAGGCAACGCAGGGTCTGGCAAACTGGGTGCTGACCCAGGGCGGTACCCAGACCGTGGCGATCAGCTACGACAGCCGCCTGAAGAGCGATGTCTTTGCCAAGACCGCCGCTGGCGTTCTGGCAGCCAACGGCATCAAGGTGCGCATCTATGATGCCCTGATGCCCGTGCCTGCCCTGAGCTTTGCTACCCGTTACTACAACTGCAACGCCGGTATCATGGTCACCGCTTCCCACAACCCTGCCAAGTACAACGGCTACAAGGCCTACGGTCCGGACGGCTGCCAGATGACCGATGACGCCGCCGCCATCGTCTATGACGAGATCCAGAAGACCGATGTGCTCACCGGCGCAAAGTACATCTCCTTTGCCGAGGGCGTGGAGAACGGCATGATCCGCTTTGTGGGCGACGACTGCAAAAAGGCACTGTACGATGCCATTGAAGCACGTCAGGTGCGCCCGGGTCTGTGCAAGACTGCCGGCCTGAAGCTGGTGTACAGCCCGCTGAACGGCTCCGGCCTTGTGCCCGTGACCCATGTGCTGAACGATATGGGCATCACCGATATCACCATTGTGCCCGAGCAGGAGTACCCCAACGGCTACTTTACCACCTGCTCCTACCCCAACCCCGAGATCTTCGAGGCGCTGAAGCTGGGTCTGGAGCTGGCCACCAAGACCGGTGCCGACCTGATGCTGGCTACCGACCCCGACGCCGACCGCGTGGGCATTGCCATGAAGTGCCCGGACGGCAGCTATGAGCTGGTGTCCGGCAACGAGATGGGCGTTCTGCTGCTGGACTACATCTGCGCAGGCCGCATCGAGAAGGGCACCATGCCCAAGGACCCCGTGGCAGTCAAGTCCATCGTGTCCACCCCGCTGGCAGACGCTGTGGCAAAGCACTACGGCGTGGAGATGCGTAATGTGCTGACCGGCTTCAAGTGGATCGGCGACCAGATCGCAAACCTCGAAGCTGCCGGTGAGGTCGACCGCTTCATCTTCGGCTTTGAGGAGAGCTACGGCTATCTGGCCGGTCCCTACGTCCGCGATAAGGATGCCGTCATCGGCTCCATGCTCATCTGCGAGATGGCTGCTTACTACCGCAGCATCGGCTCCTCCATCAAGCAGCGTCTGGAAGAGATCTACGCTCAGTACGGCCGCTACCTGAACAAGGTGGACAGCTTTGAGTTCCCCGGCCTGACCGGCATGGAGAAGATGGCTTCCATCATGCAGAAGCTGCGTGATAACCCGCCCGCCGAGCTGGCTGGCCACAAGGTGGTCAAGGTGACCGACTACAAGAAGCCCGAGGAGACCGGCCTGCCCGCTGCAAACGTGCTGATCTACTCACTGGAAAACGGTGCTACCGTTGTGGTGCGTCCCTCCGGCACTGAGCCGAAGATCAAGACCTACTTCACCACTCTGGGCAAGGACCTGGCCGAGGCTCAGGCTCAGAAGGATGCTCTGGCAGCTGCCATCGAGCCCATCCTCGCATAACGCAGAAATTTCATAGAAAATTTATGCCCCCGTACAGCGCCAAAAGTGCTGCACGGGGGCATTTTTGATGGGCGCGGGCAGTTGCAGTTTGTGGGTGGATACGCTATAATATTCAATGAATAATAATATGCTCTGTGCAGTGCGGCACAGGGCAGGAATAAAATGGGGCAGGTGTAAGAAATTGGAACATCGTGTAACGGCAGTCCTGGTGGCGGCGGGTTCTTCCACCCGGATGGGATTTGATAAACTGAGCTTTGATCTGGGCGGTGAGACCGTCTTGGAGCGGAGCGTCCGGGCCTTTGACGAGTGTCCGGAGGTGGACGAGCTGGTGATCGTGACCGGCGCGTCCAGTGAGAATGCCCAGCGGGCCGCTGCCCGCTGCAAAAAGCCGGTGCGGCTGGTGAAGGGCGGCTCGACCCGCGCCGAGAGCGCCCGCAGCGGCGTGGCCGCTGCCCACGGCAGACTGGTGGCCGTCCACGACGCGGCCCGGCCCTTCGTGAGCCAGAGCGTTATCGCCGACACGATAGCGGCCGCTGCCCGCTGCGGTGCCGCCGCCCCGGCAGTGCCGGTGAAGGACACCATCAAGCAGGCGAAGGGCGGAAACGGCAAGACTGTGCCGGAAGGCTGCATGGTGGAGAACACCCCCGACCGCAGCACCCTTTATGCGGTGCAGACGCCCCAGTGCTTCGACCGGGCCGCCTATCTGGCGGCGCTGGATGAACTGGACGAGGCCAGCGCCCGCCTCGTCACCGACGACTGCAGCCTGTTCGAGCTGACGGGCCGTCCGGTGGAGCTGGTACAGGGCGACTACGCAAACATCAAGATAACCACCCGGGAGGATCTGCCCCGGACCGAGAACGGAGGAAAGAAAATGCGCATTGGTCATGGTTACGACGTTCACCGTCTGGTGGAGGGCCGCAAGCTCATCCTGGGCGGCGTGGAAGTGCCGTATGAAAAGGGCCTGCTGGGCCACTCAGACGCCGACGTGCTGGCCCACGCGGTCATGGACGCCGTGCTGGGCGCAGCGGCGCTGGGCGACATCGGCCAGCACTTCCCCGATACGGCGGAAGAGTACGCCGGTGCCGACAGTCTCATGCTGGCCCGCCGTGTGGCAGAAATCATGACCGAGCACGGCTGGCGCATCGAGAACATCGATGCCACCATCCTCTGCCAGCGCCCGAAGCTGGCCCCCCACATCCCGGCCATGCGAGCAAAGCTGGCCGAGGCTTTCGGGATGCCGGTGGACGCCGTGAGCGTCAAAGCCACCACCGAGGAGCATCTGGGCTTTACCGGCGAGGGGCTGGGCATCGCGGCCCACGCCGTCGCCCTCATCGAAGCAGTGTGAACGGGAGAATGTGACCCATGACTCTGAACTCTATCGTAGCAAACTTCCAGACCTTCAAGCTGGTAGACCTGCTGGACATCCTCATCATCGCGTTCCTCATCTACCAGCTGCTGGGCTTCGTCAACCGCACCCGCGCCGGCCAGCTGGCCAAGGGCGCGCTCATCGTCATGGCGGTCTATCTGGTGGCGAACATCCTGAATATGCGCACCGTCACCTGGCTGCTCAACTCGCTGCTTCAAGTCGGTCTGCTGACGCTGGTGGTGCTGTTCCAGCCCGAGATACGGCGTGCGCTGGAGCGGATGGGCCAGACCGACCAGTGGGCCTATCGCTTCTTCAATAAAAACCGCTACAACGACACCAGCCTCAAGGGCGCGTGGCGCAGCGCCATCATCGCCATCTGCGACGCGGCAGAGCGCTTTTCGGAGACCAAGACCGGCGCGCTCATCGTGCTGGAACGGAACACCAACCTTTCTGAGATCGTCCGCACCGGCACGCCCGTGAACAGCGCAGTCAACCTCGAGGTGCTGGGTACCATCTTCTACGAGGGTACCCCCCTCCACGACGGTGCAGCCATCATCGAGGATGGCCGCATCAAGGCCGCAGGCTGTGTGCTGCCCCTTTCCAACAACCTGGACTTGGGCAAGGACATGGGTACCCGCCACCGCGCCTGCCTCGGCATCGCCGAGAACTCCGACGCCATCGCCATCGTGGTCAGCGAGGAGACAGGCATCATCTCGATGGCGAAAAACGGTGTACTCATGCGCCACTTTGACCGTCAGACCCTTTACACCCGGCTGGTGGATGAGATGATACCCAAGGAGACCGCCAGCGAGAAGAGCGCTGCCGAGGGCTGGAAGGCCCGGGGCAAGCGCCTGCTGAACTGGGTGAACAACAAGGAGGAGGATGAGCAGCAATGAGCACTGAGCAGAACAACGGCAAGCCTGCCGTACCCCCCAAGCGCAATCTGCTGAACGACCGCCGCATCCGGCTCCTGCTTTCTTTGCTGGGTGCAGTCATTGCGTGGATGGCTGTCACCATCGTCGTGCAGCCCGGCACCACCACCACCATCTATAATGTTCCGGTGGACTTTACCTATGATTCGGCTGCCTACACTTCCCGGGGCCTGAGCATCGTCAATGCAGAGGAAAAAACGGTCAACCTGAAACTTTCCGGCGACGGCTACACCATCGGCAGCCTGTCGGCCAACGACTTTGTCGTCTACCCCGACTGGTCCAGCGTCCGCGACAGCGGCGAAAAGAGCCTGCGCCTTCAGGTGCGGAGCCAGAGCACCCTGCTCACCGGTGTGTCCGTTTCCATCGACGGCGACAACACCGTGGACGTGGTGTTCGATGTGGTGGAAGAAAAGACCCTGCCCATCCAGGTGACGACGAATTACCTGAAGATAGCAGACGGCTATATCCTCTACGGCACCGACATCTCGAAGGAGACGGTGATTCTCTCCGGACCCAGCACCGAGCTGAGCCAGGTGGAGACCTGCACTGCCGAGGTGACCTACAACGGCGAGCTGACCAGCCCCGTCACTCTGGACACCAGCCTGCGTTTTTACACCCGCAGCGGCAGGGAGGTGGAATTTGAGTATACTACTCTGGAAACGGACAGCGTCGAGGTCACGCTGCAGGTGTATAAGCTGGCCACCCTGCCGGTGGAAGTCAGCTTTATCAACGCGCCCCGCGACTTTGACCCCTCGGTGCTGGTCTACTCCCTGAGCAAAAAGACCCTCAATGTGGCCGGCCCGGAGTCCCAGATCGACCGTCTGTCCACCCTGTCGGTGGGTACCATCGACCTTTCCACCTTTGCACTGGATAAGGTGTACGAAATGCCCATCGAACTGCCCAGCGGTATCCGTCTGCTGGACAACATCTCCAGCATCACGGTCAGCTTCGACAGCTCCCGTCTGGAAACCAAGACCATGAACCTGCCCGCCAGCTGTGTGCAGGTCATCAACCTGCCCTCCACCTACACCCTGACCGTGGAGACGGAGCGGCTGATGAACGTCACCCTCTGCGGCCCGGCCGGTTCGCTGGAAGCACTGAATCCGGAACAGGTGGTCATTGAGATCGACGCCGACGACTTCTATGTCGCCATCGGCCAGCAGAACATCGCCTGCCGCCTCTATGTGCCGGCCAACGACAAAATTTTTGCGCTGGGCAGCTATGTGGTGCAGTGCAAGATAGAAAGTAACTGAGTATATGATCCTGATCCATGATATTCGCCTGCCCCTCTCCGCCGGGGAGCCGCAGGCCTACGAAAAAGCCCTCCGCCTCGCCCGCATCCCCCGGGGAAAGGTGAGCCATCTGGGCATCGCCCGGCTCTCGGTGGACGCCCGCCACGGCCAGCCCAAGCTGGTGTACACCGTGGCCGTGACCCTGAAAGAGGAGAGGGAAGAGGCCGCCTGTGCGGGTGCTTCCCGCAGCGTCACCGTCCGGGGCAAGACCGATCTCTCGGTGCAGAACGGCACTCTGCCGCTGACGCACCGGCCTGTGGTCTGCGGCCTCGGCCCGGCGGGCCTCTTTGCGGCGCTGCTGCTGGCCCGTCAGGGCTACCGGCCCATCGTGCTGGAACGCGGCCCGGCGCTGGATGAGCGCGTCAAGGCCGTGGAGCATTTCTCCACCACCGGTGAGCTGGACGAAAACGCCAACATCCAGTTCGGCGAGGGCGGCGCCGGAACCTTCTCGGACGGTAAGCTCACCACCCGCATCGGCGACGAGCTCTGCGGCTTCGTGACCGAAGTGTTCCTCGAGCACGGCGCGCCGAAGGAAATTGCCTGGCAGCAGAAGCCCCATGTCGGCACCGACCTGCTGCGGGGCGTCATCACTTCGATTCGAAAAGAGATCGAGTCGCTGGGCGGCGAAGTCCACTTCAACACAGCCCTCACCGGCTTTGAGCGGCGGGACGGCCAGCTCGTCGGCATCCAGACCACGGACGGTGCGTTCCCCTGTGAGGCGCTGGTGTTCGCGGTGGGCCACTCGGCCCGTGACACCTTCGGGATGCTGATGGACAGCGGCCTCGTGCTGGAGTGCAAGCCCTTCAGCGTCGGCTTCCGGGCAGAGCATCTCCAATCGGAAATCGAAAAGAGCCTCTACCACGAGGCGGCGGGCCATCCGGCCCTGCCGCGCGGCGAATATCAGCTTTCGCAGCACGTTGAAAAACGGTGCGTTTATACGTTCTGTATGTGTCCGGGCGGCCAGGTGGTGGCTTCGGCCAGCGAAAAGGGCCGCGTCGTGACCAACGGCATGAGCTACCACGCCCGCAGCGGCAGGAATGCCAACGCGGCCGTGGTGGTCAGCGTGGGCGGTGAAGACTTCGGCAACGACCCCCGGAAGGCTATTGCCTTCCAGCGGGAGCTGGAAGCCCGGGCCTATGCGGCAGGCCGTCCCGGCGGAGAGTATGCCGCCCCGGCGGAGAACATCCAGAGCTTTTTGGAGGGTAGGGGCCGGCTGAACATTGGCCGCGTCCAGCCCACCTATGACCGGGGCGTCGTCGCTGCGAACCTCGGCGCGTTGCTGCCGACCGAACTGGCCGACACCCTGCGGGCCGGTCTGCGGGCTTACGAGCGGAAAATTGCGGGTTACACCGCCCCTGAGGCCATTCTGACCGGCCTCGAGACCCGTACCAGCAGCCCGGTGCGGCTGAAACGGGAAGAAAATTTTGAATGCGCCCAGCTGGCAGGATTGTATCCCTGCGGCGAGGGTGCCGGATATGCGGGCGGCATCATGAGTGCCGCCGTCGATGGCCTGCGGGTGGCCCGCGCCATCATCAGCCGGTACAGCCCGGCAGAAGGGTGAGAAGTTGAATGACTGATCGTGAAAACGATTTTAACCGCACGGCGCAGGACGGCGAAGGCCGTCAGGTGCAGCAGGAGCTGGAACGCCAGCTCCGCGAGCTGGGCGACACCATGTCCGACTCCTTCCGCCACGGCTTTGAGGGCCGGGGCGAGGAGATCGGCGACCGTGTGTGGGATGTGGGCCGCGCCGCAGTGAACGCCGCCGGTTATGGCATCTCGGAGGCAGGCCGGGCCTTTCAGGCCGGAAAACAGGAGTACCAGAAGCGGGCTGAGGAGGCCAGAAGCAGTGCCAGCGCCAGCGGGATGACCGACTGGGCGCGCAATTTCTTTGCGAAGAAGCCGGAACCGACGGCCATCGAGAATATCCGCACCAGCGCGAAAAAGCTCCACAGCGCAGGCGTCGCCATGCTGGCGACCGGCATCACCTTCGCCGTCATCTTCGGCATCACGGCCATCGCCTGCTTTGGCACGGCGGGGGCGTTCACGTCCGGCGGCGTGATGGTGGCGGCTGATATGACGGTCCTCAGTGCCATCGGCGATCTCGCACTGGGTGCTATCGCGGTGACGGGGTGGTGCTCTGCGGCTGTGACCGCTGTGTTCGGCTGGCTGACCGCAGCGGGCGCATCCCGTATGAAGGCCGCCAAGACCCTGGAGCTCTACGCCGATACCGCCGAGGGCTTCGACTGGCACAAGGGCCTGTCCCTCTCCATGCTGGCCGACCTGACGCATAAAAAGAAGACCAAGGCTCTCAAGATGCTGCGGAAATTCATCCACAAGGGCTGGCTCAGTGCCTGGCTGGACGAGAAAAACGACAAGCTCTACCTGACGGCAGAGGACTACCGCGCTGCACAGGAAAATCAGCCCCAGCCCGAACCGGAAAAAGCGCCGGAACAGGCCGGAGAAGTCCCTCTGAACCTCGAGACGACCCGCCGCTTTGCGCAGGTGCTCGAGAAGGAGCAGGAACTCATGGAGGATGAGCGGGCTGTGGAGGAGCTGCAGCATATGCAGAAGACCACCGAGTCCATCTGTGCCTGGCTGGAAGCCCACCCCGAGAGCCTGCCCAAGGCCCGCCGCTTTGCGGAATACTATATCCCCACCACCCTCAAGCTCCTGCACACCTACAACGACGTGCAGAGCCAGCAGGGCGAGAACGCGGAGGCCATCCGCCGGGATATTGCGGGCATCCTGCACACCCTGAATCAGGCTTATGATAACCTCTACGATAAGCTTTTGTCGGACGTGGCACTGGACGTTTCCAGCGAGATCGCTGCGCTGCAGGGGATGCTGGCGAACGATGGTCTGGCCGGGGAGGGATTGCGATGACCTACCGGGCCTGGAACACCAAGACTGTTGACCGCGCCGCCCTGAAAGAGCTGACAGCGGCCATCGCCCAGCAGAACACCGAAGAGCTGGAATACCAGAACATGGACGAAGAGTGGAGCGAGGAAAAGTACCGCTCTGTCCTCGCGGCCCAGCAGAAAGAAGCCGGCCTGCTGGCCGGCATCCTCGCTGCCCGGGGCATCACCGACCCCGCCGAGGCGCTGACCCTTCTGGCGGGCGAAGAAGAGCTGAGCGACCCCATGCTCCTGACCGACATGGACAAAGCCTGTGAGCGCATCCTGCGGGCCATCGACGAAGGGGAGACCATCGTCGTCTTCGGCGACTACGATGTGGACGGTGTGACCGCCACGGCCCTGCTCTATCAGCACCTGAAAGGGATGGGCGCCGCCGTCAAGTGTATGCTGCCCAGCCGGGAGGGCGATGGCTACGGCCTCTCGAAGAACGCTATCCAGTCGATTTACGATAAGGGCTGCCGTCTCATCGTCACGGTGGACAACGGCATCTCTGCCGTAGAGGAAGCCGCATTCGCGGCCAGCCTCGGCATCGACCTCATCATCACAGACCACCATCTGCCCCACGACACCCTGCCCCAGGCAGTGGCCATCGTGGACCCCCGCCGTGCTGATGACCACAGCCCCTTCAAGGGCCTGTGCGGCGCGGGCGTGGCCTTCAAGCTCTGCGCCGCGCTGGATGGCTGCCCGCCGGAAGAGATGCTGGAATACTGCGGCGACCTCGCCGCTGTTGGCACCGTGGCCGACGTCATGCCCCTGACAGGGGAGAACCGCACCATCGTCAAAGCAGGTCTGCGCCAGCTGCAAAATACGGACAGACCCGGCTTCTGCGCCCTTTTGGAAGAAGTGGGCCTTGCAGGCAAGCCGGTGACGGCAGAGAACATCAGCTACGCCATCGCGCCCCGCCTTAATGCGGCGGGCCGGATGGACAGCGCCGTGACCGCTTTGCAGCTGGTGCTCTGTGAAGACGAAGACCGGGCGGTCGAATTGGCTCATAAGCTGAGTGACATCAACATCCAGCGGCAGGAGACGGAAATGGAAATCGTCAAAGCCGCGCAGGAGCTGCTGGACGCTGAGCCGGAACGCCTCGAAGATCGGGTCATCCTGCTCTGGGGCAGAGACTGGCACCCCGGCGTCATCGGCATCGTGGCCTCCCGCCTTGTGGAAAAGACCGGACGCCCGGTCATCGTGGTGTCGGTAGATGAGCACGGCGAGGGCAAGGGCAGCGGCCGCAGCGTGCAGGGCTTCAACCTGCACGAGTGCATCGCCTCCTGCGCCGACATCCTGCTCCGCTTCGGCGGCCACGCCATGGCAGCAGGCCTCTCGGTGCGGGAAGAGGATCTGCAGACGCTCCGCCAGCGGCTCAACGACTGGGCGGCCCGGGAGTGTCCCGTGCTGCGCACCCCGCCGCTGGAATGTGATCTGTCCGTCCACCTCGACCGTCTGACGGTGGAGAGCGTCCGCCGCCTCGACCAGCTGGCACCCTACGGTGCCGACAACCCCAGCCCGGTCTTCGTGCTGGAAATGGCTGTCGTGGAGGGCGTCTACGCCGTCTCGGAGGGCAAGCACTGCCGCCTGCGTCTGCGGCAGGGCAATTCCAGCATCTACGCCGTCTGGTTCGGGATGCACCCGGAACAGGTGCCTTACTCGACGGGCGACGTCGTGGACGCAGCCATCAGCCTTTCGGTCTACGATTCGCCCCGGGGCGCACAGCTGTCGGGCCGCATCATCGAGCTGCACCCGGCGGGCCTCGGCAACATAGCTGCAGAGCAGGCCGCGCTGGTGCAGGCGCTGCGCCGGGGTACGCCCCTGACGCCGGAGCAGAAGGAGAGCATCGCCCCGGAGCGCAGTCATATCATCACCGTTTATCGGGAGCTGCAGGCGCGGCGCTGGCACGCCGAGGACCTGCAGCCCCTGTTTGCAAAACTCGGCGAGGAGAACACCGGTCGGACGCTGGTGGCCGTCGCCGCGCTGGAACAGGTCGGCCTCATCACAGCGGCTGACCGGGGCGGGGCAAAGTTCTGGGAACTCGTGCCTGCCACCGGAAAGAAGAACCTTGCCGATGCGCCCATCCTGAAATGTCTGGAGGAACGATAAAGATGCCTGAGGGAAAGAAACCTATCCTCCCCTCGCCCGCAGCACCGGCTGCGGCGAAAGAGGACAGCTATTCTGCAAAGACCCATCTCCACCAGCCCGTGCCGGTGACGGAGATGGCTACCGTGGCCGCAACGGCCCTGCCGGCCAACGCTCCTGAGGGGACCCTTCCCTCGGAGGTGCGGCCCGAGATCGTGACCTGGGAGAAGCTGGTGGAGGCCATCAAAGCCAGCGGCAAAGCCTACAATATGGCCATGATAGAAAAGGCTTACGACCTGGCCAACGACGCCCACAAGGGGGTCTGCCGCCGCAGCGGTGAGCCCTATATCTGCCACCCGCTGGCTGTGGCCCGCCTCGTGCTGGACCTCGGCATGGACAGCGAGAGCATCGCCGCCGCCCTGCTCCATGATGTGGTGGAGGACACCCCCACCACGCTGACCGACCTGACCACCGCTTTCGGCGAAGAGGTGGCCGCGCTGGTGGACGGCGTCACCAAGTTGACCAAGATCCAATTTTCCAATATCGAAGAGCTGCAGGCCGAGAACCTGCGCAAGATGCTGCTGGCCATGAGCCGTGACGTCCGCGTCATGATCATCAAGCTCTGTGACCGCCTGCACAATATGCGCACCGGCGACGCATGGCCGGAGCAGAAGCGCCGCGACAAGGCCCGGGAGACCATGGAGGTCTACGCTCCCATCGCCAACCGTCTGGGCATCCTGAACGTCAAGGAGGAGCTGGAAGACCGCAGCCTCCACTACCTCGACCCCGTGGGCTACGAGGAGATCAACAAGATGCTCAGCGAGCGCGCGGGCGACGAGTTTCTGGCCAGCGTGTCGGGCGTTATCAAGAGCCGCCTCGAGGAGAGCGGCATCGAGGGCGCGACCATCAAGCGGAGAGTCAAGAGCATCTACGGCATCTATCGCAAGACCATCATGCAGAACAAGTCCTTTGATGAAATTTACGACATCTATGCGGTGCGCATCATCCTGGACACTCTGGCTGAGTGCTACAGCACCCTGGGCCTCATCCACGATATGTACCACCCGCTGCCCAACCGCTTCAAGGACTATATCTCCACCCCCAAGCCCAACGGCTACCAGAGCCTCCACACCACCGTCATCGGCCACGAGGGCATCCCCTTCGAGGTGCAGATACGCACCCGCACCATGGACGAGCAGGCCGAGTACGGCGTTGCCGCCCACTGGAAGTATAAAGAGGGCCTCGAGGGCCACGATAAACTGGATGAGCGGCTGGCATGGGTCAGCCAGCTGCTGGAAAACCAGCGCGTCAGCGAGGATTCTGGCAACCTGCTCCACGATTTGAAGAGCGACCTGCTGCCGGAGGAGGTCTTTGCCTTCACCCCGAAGGGCGACGTCATCAACCTGCCTGCGGGCGCAAACTGCATCGACTTTGCCTACGCCATCCACTCTGCCGTCGGCAACCGGATGGTGGGCTGTAAGGTCAACAACCGCATCGTCCCCATCGACCATGTCGTGGCGACGGGCGAGATCATTGAAGTCATCCTCGGCCCGGCGGACAAAGGCCCCAGCCGCGACTGGCTCAAGATCGTGCGCACCAGCG
>ENA-OYXR01000815-OYXR01000815.1-human-gut-metagenome-genome-assembly--contig:-NODE-815-length-12939-cov-11.567914_pt1 | contig 12939 bp, 11 predicted proteins | sample MGYA00243241_ERZ653431 | MGnify/ENA primary metagenome ERZ653431 (study PRJEB26926, sample SAMN06165182) | human gut metagenome | biome: ENVO:00009003; feature: ENVO:2100002; material: ENVO:00002003... | reverse complement strand
CATCCACTACAATAGCTATAGCCAATATCAAGCCGAACAGTGTCAATGTATTGATGGAAAAGCCTAAAGCAGCCATTACCGCCAATGTTCCGATAAGGGACACAGGGATAATAAGACAGGGGATAAGAACCGCCCGCCAGCTTTTCGTAAAAAATTACGGTTCTCGGAGCAAAAAAGGTGAAATTCCGCGTTTTGAACTGAGTCATAACGCATTAAACAGAAAACCTCAGAAATAGTAACGATGGCAATTTAGCAAAGAAACGCAAGGTAATGAAATAGAACGGTTGCCAAGTCATTACCCGATAATGCAGTAAAGTTTTTCTTTGTGTCGTCACGTTTCATCGTTCTGCGTCAGTTTGCATATCAATGTATAACTCGCTGATAACTAATTTTGTAACCAAAAAAAAAGATTAGATTATGCGAAGTACATTTAAGGTGCTGTTCTACGTGAACGGGAGCAAAGAGAAAAACGGTATTGTCCCTATTATGGGACGAGTGACAATCAACGGTTCTGTGGCTCAATTCAGTTGCAAGCAGAGCATCCACAAAGACCTATGGGATGTGAAAGGAAACCGCGCAAAGGGCAAAAGCAAGGAATCGCGAGACATCAATTTGGCCTTGGATAATATCAAGGCTCAAATCATCAAACACTATCAACGCATTTCGGATAGAGAAGCGTTTGTAACAGCAGAAATGGTACGAAATGCCTATCAGGGTATCGGAACGGAATATGAGACCCTGCTCCGAGCATTCGACAAAGAGAACGAAGCCTTTGCCAAACGAGTTGGCAAGGATCGTTCTCTGAGTACATATCAAAAGTATCTCACCGTAAGAAAATATCTTGCGGAGTTTATCAAGGTAAACTATAAGCGTTCCGATATTGCGATGAATGAACTTACAGAGGATTTCATTCGTGATTATTGCTTGTATCTGAGAAATGAGGTCGGATTGGCTCAATCATCAGTGTGGATATACTCCATTCCATTGAAGCACATTGTAACCACTGCTCACTATAATGGCAAGATTGCACGCAACCCATTTGCCCAGTACAAGGTTGACCCCGACCACAAAGAACGAGGTTTTCTGACCGAAGATGAGTTGCAAGCCTTTACAACGATTGAATTGAACAATCCCGATTTGGAATTGGCAAGAGATTTATTCGTGTTCGGTTGTTGGACGGGAATATCATTCATAGATATTAAGAACTTGACAACGGAGAATATTACAATGTTGGGCGGTTCTCCTTGGATAGTATCGAAGCGACAAAAGACGGGTGTACCGTTCCAAATCAAGTTGATGGATATTCCTATGCAGATTATCAAGCGATACGAACCATATAGAATAAGTAGCAATCTATTCAACATCGGCAGCCACGACACTATAAATAAACGCATAAAAGAGGTTGCTAAATTGTGCGGTATAGAGAAGCGAACTTCGTTCCATCTTAGCCGTCATACATTTGCAGTGTTAGCCTTGAACTATGGAATGCCGATAGAGAGTGTGAGCAAGATTCTCGGACATACGAATATTACCACAACGCAGATTTACGCAAAGGTAACAAACACCAAACTCGAACACGATATATCAATGTTTGAGAGTAGAGTTTGTGAAAGATTTGCAATATAGTAGGTATGAAACGAGCAATAATAACAATCAGCGAAAGCGGCAATGTAAATATTCCAAGCGGTAATGTTTGGATGTCGTTCTCGGAGCTTGTAGTGCTGTTCGATGTGGCAGCACCCACATTAAAGGCTACAATCCGAGCCATACATAAAAGCGGAGTTATAGCGGAGCACACCCAACATTGCGAAGTGATGCCATATACCTATTGGGCTACCCTATATAATATGGATATGATTGTCGCCCTTGCTTTTCGTATCAACTCATACGGTGCAGAAAAGATACGGACAGAGGTATTAAAGAGGATATGCGGACGAGAAGAGAAAGTATGTTATCTCTTTTCGCTTGCCAATTGTTCAAAGGCTATCTCATAGATTGGATAAATAGCAGGTACGCAATGAATACCTGCTATTTATCATTTATCGCTTCTGCTCCTCTATAAATACATCTATCTCTCCTAAATAACCTATTTCTTTAGGAAGTACAAACATATTGTTTGGATTTACATATTTTCTAAAATGGTCTTCAATATCGGATATTTCCAAATCTTCAATGCTTGTATGGGTATTGAATCCCACAGGTTGGATATGACACAATTTCCAATCAGACAAAGCATAACTACCTAATGGCTTAGTATATTTAGCTTTTGCCTTAATATCCTTTGTTGCCATAAATACCACTGGTAACTCCTTCTGGCTCAAAAGTTCTTTAATTTGAGATAAGGTAAACACCGTTCCTTTTAATACATTACTATACGCCCAAATAGCTACGGTATTATCTGAAACGATAATCTCTCTTCCACAGGGATGCACAAATGATTGACCTCGTTTGTTTGTTTCTTTACGAATAATCAATGGCATATCTTTGTCTGCAATCCATTCCTCTATCAGATTACTCCAATTTTCAAGTACTTCAACATCTATCTGAGGGTTATTAGGAGAATTACGCCACAAAGTTCCTATCTCCTTAATTTTCATTCGGATTTTCTCTCCTACCAAATCTTTTGTGGGCATACATTTTTCGGACTTCTTATATGGCGTGGGTTGTCCCGATATTAGAAACTGCATAGCTCGTTTGGGAGGATATTTACAACTATACAATCTGCCCTCTTGATAGCTCTTGGTTTCAATGACATTTGAAAAGACACGATAGAAATCAGCTTTTGTAAACTTGAATGTTCCATCTGAAGTATGAACAATAAATGAATCATTATCATTCAAAGGCTCAATCAAATCAGCCTTGAAACATAATCTACTACTTGTATATTCTACCATATGCTAACTATTCAAACAAATTATACCACAAAGGTACTCGAAATAAACCAAATGAGAGAATTTCTGCCGTTTATAATTGCCTTGAGTTTATAGCACCCCTCAAATTCCAATCCCCATAGTACTTTATTCACTATTCTGCTATAATTTGCGTAGCAACTTATCCGTCAATCACTTATATTTTTGTAGCTGACATTTTTTGAACCTAAAAGCATTTGAAAATGGAAGCTAACAAAGTAACAACGAGCCATAAACCGCCATCAGATGGTGGTATGGCAAGAGAAGAATTTATCCGAGTGGGAACAACGCTCTACAAGATTGTGGAGCAACCGAGACTGAGCGGTGGATATGTGAAAAAGCGTATCCCTTGGAACAATGAAACACTTCGCCAAGACTATGGCAAGGACTATATCGGCAGCGTTCCCAAGTATGACGGATTTTGTACCGTCCCCGAACACATCGGCTATCGCCCTGTAATCGGTAAGTTCCTAAATCTCTATGAGCCGATAGACCACCAACCGCATGAGGGAGATTTCCCCTCTGTCCGCTCATTGGTGGAGCATATCTTCGGTGAGCAATACGAGTTGGGTATGGACTATCTGCAACTGCTCTACCTGCAACCCGTTCAGAAGTTACCAATCCTGCTATTGGTATCGGAGGAACGCAATACAGGCAAGAGTACATTTCTGAATTTTCTGAAAGCTCTCTTTCAGAACAATGTAACATTCAACACCAATGAGGATTTCCGCAGTCAATTCAATTCCGATTGGGCAGGCAAACTCCTTATCGTGGTTGATGAGGTGTTACTCAACCGCAGGGAGGACAGCGAAAGGTTGAAGAATCTAAGCACCACACTATCCTACAAAGTGGAAGCCAAAGGCAAAGACCGTGATGAGATAGCGTTCTTCGCCAAATTCGTGCTATGCTCCAACAACGAGTATCTGCCCGTAATCATTGATGCAGGGGAAACACGCTATTGGGTACGCAAGATAAACCGCTTGCAGTCCGATGACACCAATTTCCTGCAACGCTTGAAAGCGGAGATACCCGCATTTCTCCATTTCCTCACTAATCGAGAGTTATCCACCGAGAGGGAGAGCCGAATGTGGTTCAATCCCTCATTGTTGCATACCGAAGCGTTACAGAGGATAATCCGCAGTAACCGCAATCGATTGGAGATAGAGATGTCGGAGCTGTTGCTCGATATTATGGCAACAATGAATATCGATAGCGTTTCATTCTGCCTTAACGACCTTATTGTGCTGTTGATGCACTCGCAGGTAAAGGTAGAGAAACATCAAGTGCGTAAGGTGGTACAGGAGTGTTGGAAACTGACACCTGCTCCCAATGGGCTTACCTATACCACCTATCAAGGCAACTACAACCAGAGTTGCCACTATGAGCCTATAAGGAGAGTGGGACGCTTCTACACCATCACAAGGGAGCAACTCGAATCCTTGTAACACTATCATTTTTCTGTTGAATTGTTGAATATGAGTATAAACACACTGATAATAAACAATATACGCTCTCAACAAAATCTCAACAAGCCAAAAGAGAAGTTGAGATACAGCGCACTCTCGTTTGTAGATTTCTCTTTTGGTGAGTGGTTTGTTGAGAATATGTTGAGCTGTTAAAAGTCTGTATATAAACATATTACATCAACAATTCATCAAATCAACAAATTTTCATCAACCTTAAAACCGTATGTAATATGACAATCCAAGACGCAAAACAAATTAAGTTGGCAGACTATCTGCAAAGTTTGGGTTATACACCCGTAAAGCAACAAGGCAGGAGCCTATGGTATAAATCACCGCTGAGGAACGAAACCGATGCTTCGTTCAAGGTAAACACCGAGTTAAATCAATGGTACGACTTCGATGCGCCCATATAGGCTACACAATAAATATCTCTTTGGCAAGAGATTAGGTTAGAGTTCAAATAGGCCTATCCTCAACGACTTAGCTGGAGGGGAAACCCAAAGGTGACAGAAGCATGTCAGTAAAGTCATTAGTCAGCCAATTACCACGCTGCGACTGTATGGCAAGAGGAAAAGACAGACACAAGGATGAAGCCTGATTGGTTGAACGATAGTTCTGCGGCACCTGTACCAGCCCCGACGTAAGGTAATTGAAATGTCGGGCAGAAGCACCCTATGTAAACCGAAATTACAACAGGGCAAGAACTGGCTTCTGAGCAACCGCAATAAGCGGATACAGAACGTAAGTCGCATCCGACAGTCAGTCGCGCCAAATAGTTATTGTGAAAGCAAATGGGGATTCCCTAAATCAGAATGCTGAAAAGCTATGAGCATAGGCTCTGAATATCTGACATGGGAACGGAGCTTCCGTAGTAGTCCGAGCAAGGGAAAGCCTTGTACATGGCGAAGGGAAGCAGTTAGATAACTTAATACAAACAACGGAAAATGTGTGAGACATTATGAGAAGTCCAGAGCAAGTATTAAAAGCTTTAAACAAGCATGGCAAAGTTTCGGATTACAAGTTCGAAAGATTGTATCGCATTTTGTACAACGTGGAAATGTTCTATATGGCTTACCAACGCATCTATGCAAAGCCGGGAAATATGACACCCGGCTCTGACGGTAAAACAATAGACCAAATGAGCACTCAAAGAATAAGCCGCATCATCGCATCCCTAAAGGATGAATCTTACAAGCCGAATCCGGCAAGGAGAAAGTATATACCCAAGAAAAACGGCAAGAAAAGACCGCTTGGCATACCCTCCTTTGAGGATAAGCTTGTGCAGGAGGTAGTACGGACAATTCTCGAAGCTATTTATGAAGAAGTGTTTGAAGATTCTTCACATGGATTCAGACCTAACAGAAGCTGCCATACCGCCTTAACCCGCATACAAAAAACATTCAAAAGTACAAAGTGGTTCATAGAGGGAGACATCAAAGGATTCTTCGACAACATCGACCACAATGTATTGATAGGAATTCTGAGGAAAAGAATCTCTGACGAAAGATTTCTCAGACTCATCCGTAAGTTCTTGAATGCTGGTTACATTGAAAATTGGGAATACCATAACACCTTTTCGGGAACACCGCAAGGAGGTATAATAAGTCCTATATTGGCAAATATCTATCTTGACTGTTTCGATAAGTACATGGAAGAATATACCCGTAATTTCAACAAGGGAAAAGAAAGACATCTAACAAAGGAGTATTCAAGACTCAGCGAACAGATATACAAACTGAAAGCTGAGATTGAAAGTGCGAAAGATGCCGAAAGTGCGAAACAACTTAAAGACAAATATGAGAAACTTAGACGTGAACGGCTAAAGGTTACATGTAGGGATTATATGGACGACACCTATAAAAGACTGAAATACACGAGATACGCCGATGATTTTTTAATTGGTGTTATTGGTAGCAAGGCGGACTGTATCAAAATCAAGTCTGACATAACTCAATATATGCAAGAATGTCTGCATTTGGAAATGTCGCAAGAAAAGACTTTGATAACAAACGCTCAAAAGCCTGCAAAATTTCTCGGATATGAAGTCTTAGTCCGTAAAACTGACGTAACCAAACGTAACAAGTTCAATGTACCAGTCCGAAGTTTCAATGGTACAGTTGTCCTCAAGGTAGCCACAGAAACTGTAAAAAACAGATTGGAACACTATGAAGCCATTAAATATAAGATGGAAAACGGGGTTCAAACGTGGTTTCCTAAATTGAGGGGCAAACTGATGAAAAAGAAAATAGAAGACATAGTAGCACGGTACAACTCTGAAATCAGAGGATTCTACAACTATTACAGTATAGCCAATAACGTCTCGTATGCAGCTTCTAAATTTGGCTACATTATGGAATACAGTATGTATCATACCATTGCAGCAAAAACAAACAGTTCAATCAGTAAGGTCATTGACAAATACAAAAAAGGAAATGACATCATTGTTCCGTATCACGATGCAAAAGGTAAACTACGTTACAGAGTATTCTACAATGAAGGTTTCAAACGCAAACTGCCATCGTCTTTCGCAGATGTGGACAATATCCCATATATAATCACAGTACCACAACCAACGCTGGTTGAAAGGTTAAAATCCGAGGTGTGTGAGTTGTGTGGGAAAGTCGGTCCTGTTGTAATGCATCATGCAAGAAATCTGAATCATCTGAAAGGAGATACGGAATGGGAAAAACTGATGCTCGCAAAACATCGAAAGACTTTGGTCGTATGCACAAGTTGTAATGCAAAAATACAGAGCCATGCAGGATAAAGTCATGTTATCAATGGAGAGCCGTATGCGTGGAGACATGCAAGTACGGTTTGGAGGCAGGTATGAGGAAACCTACTGCCGAAAGGCGGCAAGGCGTCTTGTACCGAGCCTACGTATCGGCAAGGGTGGCAACATCATCGCATTGGCAGCGGAGCTCTACCATAGCGAGAATGTAGCCTATCTATTGGAACGCATAGCGGAGCGAACACCTTACATTCGCCCGGCATCCTTTTCTTTTGATGAGCAGAAAGCACATAACAGCAACTTTCAAGGCGTACAGGTTGGCGAGTTATCTTCTCCAGCCCTTATCGACTATCTGCGAGGACGAGGAATAAACATCGAACTCGCCAAAAGAGAATGTAAGGAGTTGCGATACGAGTATGAAGGAAAAACCTACTTCGTTGTCGGTTTTCCGAATATCTCCGGTGGCTATGAACTCCGCAACCGCTACTTCAAAGGTGGTCTTGCTCCAAAGGATATTACCCATATCCGACAGCAGGGCGAGCAGCGAGATGCGTGCTACCTCTTCGAGGGCTTTATGGATTACCTCTCGTTCCTTACAATCCGAGTGAACAATAATCCCGAAGAGCCACGCACAGGCGAACAAGATTATATGGTGCTGAACTCCGTTACAAAACTCTCAAAAGCCGAGCAACTTCTACGCCCATACACGCGAATAGGTAGTTTTCTCGACAACGACCAAGCAGGACAAAGAGCGTATGAGAATCTGAAAAAGATGTTCGGGAATAGACTTCAAAATATGTCGCATCACTACGCAGGACATAAGGATTTGAACGACTATTTATGCCACAAAAACCAAACAAAACAAGTAGAGAAAAAGTCGCAAGTCCAATCCGCAAGGCGGATGCCACAACCGCAGCCGAAGAAGAAACGAGGCTTCAGGTTATAGCCCACTATAACTACACGCTTCGCTTAAAGTAGTTGTGGGCTCTACCGAGGGTGCAGAGTGACCTCTCTGCACTCCGCTTATGGGCTTCGCCCCTAAGAACCCTCTTGCAAGCGAGAGCAGAGGCAAGCTCGCTTGAACTATGCCGAGCGCAGCGGAGGGTCGCAACGGCAACCCCGACAGCGGAAGCAAGCAAACAAACGACCTAATTGTAACCAATAAAGCAAATAACTATGGCAGTAAAAAGCAGCATACATATCAAGCCTTGCAACATATCATCGAGCGAGGCTCACAACCTAAGAACTCCCGAATATATGCGTAACATCGGAGAGTCGAAAATCTATCTAATACCCCAACTTGTTGCCGACAATGAGCATTGGATAAATCCATGCCTCGGAGACTATGATTTGCAGACGCATTACGAAAAAATCAAGCAGATGGTAAAGACTAAGACAGGGCGAGCGATGCAGGAAAAGGAACGAGAACGCAAAACCAAGAGTGGCAAGATTATCAAGGTGACAGGATGCTCACCCATTCGTGAGGGTGTACTACTCATCAAGCCCGAAACCACATTAGAGGATGTTCGCAGATTTGGCGAAGAGTGCCAACAGCGTTGGAGTATCACACCGCTACAAATATTCTTGCATAAAGACGAGGGGCATTGGCTCGGTGGAGAGCCAGCCCCTGACGATAAAGAGAGTTTTCAAATCGGTGGCAAATGGTTTAAGCCCAACTATCACGCACATATAGTATTCGATTGGATGGATCACGATACGGGCAAGAGCCGTAAACTCAACGATGATGATATGATGCAGATGCAGACATTGGCATCCGAGATCCTATCAATGGAGCGAGGACAGTCCAAAACAGAGACAGGCAAGGAGCATTTGGAACGAAACGACTTTATCATTGAGAAGCAGCGTGCCGAGCTTGAACGCATAGAGGCTGAACGACAACACAAGGAACACCAGATAGATCTTGCCGAGCAAGAACTCAAACAAGTGAAATCGGAGATACGCACCGACAAACTCAAAAGCGTTGCCACTGATGCAGCCACAGCCCTTGCAAGCGGGGTGAGTTCTCTTTTCGGCAGTGGTAAGATGAAATCGTTGGAACGCAAGAACGAGGATTTGAGGGACGAGATAGCAATCCGAGATGAGACCATCGAGCAACTGCAATCCAACATCAAGCAAATGGAGGTAGAACACCAAAAGCAGATACAGGAGGTCAAGCAATCATACGAAGCGGAGAATCGCAAGCTGTCGGAGTACATTGACAAGATTTTGCGTTACTTCCCGTATGTAGAGAAACTGATGCCGATGATTAAATATCTCAGCGAAAAGATGGGGTTCAATGACAACCTTATCAAAGCATTATGCACTTTCAAGGAAATCCCCGTAAAAGGTAAGCTCTATTCAACGATGTTTAACCAATCGTTTTCAGCCGATGGTGCGGTCTGCTCCCTCAAGGAAGATAAAGAGGGGCGATTTGACCTTAGAATCGATGGTGTTTCGCATCACTCTTGGTTCAGACGCAAGAAAGATGAGTTTATGGAAGCGTTAGGATTACCTACAAGCAGAAGACATAATCGAGGGTTGAAACTCTAAAATGCATATCAAGTCGTAATAATTTGCCCGTACAAGGCTTATTATTACGACTTTTTTGTAAATTTGCAGTTGGTTGGGGGCAACTCTATCCAAGACATAAGAGAAAAAGAAGAAGCGTTATGCTTATCTTGTACTTGAAAACGTAGGAAATTTTCAATTAGATGCAAGGATAGCATAGTGGTTCTCACGCGTATAGCGTGGGCTACTATTGTTACATCTGCATCTATGGTTTCCTACGACCTTCAAGTAAGAGTGTGGCTTTGTAGTTCACGCTTTTTCGTAGGTTGGACTAAAATGTTTATTAAATATAATACAACAAATTATGAAGAAGCTGATTGTATCATTCGCATTTGTTTTAATTGCTTTGACATCGTATGCTCAAAGGGGTTCCGAGCATCTTACCTTTAAGGGGATTCCCATCGAGGGAAGTATGACCGAATTTTGTCAAAAGTTAAAAGCTAAAGGATTCACATCTATTGGTAGTGAAAACAATCTTGCATTGTTTATGGGAGACTTTACAGGTCGTAATGCAACTATAGGGGTAACAGCTACAGATGATGGAAAAAGTGTATTTGCCGTAGCTGTGTTGTTTGACCCAAGTGGTGAATGGAATACGCTTGTTAATACTTATAACTATTATAAAGATTTATACACTCGAAAATATGGCAATCCGACTATTTCAAAAGAGAAGAACCCTGCCCATTCGGATTCCAATACAGCTTTAATGGCAGAAGTTCATCAAGGAACTGTTGTTTGGGGTAGTGCTTGGGAGGTAACAGGAGGAGACATTGAATTATCGATAGAAAAGACTTCTGGTATTTATGAGGGTATGGTAATGATTCGTTATCGTGATTCTCAAAATGTAGAAACCAAAATTCAAAAAGATTTAGAGGATATTTAGTATCCAATGTATGCGACTTATTTAAAATGTGTCTGGTACATGACTAAGAAATACAATCCGCTAATTGTCAAATAATAACATAACAGAATTATGAAAAAGCTTTTCTTATTATTCGCTTTAATGGTTATAGCTTCTACATCATATGCTCAAGTCTATAAAATGTATAAGACTCGGAACTATCATAATCAACTTCGCTTAAATACAATGACAGGCGAAGTACAACAAATTCAAGATGATGGTCAGTCTTGGGAGATTTGTAGTGCGAGAGAAATTTTAGGAGATAAAGAAGGACGATTTCGCCTTTATGAAACACAGAATATGTGGACATTCATAATGCTTGATACATATACAGGTAAGAATTGGCAAGTCCAGTTTAGTGTCAAGGGTGAGGATTACATGTTTGCAAATCCAATCAACATATTTTCTCTTGCATATCCTGAGAAGTCGTCAAATTGGACTAATAGATTTCAGATGTTTGCCACTGAAAACATGTGGACATTTATATTGTTGGACTCATATAATGGACGACTATGGCAAGTTCAATATAGTACACAAGATTTAGACAACCTATTTTGTATTCCTATAAATAAATACGAATTAGTAGAAAATAACGAAAGGTGTATATTCTCTATTCAGCCACTGACAAGTATGTATCAATACTATCTTATAAACGATAATACAGGTGATATGTGGAAATTTCAGTGGAGTACTAAGGGGGATGATTATAGATGGATTGAAAGATTCAGATAAATATTACTTCCAATATGCAGCCATTGTTTATTTTGGTAATTTGTATAATTGCTATTTCGGTTATTGTAATAGCAATGCTGAGGACACGCCTAAAAAACAAATCCAAAGAGCTTGCAAAAAAGCTAAACCATATATCTGCATATAGCGAGAAATCAAATTATGAGCAAGCAAGAGAGAGATTATCGGCTCTTAATGAGGGGGCGTTTATAGATATTCCCTCAGACTTGAATAATGGCTTTTATGGCAGGGTAATCTCCGCAACGCAAGAAAAAGATTTCATCAATCATTATAAGGCACATTTCCAAGAGGCATATTCACTTCTGAAGAAGCTTGAAGCCTTTAACATCACTCCATCAGAAACTATATCCAAATTCATTAACGACTTTGGAAGAATCAACAAACTTGTAAAACAACATAATGATGGTGTTATAACCTTTCTACTTGACACTCACAGGGACTTTTTCGACCATTGTCTAAAATACCCATTAGACAAGCAACAAAGACGCTCTATTGTTTCAGAAGAGGATAATTGTTTGGTAGTCAGTAGTGCAGGTAGCGGTAAAACCTCTTCTATTGTTGGCAAAGTAAAATACCTCACTGAAATCAAGGGAGTAGCACCCGAAAGGATTTTGCTTATCAGTTATACCAATAAGGCTGCTGCCGAACTTACCGAAAGAATGGCGACCAATGGATTGAGAGGTTACACATTTCATAAGTTAGCCATTGATATTATCGGCAAAACAACAGGTGCAAAACCATCTATTTGCGACAATACAGATTCATTGTTTGTAGATATATATCACAAATTGTTGGATAAATCGTCTTTCAAGAAAAGTATTGTGGAATACTTTGTTGATTACCAAACGAATGAAGCAGATTGGGAACAACGCAAGAATGAAAGACGAGAGCAATTATCAGAGCAAAAGAATGTGCAGCTAAAGGCGATGTTCCCCGATATGGACGGCAGAGCCATATATGTGAGAAGCGAGCAAGAACAAAAAATATGTTTTGCTTTGTCCTCGCTTGGAGTGAAATTCAGATATGAAGAACCATACGAGCATCAATTAGCAGATGAGATGCACTCACAATATCGTCCCGACTTCTCAATATATTTTGAGCAAGGAGGAGTAACCAAACGCATCTATCTTGAACATTTTGGAGTTGATGAACACGGGCTTGTTCCTGCTTGGTTCGCAAAAGAAAAGGGTATAACCTACGAAGAAGCCAATCAGAAATACAATGATGGTATAACTTGGAAGAAAGCGGCTCACGAGAAATTTGGTACACAACTATTAGTGACATCAAGTGCAGATTTCCATTATTCCGATATTAGGGATAAACTCCGTAAACTATTAGATGATGCAGGTGTACCAATTCAAGAAAAGACCGATGAGGAGTTATACGATTTAGTACTACCCAAAGGTAGCAAGCAGGAAAAGGCATTTATACGACTTGTCGTCACTTTCGTTACATTGGTGAAGTCAAGTTGCAAATCAATCAAAGAGGTTCTGAAACAAGCCAAAAATGCAGATGATGAACGAAGTGTATTTATCATCAAGAACATATTTCAACCTGTATATGAACTGTCTCTTATACACATCTCCGAGCCCACGAGACCCTAAGACATCTCGT
>ENA-OYXR01000813-OYXR01000813.1-human-gut-metagenome-genome-assembly--contig:-NODE-813-length-12988-cov-7.421093_pt1 | contig 12988 bp, 9 predicted proteins | sample MGYA00243241_ERZ653431 | MGnify/ENA primary metagenome ERZ653431 (study PRJEB26926, sample SAMN06165182) | human gut metagenome | biome: ENVO:00009003; feature: ENVO:2100002; material: ENVO:00002003... | reverse complement strand
CATATAATCAGCTTTATCTTTATTACACTGATATTTATAACGCAAATCTACTCATTTTTTTCTTATAACGGAATGTTTCTGTCAAAAAATATGCTCAAAAAGCCATTTTTAGACCTTTTAAGCATGTATTTCACATAATCCGCCCCTAAATATGGGTAGAATTTCACATTTTCCATAATGATTGCCACCAAAAGAAATAACAGCTTTACTTTAATGTCGTACTCATATATACGAATAATAAAGTAAAGTTAAAAGAAGGGAAAAGAAGAAATGGCTACGCCATAATTTTTCTTTTTACCAGCAAAATGAGATGATTGCTGACAATAAAGGTGGTATGTTCATTAGGGACACCCTTCAACGAGGAAGCCAACCTGTCACCTTTATTAACGAAGAGAGGGATGTTCTAAAATGTAACACCCTATCACAAGTAGAAATTACATTGGGGTATAAGCAAACTCATAAGGCAGTGGAAAGACATGTTGATAATGAGGATGCGGTGAAACGCAGTACCCTTAGGTGCAACACAATAGATGTGCAAAAATGTGAAAATATCTATAAATATGGATGTAGCAAAACGCGACACCCCTCGGTGTATTACAATAGTTAAGCTGCATTACAAAGACATGTAGAAATAGATGATGTATGAAACACGACGCCCTAAAACAGGGCTCCATACCATGAATCATTAGATTTTCTTTTCACAAGCATAATGAGATGTTTATCGATGAAAAAAGTGAACTTGGTTATGCAAAGGGGTAACTGAAACGGTCACCCCTGGAGGTACAGAGCTAACCACCTTCTGCAGAAGTTAGAACCCGAATACGGTTGCCTCTATCATCATGCAGAATCTAAAGACTCGGTAAAACACCGAGTAATCGATTAAATGTATCTACAGAAACAATCTGTAGCCAAGAACTATAAAACCTGTACCTTGATTCAGGGGAGTGGTTCTAACTACACGACTAACTTTACACAAAGTAAGATTTCATTGCCATAATTCTCTCTTCCAAAAATCAGATTTACTTTAGTCATACATTCAAATGGGGGATGCACTAAAACAGTGCCCCCTACAACAAGACATTAGATTAAATAATACCCCTCAAGCTATTCGTCTATACGGAGAAGATAACGACAAATTAGTGCTAGAAATTAGCATCACTTGGAGGAGCCATAAATCTACTTGATATAATTGCTTATCATGTTGACTTTGATGGACTCCTCAATGATCATGGATTCAACATTGGAACATGTAGAATAGGATGACCCCGTAAAACGAGGAGTCATAGATGTAGATAAAATTAAACGACATGTTGGAAAAGAATACAAGTTGCCATCGTGATTCACGATTGAAGGTCAACGATATCATATAACTATTTTAGTACTACCAATAGTGAATTCATCCTGCAATTAGTTGACATAATCGGCGATATTCTCACGTATATTTCGTACCTATTCACAAGATTACGCACTAAACAGCTATAATATATAACCATTATGCACTTGCCATGAAAAGAAAAAAAACAACTTTACTTTAATGTCGTACTCATATATACGAATAATAAAGTAAAGTCAAAAGAAGGGAAAAGAAGAAATGGCTTTGCCATAATTTTTCTTTTTACCAGCAATATCAACTTGTAATTAGACCACCTTTTCTCTTTTCGAGGAGAGAATATACTATCTCAATACATTTAGTTGACAACTGTTGGGATAATACGCAAAAAAAGAATCGCTCCTCTATACTAAGAAGAGGTGCGATTCTTGATTCCTAGTGGTAATACTTACATACACTCAAACTATGCAAATAGATCCTCTAGTGTAACTTCGCTTTGTATAATTCCAGAATGAGAGTTCTGACGAACGCCGTAAGTTGTTACCATAGTAAGATGAACTGCCTTTCGTGTATTAGTTGAGTCAATGAAGGCAGATTTCTTGTTGCGTAGATTACGTTCATACTCCGCATCAATAGAGAACTCTGACAAGGAATATTTCATTTCACAAACATTAATTACTTGATCATTGCGATCTATCAACAAGTCAATCTGTGCGCCATCACTATTTTCATCAGCTTCTTTTCGCCAAGAATATACATTACTCAATACTCCAGCAATACCCAATCCTACTTTGATTTGTTGTACATGTGCCAAACAGAGTCGTTCAAAAGCCAATCCGCTCCAAGCACGATGCATGGCAGAATCGGTCGATGCGGACCAAAAATGTTCGTCATTATTCTCATTTTGCTGGACGAACTTAAAGTAAAATAGTGTATAGTTATCAATAAGTTGGTAAATAGTTTGTTTAGACTTTTTTCCATAACCATTGTATTTGCGAATAAATCCGCAGTATTCCAACTCATCAAGCACCTTACTCAAAGCTCCACCACTTTGCTTATCGGTTATCTCTAATATTTCTTCGCGGGTCATTCCTGTCTTCTTCCGGCCAAGAGCTGTAACGACATCTATATATAGTTCAGGTGACTTAAACAACGATGCATAAAGTTGATTAAACTCATTGGTCAATTTGCCATTCTTGGCAAAGAACATTTTATCGATATTTTGGGCTAAGCTCAATCCTTTTTCAAGAAGACTCCAATAGAATGGTATACCACCCAATACCATATAACACTCTGCAATCTGGTAACGACTCATTTCGAGACCCTTGTTTTGAACAAACATTTCGCACTCCCTCAAAGTAAAAGGTTGAAGGGCTATGCGCTGCGTTACACGATTATGAAGACCTCCGTGGTCATTAATAACCTTATTGATAATCCATGAAGTTGCGGAACCACAAATAATTAAAACTATATCCTTTCGAGCAGATGCCCAACCATTCCAAAAATGCTCAAAAGCAGATAGAAAATTTGAACGTGGGGTATCCATCCAAGGAAGTTCATCGAGGAAGACAATCTTCTTTTCATCAGTAGAATTCTTCAAATAGTGTGAAAGCAAACTGAACGCCTCTAACCAAGATTGCGGTATCGGACAGTCATCATAACCAGCATCACGAAGTGAAATAGCAAAACTAAACAACTGGTCCTTGGTCTTACCTTTTGCCAAACCCGTATGCTGGAATGTAAACTTATAACCAAAAGTCTCACGTATGAGATAGGTCTTACCTACGCGTCTACGACCATAGACAGCTATTAATTCTGAATACTCAGATTCTGCCGCTGAAAGCAATATTTTCTGCTCTTCTTTTCTACCGATTATCATAACTAATGAGTTTTGTTTACGCAAAAATAAGACAAAAACTTTATATAACGCGCCAAATCTATGAAAAATATTGCGATTTGGCGGATTATAACATATTTTTCACAAGAAAACATCTGTTTGGTTTCATTTAGTTGACAACAGTTGGCGATAATACGCAATAAAAATTGTACCTTTGCACTTAGAAAAAGAGGTGAACTTCTGGATGGAGAACTCGTTTTTTCCATGACTCGCGAGAACGAACGTTAAAACGGCAAAAATGGCGGATTTTTCTACCGCCTAGAAGGTGAAAAAAGGTTTTCTACCGTTTTAAGCGTAAGATTCTCATAATTAAATAGTTCTACATGTTGCATCGGCAAGTAAAGCTAATCATATATACCCAGTTATCCCCAAAACGAAAACGATGAGAGATTTTCCTTTATAGATAGTTTGGGATGTTTAGTTCTCCTATCTCCTATTTCAAAACAAAGGCTGTCCATTATCTAATATGTGACAGCCTTTCCATGAAAGTTTTTTTCAGGTAAATATCATACTTTTTTCATAAACTCCTTCGGTGTTTTTCCAAAATACTCCTTATACCTGCCTCTGAAGTTTTTCATATTTCGCATACCCACCATTTCAGCAACCATAGTCACAGAAAATTTTCCGCTTTCCAAAAGTTCCCGTGCCTTCTCCATCCTGATTCTCGAAATCAAATATTTGGGTGCTTCTCCCGTCAACAACTTCCACTTATTATAAAAGGTTGTCCGGCTCATGCACATCCTGGAGGCAATATCATCTACTGTCAAATCCTCTTTATCCATATTCTCCATAATGTAAAGCTTCACTTCATTCAAAAATGCCAGATTGGCATCCTGCTGAGCCCGCTCCATAGGTTTCGTTAAAAAATCTTCTCCAAAAACTTTCTGAAGAAATGTCTTCCGAAGAAAACGGCTATTATTTATCAATATGGATATTTCCACTTTAAGGTCCTCCAGATTAAAGGGCTTACATACAAAGAGATCAGCCTGAGAAGAACAACGCTTTTCCCGCCGTTTCACATCAATGTGCGCCCCCATCAATATCACCGGAATAAAGGAGGTGTCCCTCGACGTCTTCAGTTTAGAAGAAAGTTCCTCACCGCTCATACCTTTCAACATGATATCACAAATCACCAAATCCGGATACTCTTCACATATTACCTCCAATGCTTCCTGACCGTCATCAAAGCTCCTCACTACAAAACATTCCGATAAACGTTTCTCAAGATAATCCTTGAATCCCTTGTCATTATCCGCAAGTATCACTAAAGGTCTATCCATATTTTTTTTCTTCGAGAAACCATGGAAAGCTATTTCCGACTCATTCACCTGAAAAGTGTCCGGAATATTTAAGGATGTATACTCCCCCGAAACCGCACACGAACATCTTATGGGAAATCGAAGCAGAGCCTCCTTTTCCAAAGTCAGTATTTTCCCGTCACATATATTCATCAACTTGTCAAAAAACACACCGCCCATGCCATACTGCTTGCCATGCAGAGGTCGCAGAATAGGAAGCCGCGACGAGTACCATCTGCAACATTTCAGAAATCGCTTGTTGCCTGTATCCTTAATCCTGATTGCCCAGTAATCTCCCTTCAACGAAACCTGCATCGAGAGATGCGTTTCCGGCAGAGAACACTCGATGGCACTCAATACAAACCGGTCGATAACCGGAGATATCTTTCCCGGATCAAACCAAGCGCTTGCATAGTCAAAATCCGGAACCAAATCCAGCTTCATCTGTAACCCGGCCACATGAGACTGTAAAAAAGACACTTTCTTCCTCATAAATGCGCCGATTTCATGTTCTGCAACTACCAGGCTACCAGAATTGCCAAATAGTCGTTTCAACTCCATCAACGCTATCAAGTGCTGCTCCAGCCCGCCTATATGATGAAGTGCAACAGCCAGTTCCTTCTTTATGTCTTCCGGACAGTCTCCTTCGTAAACTGCCCCTAACGGTGTCTTAATCAAAGAAATGGGATTACGTATGTTTTGAAAGGTATCAATGAAATACTGATTTCCCTCTTTCAGTAAATCTCTTTCTTCACTGATACAGAGTAAATGGAACAAAAGCCAACATAATATACAGATTCCACTAGCCACTATTGGCAGAACAGACCAGGGAACCTTATGATATACGCCGATGGATAGCAGGAAAACGCATAATGACACTACTATTATTATTATCGATAAATGTTTCATACTATTATAAGTTTAAGTAATAATGATTCATACTAATATATACCCGAGTTTTCAGTCAATAGCAGGATAATCCCAAGTATGTCATCAGGAGGCGGTCTAATGGGGGAACGGTAGGTTCCTTGAGTCATCGAATTCACCTTACCAACCCTCGTTTGCTAGAAGAGCCTGCATTTCGTCCACCTGTATTTCATACCCAGCAACTCTCTAAACCATTCATTTCCCATGCCCAACGTATCTTTAAATATCAATACAACATTCCGCTTATCCAAGATAGCTCCAATCAATTATTCTCAAACAAAATAATAGTATAACAAACGGAAAGGCTAAAAAGATGATACCACTTCACACATATTCTTATCATACTCACATATCTTGCGCATGAAACAGAAAGACATTATCTTTGCAGCATGAAACAAGAACTGAAAGAAAACGGAGGATTACCGGCACATATACTCTGGACACTTGCTATCGTAGCTGGCGTGTCCGTAGCCAACTTGTATTACAATCAACCCCTGCTTAATATCATGCGGCATGAATTGGAAGTTTCTGAATTCAAAACGAACCTCATTGCCATGATTACACAAATCGGATATGCGCTGGGATTATTGTTCATCGTCCCATTAGGAGACCTCTATCGACGCAAGAATATCATCCTAACGAATTTCTTCCTACTCATATTTTCCCTTCTAGCCATTGCCATGGCACCGAACATCTACATCATCTGGGCAGCATCACTCATTACCGGCATCTGCTCCATGATACCCCAAATATTTGTACCGATTGCCTCGCAATTCTCACGCCCCGAAAACAAGGGACGGAATGTAGGTGTCGTCATCTCAGGATTACTGACTGGAATACTTGCATCACGTGTTGTCAGCGGATTTGTGGGTGAAGTGCTTGGCTGGCGTGAAATGTACTTCATCGCCGCTGGAATGATGTTACTATGCGCTATCGTTGTATTAAAGGTACTACCGGACATACAACCGACTTTCCAAGGCAAATATTCCGGGCTGATGAAGTCTCTTTTCTCATTAGTAAGAGAATACCCCTCTCTACGAATCTACTCGATACGTGCAGGACTGGCCTTTGGCTCATTCCTTGCCATGTGGTCCTGCCTTGCATTCAAAATGGGAGAAGCCCCGTTCCATGCATCCAGCGATGTCATCGGCATACTAGGGCTCTGCGGCATTGCCGGAGCCTTAACCGCATCTTTTGTAGGAAAATATGTAAAAAAGGTAGGCATACGCAATTTCAACTTTATCGGTTGCGGAATGATTCTGCTTGCATGGGCCTCGCTCTTTTTCTGCGGAAACAACTATGCAGGTATCATTACCGGTGTCATTCTTATAGACATAGGCATGCAATGTATCCAACTCAGCAACCAGACCAGTATTTTCGACATCTACCCGTCTGCCTCCAATCGGGTAAATACGATTTTCATGACCACTTACTTCATCGGCGGCTCTTTGGGTACCTTCCTTGCAGGAAGCAGTTGGCAGACTTGGGGATGGAGTGGCGTGGTCGGCACCGGCGTTATTTTAACAATAATATCGTTGTCCATCACCCTTTACAGCAAGAAATAACAAGGATACTATCATTTTTCCAAGCAAACGCAAAGATTTGATAATTTTTATTTGTCATGCAAAGGATAAGAAAGATATTGAACAGAATTGTTATACCTTTGTCGCATCAAACTATAAACGACAGATTGATAATAGATTCGTCAACCAAGCATAGTCAAAAACAACCCTATGAATTCAGCAAAGAAAATACCCTCTCCACTCGTTTCTCTATTTCCCATCGCTTTTCTCGTAGGAATGCTGTTCGCCACCATCCATACTTTCGGAAGTGACGCCTTGAGTGGAGGAAGCCAGATTTCCCTGCTTGCCACCACTGGTATGTGTGTCTTTATCGGCATGACTTTCTACCGCATCCCTTGGAAAGATTATGAACTTGCCATCACCAACAACATTTCAGGTGTTGCCACAGCTATCATTATTCTATTGATTATCGGTGCTTTGAGCGGCACATGGATGATAAGTGGGGTGGTACCTACCCTTATATATTATGGTATGCAGATTATCCATCCGAATTTTTTCCTTGCTTCTACCTGCATTATTTGTGCATTGGTATCAGTAATGACGGGAAGTTCATGGACCACTATCGCCACCATCGGTATCGCCCTTTTGGGCATAGGTAAGGCACAAGGTTTTGAAGAGGGATGGATAGCCGGTGCCATCATTTCGGGAGCCTATTTCGGAGACAAAATTTCACCGTTATCGGATACCACGGTCCTTGCCTCATCCGTAACGGAAACACCGTTATTCAGCCATATCCGCTATATGATGATCACCACCGTCCCCTCTCTCCTCATCACCCTTGTCATCTTTACAGTAATGGGACTCACACACGAAACGAACAATACACAACAGATCGCGGAATTTACGACAGCATTGGACGCCAAATTCAACATTACTCCCTGGTTACTGGCTGTTCCCGTGATTACGGGAATACTGATTGCCCGGAGAGTGCCTTCCGTCATCACACTCTTTCTCTCCACTCTGCTGGCAGGGATATTCGCCTTCATCTTCCAACCGGGACTACTGAATGAGATAGCGGAAGGTGGGAATATGTTCAAAGGGATAATGATGACATTCTATGGCAGTACCAGTCTACAAACTGACAGTGACATGTTGACAGAACTGATTGCCACACGAGGTATGGCAGGAATGATGAATACCATCTGGCTCATCATCTGCGCCATGTGTTTCGGTGGAGCCATGACGGCAAGCGGCATGCTAGGAAGCATCACTTCCCTATTCGTCCGCTTCATGAAGAATACAGCCAGCATGGTAGCATCCACCGTATGTTCCGGATTGTTCCTGAACCTTGCCACGGCAGACCAGTACATCAGCATTATCCTCACCGGAAACATGTTCAGCAACGTTTACGCAAAGAAAGGCTACGAAAGCCGGCTACTTAGCCGTACCACGGAAGATGCCGTTACCGTCACCTCCCCGCTTATCCCATGGAACACCTGCGGCATGACGCAAGCCACCATTTTGAGTGTACCCACACTGACCTACCTTCCCTATTGCTTCTTCAACCTTATCAGTCCGGTAATGAGTATCTTTATTGCTGCTATCGGATATAAAATAATTAAAAAACCGGTGAACAATCCTGGATAGGCATTGTTCTTGCAATAAACTTATAACGAACAATTTATTTAAACCTAAACAAAAAAAGATTCGATTATGAAAAAGTTTATTGCATTAGCAGCAGTAGTATTGGTAAGCATGGCAACAACGACCATGTATGCACAAGAGAGTAGAGCTGAAAAGCGCGCAGACCGTAAAGCCCAAAGAGACGCAGAACGTGCACGCCTGAAAGCTGAAGAACAAGCACAGGATGCCATTTCGTACGATGACGCAATGGCGGCCTTGAAAGCTCACCAGTTCGTAATGGAGGCAGACCAAGTGATGTTCCGCAACGGACAGACCGCATTTGTAAACTCCAACACCAACTTCGTATTGGTCAACCAAGGACGTGGCACCGTGCAGGTAGCCTTCAACACCGTATACCCAGGTCCTAACGGCATTGGCGGTGTAACAGTAGACGGAACCGTATCGGACATCCAAATGACTACCGACAAACGGGGCAACGTGAATTGTAACTTCAGCATCCAGGGTATCGGCATTTCCGCCCAGATATTCCTTACGCTGACCGATGGCGGGAACAACGCAACCGTAACCATCAGCCCGAACTTCAACTCCAACACCATGACTTTGAGCGGGAACCTGGTTCCGCTGGAACAATCCAACATATTCAAGGGACGTTCCTGGTAAAACCCTTATATAAATATATATATTCCCACTCCGCCACAAATCACACTAAAAAGTGTACATTTGTAGCGGAGTTTTTTATATACCAATGTCATGAGAGAATTTATCATTGCAGACAATCAAGATATCACCAAAGCAGGCATGATGTTCCTATTGGGCAGACAGAAAGACACCTCCCTGCTGCTGGAAGCCGACAACAAGGCAGAACTAATACAGCAACTACGCCTGCATCCCACCGCCGTTGTCATTCTGGACTATACCCTTTTTGATTTTTCGGGAGCCGAAGAGCTAATGGTACTTCACGAACGCTTCAAGGAAGCCGATTGGCTACTCTTTTCCGACGAATTGAGCCTACCGTTCCTGCGCCAGGTATTGTTCAGCAGCATGGCATTCGGCGTAGCGCTGAAGGATAATTCCAAAGAAGAGATACTGACCGCACTACAATGCGCCTCACGCAAGGAGCGATTCATCTGTAATCACGTCAGTAACCTGCTGCTCGCAGGCAACGGTTCCTCCTCCCCCACTCATCCTACCATCAAAGATGATTTACTGACTACTGCCGAACGGAGCATCCTAAAAGAGATAGCCCTGGGGAAAACAACCAAAGAAATAGCTGCCGAACGAAACCTCAGCTTCCATACGGTAAACAGCCACCGGAAGAATATCTTCCGGAAACTGGGTGTAAACAATGCGCACGAAGCCACCAAATATGCCATGAAGGCAGGCATCGTAGACTTGGTGGAATATTATATATAAATCTCCCCGCTCCCGACACACAGCCGGGCATCAGCATCATACACCACTCCGAACTGGCCCGGAGCAATGCCTTGCAGCTTTTCTTCCGAAACAATGCGGTAACCCTCCGCCTCCTTTTGCAACCTGCCTTTGACAAACTCCGGCGTATGGCGTATCTTGAAAGTCACCTCCACCTCTTCCTGCGCTCCCTTCCAGGGATTATCCGTAATGAAATGAAAATCGTACATACGGAATTCATAGCCGTATTGCAATGCCGTATCACATCCGCGGGACACGTAAATCACATTCTCCTCCACATCCTTGCGGACAACAAACCACGGTCCTCCACCCAACCCCAATCCTTTACGCTGGCCGATGGTATGAAACCAATAGCCCCGATGCTTGCCCAACTTTCTACCCGTTTCCAACTCCACAATATCCCCTTCCCTTTCGCCAAGGAAACGGCGCACAAAATCATTATAATCAATCTTTCCCAGAAAGCAGATGCCCTGACTGTCACGACGTCTGGCGCTGGGCAATCCGGCACGCAGGGCTATGTCACGAACCTCATTCTTCATCAGTCTGCCCAATGGAAACATCAGTTTGGAAACTTGCAGATAATCTATCTGTGCCAGAAAGTCGGTCTGGTCTTTCACGGAATCGGCAGCGGTACCGAGCCATGTCTTTCCATCCCTCAACACCGTAGTGGCGTAGTGCCCGGTTGCCGTGATATCGAAATCCTTCCCCACACGTTGCTCAAAGCACCCGAACTTTATCAGCTTGTTGCACATCACATCCGGATTGGGAGTCAAGCCACGTCTTATTTTATCAATGGCATAAGCCGCCACCTGGTCCCAATACTCCCGGTGCAGGTCCACTACTTCCAACGATAATCCATAACGCCGGGCAATGGCAGAAGCCATCTCCATATCCTCTTCCGCAGAGCAGTCCATATAATCGGCATCGTCCCTCCCTATTTTGATATAAAATAGAGAAGGACGGTAACCTTGTTCGCAAAGGAGATGTACCACCACGGAGCTGTCTACACCTCCCGACAATAATACAGCAATATTCATTCTATCGTATACTGTTATTCTTTTAAATTCTGTCAAATGCCTGGGACAAGTCGTCCAGCAAATCATCGATATGTTCTGTCCCGATGGAGAGGCGGACCGTGCCCGGTTTGATGCCTTGTTCTTCCAATTCCCGTGCACTCAATTGGGAATGGGTAGTGGTGGCAGGATGGATAACCAGGGATTTCACATCAGCCACATTGGCAAGCAACGAGAATATCTGTAAACTGTCAATAAACGTCTGCGCTTCCTTCACACCGCCCCGCACCTCAAACGTAAAGATAGAACCGCCTCCATTCGGAAAGTATTTCCCGTAAAGCGCGTGGTCAGGATGCTCGGGCAGGGACGGGTGGTTCACGGCAACCACTTTGGGATGCTTCTTCAAGAATTCAACCACTTTCAAGGCATTCTCCACATGACGTTCCACGCGAAGCGACAACGTCTCCAATCCTTGCAACAGAATGAAAGCATTGAAAGGACTGATTGTGGCACCGGTATCACGCAACAATACGGCACGGATACGGATGGCATAGGCAGCCGGACCGGCTGCATCAACGAAGCGTACGCCATGATAGCATGGATCAGGTTCGGTTAGTTGTGGAAATTTGCCGGAAGCTACCCAGTCGAATTTGCCCGAATCTACAATGACTCCTCCTAATGAAGAACCATGTCCGCCAATGAATTTTGTTGCAGAATGTACCACGATGTCTGCGCCATACTCAATCGGACGAACCAGATAAGGTGTTGCAAAAGTGTTATCTACGACTAATGGAATCTTGTGTGCATGTGCTACTTTTGCGATGGCTTCAATATCAGCTACGTCTGAGTTAGGATTTCCTAATGTCTCAATATATAATGCTTTTGTATTGTCTTTGATTGCTGCTTCAAATGCTTCCGGCTCCGGCTCAACAAAGGTTGTTGTAATGCCGTACTGTGGAAGTGTATGCTCCAACAGGTTATAAGAACCACCATAGATATTCTTTGCAGCTACAATATGGTCACCATTCTGTGCAAGATTTTCAATCGTATAAGTAATTGCTGCTGCTCCGGATGCTACTGCCAACGCTGCAACTCCACCCTCTAATGCTGCAATTCTCTTCTCAAATACATCTTCTGTCGGATTCGTAAGTCTTCCATAAATATTTCCTGCATCTGCAAGACCAAATCTTGCTTCCGCATGGTCGCTGTTGCGGAATACATAGGATGATGTCTGATAAATAGGTACTGCTCTTGCATCTGTCACCGGATCCGGATTTTCCTGTCCTACATGTAACTGTAAAGTTTCAAATTTCAAATTACGTTCTGCTCTGCTTTTCTTTGTGCTCATCTTCTTTTTCTCCGTTCTGTTATTTATTTCTGTCACTCTGATGTTACATCAGATTTTTTCTATTCTACTGCAAATTACTCTGTAAATAAAGCTGTTGAATAATATCTGTCTCCATTGTCCGGTAATAAAGCTACAATTGTTTTTCCTTTATTTTCAGGTCTCTTTGCCAGTTCAATTGCTGCATAAGCTGCTGCTCCGGAAGAAATTCCTACTAATACGCCCTCTTTGTGTGCAATTTCTTTTGCCACACGGAAAGCATCTTCGTTCTCTACAGGAAATACCTCATCATATACTTTGGTGTTTAATACATCCGGTACGAATCCTGCACCGATACCCTGAATCTTATGTGCTCCACTCTTACCTTCGGATAATACCGGTGAAGATGCCGGCTCTACTGCTACAACTTTAACATCTGCTTTCTGCTCTTTTAAGTATTCACCGGTTCCTGTTACGGTTCCACCTGTACCAACTCCTGCTACAAAGATGTCTACTGCTCCGTCCGTATCTTTCCAGATTTCCGGTCCTGTTGTCTCTTTGTGTACTTTTGGATTCGCAGGGTTTACAAACTGTCCAGGGA
>ENA-OYXR01000806-OYXR01000806.1-human-gut-metagenome-genome-assembly--contig:-NODE-806-length-13128-cov-11.105638_pt1 | contig 13128 bp, 10 predicted proteins | sample MGYA00243241_ERZ653431 | MGnify/ENA primary metagenome ERZ653431 (study PRJEB26926, sample SAMN06165182) | human gut metagenome | biome: ENVO:00009003; feature: ENVO:2100002; material: ENVO:00002003... | reverse complement strand
GCTTTGAGGACATGATGAGCCGCTTCAAGAGCCAGAGCGAAGAGAAGATGGCCGACCTCGACCACGAGACCAACAACCGTCGGGGCGGCGGCTACGCACCCCGGGGACGCCGCGGCAGCCGCTGAGCCGTCCGCACAAGACGAAGAAGCTTTGGGCCTGCCCCCAGCGGGGCGGGCCTGTTTTTTGGTGCGGCACGCCGCACCCGACAGGAAAGGAAACCAGAATGCCTGCAAAATTTGAACTCATCGCCCCCTGCTTTTTCGGGTGCGAGTCCACGGCCAACTTTGAGCTGCGCCGCATCGGCGCCGAGGACATCCGGGTCAGCGATGGCCGTCTGACCTTCAAGGGCGGCGCGGATATGATCGCCGCCGCCAACCTCAACCTCCGCACCGTGGAGCGCGTGATGCTGCTCCTGAACACCTACACAGCCACCACCTTCGACGAGCTGTTCGACGGCGTCTACTCCATCCACTGGGAAGAGCTGCTGCCTGCCGACGCGGCCTTCCCGGTCACCGGCTCTTCGCTGAACAGCCAGCTGTCCAGCGTGCCGGCCTGCCAGAGCATCATCAAAAAGGCCGTGGTCAAGCGCCTGATGCAGGGCCACCGCACCACCAGCCTGCCCGAGACCGGCGCGGAGTATAAGATCCGCTTCATGCTCCGCAAGAACGTCTGCGAGATCATGCTGGACACCACCGGCGATGGCCTGCACAAGCGCGGCTACCGCCGCAACTCCATGGAGGCCCCCATCCGTGAGACGCTGGCCGCTACCATCGCCGACCTGGGCCGCGTCCGCCGCGACAGCCTCGTGGAAGACCCCTTCTGCGGCAGCGGCACCCTCCTCATCGAGGCCGCTCAGAAGGCCATGAATATTGCCCCCGGCCTCAAGCGCCGCTTTGCCGCCGAGCGCTACAGCTTCGTGCCTGCCGCCATCTGGGCCGAGCAGCGCCAGAAGGCTCTGGCCGACTCCAAGCTGGACGTGGGCTTTGAGGCCTTCGGCTACGACATCGACCCCGCCGCCGTGGCTCTGGCCAACGCCAACGCCAAGCTGGCCGGCGTGGAGAAGCGCTGCCACTTCGAGGTGGCCGACGTGGCCGATTTCGCCGCCAGGAGCGAGGCCATCGTCCTGACCAACCCCCCGTACGGTGAGCGCATGAGCACCATCGAGGGTGCCGCCAAGCTGGCCCGTACCCTCGGCCAGCAGATGGAGGCCCACCCCTGCGCCGGTGTCTACGCCATCACTGCCGATATGGATTTTGAACACCACTACGGCAAGCGGGCCAACAAGCGCCGCAAGATGTACAACGGCATGATCCCCTGCCAGCTGTATATGTACTACAACGCCCCCAAGTTCGAGAACCGCCCCGCAAAGCCCATGCCCAAGAGCGGCTTTGACGGCAAGCGCACCCAGCCCGGCCACACGGGGCGTTTCGAAAAGAAATAAGATGCACTAGAAGGCCGCACTGAAATCGATTCCAGTGCGGCCTTTTCTATAAGAATTTACAAAAGAACGGTTGAACGCTGACGAAAAATAGATTATACTAGTCTACAGCTGTGGGGAAGCGGTCTTCCCCTGCAAGAAAGGCTGCGCCCGGCGCGGCCCGCGAAAGGAATGAACAGAATGAAGGGACGTATGCGGCCCTATCTGCCGGAGCTGACCATCCGGGATTACAACACCTATCAGTGGTATCAGCGCGGCGTCCGCCGCCAGCTCTACACCACCTATGGGCTGTATTCCTGCTATGGTCTGCGCTACAACGGCGTCCTGTTCGCGGTACTGGCCGACAGTCTGGCGGGCCGTCCGGCCACCTGTAAGCGGATGCGGGAGCCGGGTACGCTGGTCTGGCGGCAGATGATGTGCCAGACCCAGGGCATCCGGCTGGCCGCACAGGTGGAAGTCCTGCTGAGCTGGCACCGCATCCAGGATGCCCAGTGGGCCGACCTGCCCTTCTATAAAAAGGCACGGCGGGTGGTGGACACCGTCCTGCTGCGGCGAGCCTACCGGAAGGCCGCCGCCGAGAACCCGGCACTGGAGCGCATCTTCGTACAGGAGCGGGACCAGGCCAACGTCCAGATGACCCTGAACGCCAAGAACTATCTGCTGGCCGCAGAGCCGAAGGGCAACCTCTACGGCGCGCTCTACTCGGTGCTGGCCACCGACGACCCCAATCAGCGCAAAAGTATGCACTACATCGGCAGCTGCATCGGCCGGGCCGCTTATCTGCTGGACAAAGCGGAGAGCTTTTCCCGGGACAAAGATAAGGGCCGCTACAACGTCTTCCTCGTCAACGGCATCAACGACAGGAACGCCGCCCGGGAAAACGCCCGGCGGCAGGCCCTCGCTGCGGTCAACGACCTCGTCCGCGCCTACGGGATGCTGGACGTCAAGCTCAACCGCACCCTGCTGGACAACATCATGATCTTGGGCCTCCGTCACGCCATCGAGCCGCTGGACGTTGAGAGCCAGCCGGTACAATGGGAGCTGCCATGAAGGGACGCAAAAGTAAAAGCTGGGCCATGGCCTACTGCGGCATGGCCGCAGCGCTCAGCGTGGTCCTGATGCTGCTGGGGGCTGTGTTTCCCATTGCGATGTTCATCGCTCCGGCGGTGGCCAGCTTCCTCATCGCCACAGTCTGCGTGGAGTGCGGGAAGACCATGGCTCTGACGGCCTATGGCGCGGTGAGCCTGTTGAGTCTGCTCTTCGTGCCGGACAAGGAAGTGGCCCTCACCTTTGTGTTCCTGCTGGGGTACTATCCGTTGGCAAAGCCTTATTTCGAGCGGATACGCCCGGCCCTGCTGCGGGCTGTTTGCAAGCTGCTGCTCTGCAACGGCGGGATCCTGGCGATGTACGGGCTGGTGCTGCTGCTGGTCCCGGCGGGCAGCATCGCCGAAGAGCTGCGCACTACGGCGCTGGCCGTCTCGCTGGTGACGCTGGCCATGGGCAATACAGCCTTCCTGCTCTATGACCGGGCGCTCCACAATATGCTGATGCTCTATAAAGTGGTCTGGCAGCCGAGGCTCCACAAAATGTTGAGCGTCCATTGACGGATGTGGGACTTTGTGATACAATACCGCTGACCTTTTCCGTCGGCTTCTGACAGCTCCGAAAGGAGCTGTTTTTGTTTTCAGGAAGGCGGCGGAAAGAGCAGAAAGAGGGGATAAACGACTTCAGTTGACGAAAAAGCGCCGGGCCACGCGGGTGACAGCCGTGAGGGTGACGAGGAGAGGGATCATCGAAAGTTTCGGCGGGTGTTCCTCCGGTTGAAACGGGAGCGATAGCTTCCAGGGCTTATACCAGCCGCAGAGAAGGGCAAAAAACGGCAGCAATACCGCAACAGAATCCTTTCAAAGAAAGCCATACAAGAACATAGACTGATCGTAAGAGGCTGACAGCCGCCGTGTGCGTTCGCGCCGTGCTGTCGGCATGGAGGTGTTTTGTATGTGTGGCATCGTAGGTTATTCGGGTAAGCGCAGCGCCCAGGAAGTGCTGCTGAACGGTCTGGAAAAGCTGGAATACCGCGGCTATGACTCCGCCGGCGTCGCGCTGGCGCTGGAAGGCGGCATCCACGTCGTCAAGAGCAAGGGGCGGCTGGAAGTGCTCCGCCGCAAGCTGGAGGCAGAAAACCTGCCCGAGAGCTTCTGTGGCATCGGACACACCCGCTGGGCCACCCACGGCGAGCCCAGCGACGTCAACAGCCATCCCCACTCCACCCCCCGCGTGAGCATCGTCCACAACGGCATCATCGAGAACTACGGCCCTTTGAAGGCCGACCTGATGGCCAAGGGCGTCACCTTTGAGAGCGAGACGGACACCGAAGTGCTGGTCAAGCTCATCGACTACTTCTGCTGCGCCCAGCCCAAGCAGAGCCCTCTGGCAGCCCTGCGGGAGGCGCTGGCGATGGTGCGGGGCAGCTATGCGCTGGGCGTGCTGTTCCGGGAAGAGCCGGACACCATCTACGCTGTCAAGAAGGAGAGCCCCCTCATCGTGGGCTGGGGCGAGGGCGAGAACTTCGTGGCCTCCGATATTCCGGCCCTGCTCAAGTACACCCGCCGCTACAGCGTCCTCGAGGAGGGCGACATGGCGGTGGTCAAGGCCGACGGCATCCGGTTCTACGACGCCTTCGGCAAGCCGGTGGAGCGGGAAGTGCTGACCGCCGACTGGGACGAAGAAGCCGCTGAGAAGGGCGGCTACCCCCACTTCATGCTGAAAGAGATCCATGAGCAGCCTGCCGCTATCACGGCCACCGTCAGCCCCCGCGTGGAGAACGGTATGCCCGACCTCCGCATCCCGGAACTGAGCGATGAGAAGCTGCGCAGCATCAAGAACATTCACCTTGTGGCCTGCGGCACGGCCATGCACGCCGGTATGGTGGGCAAGACTGCCATCGAGCGGCTGGCCCGGGTCCCTGCCGAGGTGGACATCGCCAGCGAGTTCCGCTATCGTGACCCCATCCTCGACCCCGACGACCTCGTCATCATCATCAGCCAGTCGGGCGAGACCAGCGACACGCTGGCCGCCCTCCGCCTCGCTAAGAGCAGGGGTGTGCCGGTGCTGGCTGTCGTCAATGTGGTAGGCAGCTCCATCGCCCGCGCAGCGGACTACGTCCTCTACACCTACGCCGGCCCGGAGATCGCCGTGGCGTCCACCAAAGCCTATATGGTGCAGCTCTGCACCCTCTACCTCTTCGCGTTCCGTCTGGCCTACGCCAGAGGCCGTCTGAGCGAGGCAGAAACCCGCCGCCTGACCGCCGAGCTGCTCCGCGCCGGTGAGGTCATCCAGCCTCGTCTGGCCGACTGTGAGCAGATAAAGTACCTCGCCAGCCGCTTCGTCAACACCCAGAGCTGCTTCTTCATCGGGCGCGGCTTCGACTACGCCCTCTCGCTGGAAGGCAGCCTGAAGCTCAAGGAGATCAGCTACGTCCACTCGGACGCCTACGCTGCCGGTGAGCTCAAGCACGGCACCATCAGCCTCATCACCGACGGTGTGCCGGTCATCGCGCTGGCCACCCAGAAGCAGGTGTACGAAAAGACCATCTCCAACGCCAAGGAGACCAAGAGCCGCGGTGCGCGGGTCATCCTCTTCACGACGAAGGACGTTGTCGTCCCGGAGGGCGTGGCGGACTATGTGGTACGTCTGGACGACTATGACGAGCTGCTGATGCCCCTGCAGCTCATCGTGCCGCTGCAGCTGTTCGCCTACTATATGGCCGTCCTGCGCGGCTGTGACGTCGATAAGCCCCGCAATCTGGCCAAGAGCGTGACGGTGGAGTAAACCTCTCCGTCAGCGCTGACGCGCTGCCACCTCCCCTAACGAGGGGAGGCCTTGGCATATCGGAAAACTTAATCTCTTCGCCAGAGGCTCCCCTCGGTAGGGGAGCTGTCGAGCGATAGCGAGACTGAGAGGTTAAAAACAGCGGCTGCTGTAGTCTTAGGGACTTACAGCAGCCGCTGTCATTTTACTTATGAGAGTTACCAGAACCAATAGCGTTTCTTGATGACGATGTAGGCGATGATGATGCCCACGATGACCACAAGGCCTGCGATGAAGAAGGTCATGTCCACATGGGCGAAGCGGAGATTCTGGGTGGTCAGCAGGTATTCGCCCGCCGTGTCCGCCTCGAGGACATTATCCTTGTAGCTGTTGAGGAACTGCCACTTGCCCTTGACGGCATTGTGCAGGTAGACGCGGGTGTAGGCGGCGTTGTCGCCGGTCATCTCGACCTGAACGACGCCCGGCAGAGCCTCGCCGCCGTTGAGGGTGAAGGTGACGCCATACTCAGAGGGGGCAAAGCTCAGGGCTGTGCTCACCTGCGCGGAGGTGCTCTTCACATCGCGGCCCGCGATGCGGATGGTGTAGTTATCGGCCTCGACCACGAGGGTCTTGCCGTTCAGACGGAGGGCATTCAGCATCTCGCCGGTGATGGTGGGGACCTCGCGCTGTGCGAAGGTCACTTCGTCGGTGCCGTCGGCCTCGATGGCCTCCACGACGGGGTCGGTGATGACCTCACCGTTGTTGCCGTCGGTGCTGCCGCCGCCATTGCCGGAGCTGGAAGCATTCCGGTTGACGATGACCGTCACCGAAGCGGACGCCGTGCCGTTGGAGACGACGATGGAGGTCGCGCCCGTACCCACGGCAGTGATGACGCCCTTGGCGCTCACAGTGGCCACCTTGGTGTCATTGGACTTGAAGGTGAGGGACTGGGAGGCGGAAGACGGGGTCACTTTGCCGGTGATGGTGCGGCTGGCGCCCGGTTTGAGGACGACATAGCTCGTGTTCAGGTCGATGGACTGACGGTCTACGCCGCTGTTGACGACCTTGACAGTGGCCGAAGCGCTCACATCGCCGCAGGTAGCGGTGATGGTGGCGGTGCCGGGGGCGACACCGGTGACTTTGCCGAAGTTGTTGACAGTAGCCACAGCGGGATCGGAAGAGCTGAGGCTCACGCTGGCGTAATTCGACGCGCTGGAAGGCAGCACGCCCAGCGACAGGGAAGTGGTCTCGCCGACAGCGATGGTGCCGGAGGCCAGAGTGATGTCCATCTCCTTGACGATCATGGATTCATCCAGCTCGGTGGTGATGGTGTAGACGCAGCTCACGCCGTCTGCGCTGGCGACGACCTGCGCCGTGCCGACGCCCACCGCCTGCGCCACGCCCTCAGACGTCACGTTCACGATGGTGCTGTCGTTGGACATAAAAGTTACCGTAGCTTTGCGTGCGGCCTTGGCGGGCAGAATGACCGGCGAGAGCTGCTGCTGCGTCCCCACCGTCATGGTGGAGGCGTAAGTGCCGGTATCGACGCTCTCCACAGCCGCAGCGGACCAGGGCAGAGAGAGGGCAGCGGCCGCGTTCAGGGGACCGGCTGCAGAGGCCGGAAGCGCAGCGCCGGCGGCCAGCAGGCCCAGCAGAGCGGCGCTCACGGCCAGCATTTTCAGGTTCAGTTTCATTCTTTCGTACCTCTTTGGGCGTTGATGTGAGCGCTTAGCGGAACAGGACGCCCAAAGCTTCCATCGCGTATTCGAAATAGGTCAGCTTGTCGTACTCCACGCGGGCGGTGACGCTCATACCGTTGGACAGATCGACCTTGTCGCCGCTGTTGCTGATGACGTAGGTGCTGTCCGGGGTGATGGTCATTTTGTAGTAGGAGCCGGAGGAGCTGGCGGTCACATCGCTGTCGATGGAGGTCACGGTGCCGGTCAGGGTGCCGTAGGAATACTCCGACAGGCCGGTGATGGCGATCTTGCAGGGGTCGCCCACATGGAGCAGCGGTCGGTCGTTGAGGGTGACGAAAGCCACCACCTCGAGGTCGCTGTTCTCGCTGGCGACGGTGGCCAGCGGGGTGCCGGCGCTGAGCACCATGCCCACCTTATAGGGCGTGTCCATGTGGATGACGCCGGAGGTGGGGGCATAGATGTAGTAGTCGTTGGCACCGGTGTTCAGGGCGTCCATCTGGCTCTGCAGATTGTCGATGTTGCTCTGCACACTGGTCAGGCTGGCGGAGATGGACTGCAAAGTGGAGTAATACAGGGCCTCCACCTCGCTCTGGTTCTGCTCCATCAGGGCCTTGATCTGCTCGTCGGAGTAGCCCGCGGCCTGATAGGGCGAGGCGTCGAAGGCCTTCTGGGCGACCTGACTCTTGTAGGTCTCGTACTGGTAGTAGTAGGGCTGGTCGTCAATGTCCGTCTCGCTGAAATAGTTCTTGTCATCCTGAATGGACTTGACCAGCTTCTCGTACTGGCTCTTCTGCTTTTTGTAGATGTCCAGCTGGCTCTGGATGCTGTCCTGCTGCATGTCGAGGTCGGTGCTCTTGATGTGAGCGATGAGGTCGCCCTCGTTGACGTAGGTACCCTCGGCGATGTTCAGCTCAGTGATGGAGCCGGAGTAGCTGGACATGATGTAGGTCTTGTTGGCGGCCTGCACCGAGCCGCTGGACTGACTGACGTAGGTGCGGTAGTTTTTGGTGCTCCACACCACGAGGAAGAGGATGAGGGCAGCCGTCAGGAGAATGAGCGCGTAGCCGAAAGGCGGCAGCTTTTTCTCCATCATGATGCGGCGGTCCTGCAGCTCGTTGATGTCGCGGATGGTCGTCGTCATATTACTTCGTCTCCATAAAGGTATCCACAACGCCCTCGTCATCATCCTGATTGACAAAGATGGTGTAGACAGTGCCGGTCAGCTCGAGCTCGTGCTCAAAAGCCATGATGTTCAGCTTCTGGGAGGCAAGGCCGCTCTGGCTCATGGGTCCGACGTAGTGGGCGTACAGGCAGTTGCGCACGCGGAGCACAGCGTCCATGGAGTAGCCGGCCTCCATGCGGGGGATGAGCTGGGTGGCCTGCTGCATCATATAGATTTCGGGCTGAGGGTTGGGGCCGGCGGGCAGTTTGATGCACTGCACGAGAGGGCCGAGGGGCTGTGCGCCGTTGCTCTTGATAAAGTTGTGCATCTGGGTCAGCACGATCTGCATATTGTTGAACTCTTCGGGCTGGATGCGGCGGCTGACCACATTGGTCAGCTTGAGGGTCTTGTTTTCTGCGGTCTGGATCTCTCTCATGATTTTATACCACCTGTTCTTGGTTTCATTGCTTGTAATAGGCAATAACAAAACGTGAAGTTAGAGGCTGAAGCCTGACCTTCTCGCAAAGTCTCTCCCTTTGGGAGAGACTTTACGGGGCAGGGGGAGACCTCTGCGCATCGGCTGACTTCATATTTTGTTATCACCTATTACTCATCCCATGATGAATATAGGCATCAATTTATTATAACGGTTTGGCGGTGCGGAATAAAGAGCCAAACTGTAAATTTTATAAAAAAATAAGGTATGCCCGGAGGCAGGTGCCTCCGGGCATACCATTACGAGGCATTATCATCCGGCGGCCCGAGAGCCACCGGACGAAATACACTTCAGATTTTAGGGGTTACTGATTAGACACCGAGATTACCGGCTGCGTCGGTAATGCCCATAACACCGTCGTTGAAGCCGATCTTGGCAGGAGCGGTGCCCAGGGTGTAGACGACAGAAGCCATGCCCAGAGTACGCATGACCTTGTTGCCGAAGGTCATGTCGTCGCCATTGACATCACCGTAGATGTTCTTCTTCAGAGCGCCGTCGTCGCCGAAGATCTTATCGCCGTTGTCGCCGCCCCAGTTGCCGCCGAACATAACACCCAGGGTGCTGTTGACGGTCTTCTGGAAGAAGGAGTTGCTGACCAGGGTGATCAGGTTGGTGTTGAACTGCTTGACGTTAGCAGCGTTCCAGACAGGAGCGGTGGTGTCAGCCAGGATGGAGAACAGGTCAGCGCCGCCGTAGACGACCTCAGAGTTAACAGCAGTAAAGTTTGCAGGCATCATCATAATGAATTACTCCCTTCAAATGAATGAAAAACAAATTTAGTCGGCTCAGTTTCCGGATGCGCATCCAGTAAGAAAGCCATTTATGTAACTGCGTGCGCACGCAGCTGCAACGAATTAGTAGGTGATGGACTCGCCATCGTCCTCGTCCTCCACCACTTTGGCGGCGGAGACGGGTGCGGACTTCTCCGCGCGTTTCTTATCGCGGAAAATGCCCTGCTGCAGGCTCCAGAGCTCATAATACTTGCCCTGCTTTTCCAGCAGCTCTTCGTGGGTGCCGCGCTCTACGATCTCACCGTGATCCATGACCAGAATGAGGTCACAATCACGGATGGTGGAGAGGCGGTGGGCGACGATCAGCATCGAGCGGTCTGCAAGCTGGTTGTAGATCATATCAAAGATGGTATTCTCTGTGCCAAAGTCCAGACTGCTGGTGGATTCGTCCAAGATATAGAGGTTCGCATCCTTCAGGAAAGCGCGAGCCAGTGCAAGGCGCTGCTTCTCACCGCCCGAGAGGCCGTTGCCGGCTTCTTCCAGATAGGTGTTGTACTGCAGCGGCAGCTTGCGGATGAACTCGTGGGCATCTGCCTTCTTGGCAGCGGCCTTGACCTCATCGAGGCTGGCTTCCGGTCGGGAAATGCGAATGTTGTCGTAGATGGTCTTGCTGAACAGCTCGACGTTCTGGGGGACATAAGCGATGGCACGGCGGACGGATGCATTGCTGTACTCGTCCAGATCGACGCCGCCTACGCTGATGGTACCGCTTTCCGGCTCATAATACTTGAGCAGGAGTTTGGTGATGGTGGATTTGCCGCTGCCGCTGCTGCCCACCAGTGCCACCTTCTTGCCATAGGGAATGGTGAAGGAAACATGGCTCAGCGCCGGAGAACGGCTGCCGTAGCGGAAGGAGACATCCTTGAACTCAATGTCACCGTCGATTTTTTCCATCTCGGTGTATTCGCGAGTCTCGTCCTGCTCGGACTCATAATCCATGATCTCGGTCAGACGCTTGATGGAAATCTGGGCCTGCTGGATGGACATCTGCAGACTGACCAGCTCGCTGACCGGGTTCGTAAAGTAAGAGGAAAGAGTGCTGAACGCCATATAGCCGCCCAGCGTCATCTCACCATTCAGCACCTGCATGATACCCACATAAGAGGTGACCATACCGAGGATGGTGGTGATGAGGGTGGAGATAAGGGACTGCACCGTGCTGATCTTGCTGGAGCGCAGGCTTATCTTCAGGCTCTTGATGTATTCCCGCTCCAGAGCTTCCAGCTCACGGTCCTCTTCGGCGTTGCACTTGACGGTCTCGATGCCGCGGAGGCTCTCGATCATCTGGCTGTTGAGGATAGCAGACTGCTGCATGGTCTCTTCGTTGATCCGCTTGAAGGGCTGCTTGAAGATGAACACCAGCAGGATGCTCAGCAGGGTGGTGAAAATCGAAATGGAGAAGAGGGTGGCATTCATCCGGAAGAGGATGACGCCGGTGACGCAGGCCATCACGACATCCATCACGACGCTCAGCGCAATGCTGGTGAACACCGATTTGATGGTGCTGGCGTCGGAGTAGCGGGTGGTAATCTCGCCGGTCTTGCGGGTGGCGAAGAACTTCATGGGCAGTTTGAAAACATGCCCGAAGTAACCCAGCATCAGGGGAATATCGACCTTGATGGACAGATAGATGAGCACCCACTGCCGCACCATACTGATAAGTGCGCTGGTGACGCTCACGATGCTGAACACCAGAATAACGGCCACCAACAGGCTCTTCAGGCCGTAGGGGAGTATCTCATCCATCAGTATTTTGTTATACATCGAGGATGCGATACCCAGAACGGTCATGATGACCGAGCTGAGGATGGCGTAGAAGAAAAGCTTTTTCTGCGGCAGCAGCAGGTCGAGGAAACGCTTGACCATGCTACCCTGTTTCTGCTTGCCTGCCTTGAACTCCGAGGTCGGGGTCATCAGGAGCAGAACGCCGGTAAAGTTCTTGTAGAACTCGTCGAGTGAGATTTTTTTCAGCTCTTTTGCCGGGTCGCCGATGATGACGTAGTCGCGGCATCTGAACTTCTTTCCTTCGTCAGCGCACTTCTTGCGCTCCTCTTCCTGCCGGAGCATGTGCCGACGCCGCTCGCCGTCGTCTTTGATGGTGGTCTTCTTGAAGACCGTCACAAAGTGGGCCAGACCCTCGTCGGTGATGACCTGTGCAATACAGGGAGTAGTAAATTCGCTGAGGAAGTTTTCCCGGTCTACGCGGACGGCGGCGGTGCTGAATCCCAGCTCCTGCGCTGCCTTTTCCATACCGGTCAGGTTTGTGCCTTTCAGGTCGGTACCCATCATGTCCCGCAGTCGGGTGATGGTGATCTCCTTTTTGTAATGGAGGCACACCATTGCGAGACAGGCGGCAGCGCAGTCTGTGGTGTCGTGCTGCCGGACATAGGTATAACGCATAGATGCTTCCTTTGTGGTTTCTATTTCAAAACGCCCGCCTTGTGGCTGAGGACGATTTGGCGAAGAAGAAAGGGCTTCCATTCCTGACGCCTCACCCGCTTCTCCCATAAAGCAGCATACAACTCTCTGCCTCGCACTGCCCTGCGACAAAGCGGGGCAGAGAGTAGCTGCTATCAAAAGAAGGGAGCGCCTACCCTTTGATCATTTTGACCGGCCCGGAGAGGGGATTTTGACGTACCGTCTCCTAAACCTTGGGCATAGTATAACACATTCTGTCGGCTTCTTCAAGAGGACAATTTTTAATAAACCCTTAAATTTTGAAAAAAATGTGAAAAAAGTCTCAGTTTGGTAACAGGAAGGCAGCAAAAAAGGGCGGCGAATCTTTCGATTCGCCGCCCTTTCAATGAACCTTTGGTGAAACCTCAGATGAGATTAGACATTGGTTTTGCCGGCATTCTTGACAGTGAAAATCTTAGCGTCAGAAGTGCCCAGAGTGTAGACAACAGAAGCCAGACCCAGAGTGGTCATGATCTTGTTGCCGAAGTTCTGAGAATCCTTGGTGATATCATGGTCAATGTGGTACAGAGCAGTGAGGCTGCCCTCGTCGCCGAACAGCTTCACGCCGTCGCTGCCCCAGTTGCCGCTGAACATGGTGCCCAGGGTGGCGTTGATCACACGCTGGAAGAAGCTGTTGCTGACCAGGGTGATAATGTTGGTGGAGAACTGCTTGACGTTGGCAGCAGTCCATGCGTTGGGCAGGTAGTCAGCCACAGCGCCGCCGTAGACGACCTCTGCGTTCACAGCAGAGAAGTTTGCAGGCATCATCATAATGAATTACTCCCTTCAAATGAATAAAACGAATATAATCGGTCCCCTCCCGGTTGCGCAACCGGGAAAACCTATGCAACCGAGTGCGCACTCGGCAACATCACGAATTAAGTAAGCTGCCATTTTGGCATCTTTACACTATTTTACCATACTTCCCCCATCGCCACAAGGCTAAATGGCCGGAAAACAGCCAAAACGGGCAGAAAAGTAGAAAAAATGCGTGATAATCACTCTGCCGCCGCCCCCAGAGCCAAAAAACGCTGGGGGAAAAACGCCAGAATCTCCAAAAATACCATTACAGCTTGGATGTAGTGTAACACAAATACGCCATTTCTTCAAGAGGACATTTTTTAATTTACCTTTAATTTTTGAAAATAATGTGAAAAAGGCTACAGTTTGGTTACACACAGCACAAAAAAACGGCGAAGAAAACTCTTCGCCGTAAAAAGCGCCTCTTGCCTGACTCGAACAGGCGACACCCTGATTAACAGTCAGGTGCTCTA
>ENA-OYXR01000788-OYXR01000788.1-human-gut-metagenome-genome-assembly--contig:-NODE-788-length-13288-cov-11.939998_pt1 | contig 13288 bp, 7 predicted proteins | sample MGYA00243241_ERZ653431 | MGnify/ENA primary metagenome ERZ653431 (study PRJEB26926, sample SAMN06165182) | human gut metagenome | biome: ENVO:00009003; feature: ENVO:2100002; material: ENVO:00002003... | reverse complement strand
AGATGTCTTAGGGTCTCGTGGGCTCGGAGATGTGTATAAGAGACAGGATTATAATAATGACAACACAGGAAATCATTGAAGTTATTAAAGGTTTATCAGTATTAGAGCTTAACGATTTAGTTAAGGCTTGTGAAGAAGAGTTCGGCGTATCTGCAGCAGCAGGCGTTGTAGTTGCAGCAGCAGGTGCTGGCGCAGCAGCAGCTGAGGAGAAGTCTGAGTTTGATGTAGAGCTTACAGAAGCTGGAGATCAGAAGGTTAAGGTTATCAAGGTTGTTCGTGAAATCACAGGTCTTGGATTAAAGGAAGCTAAGGATGTTGTTGACGGCGCACCTAAGGTTGTTAAGGAGCAGGCTTCTAAGGAAGAGGCTGAGGAAATCAAGAAGAAGCTTGAAGAAGTTGGAGCTAAGGTTACTCTTAAGTAATTTACTTGATTATTCAATGAATATAATAAGAAAGACAGTGGGCCTTCGCGGCTCCTGTCTTTTCTTTTTTCTATAAATCATATCTTTATTTTATTCTGCCAGATATGGCGGAAACACTATTATCTTTATAAAATTCTAAATATTCGTGGAAATTTTTGAAAATCCCTTGACATATATATAACTTTGATGTACTATGGACAATGCACTATTGTGGTAATTTGTGCTCATTCTCTGCACATTTACCGATAATGTAATATATTAATGTGAAGAAAACTAAGGGGTGAAACGTCAATGGAGAAAAACAGATTACGCCCAATAACGTCGGGCAAGGCAATGCGTATGAGTTTCTCAAGACAGAAAGAAGTTCTTGAGATGCCTAACCTTATTGAGGTGCAGAAGGATTCTTACCAGTGGTTTTTGAATGAAGGCTTGAAAGAGGTCTTTGATGACATATCTCCAATTGCAGACTATAATGGAAGATTAAGTCTGGAATTCGTAGATTTTGCGTTATGTGAAGACGAAGTTAAGTATTCAATTGAAGAGTGTAAAGAAAGAGATGCTACATATGCAGCTCCTCTTAAGGTTACAGTAAGACTTCATAACAAAGAGACAGAAAGCATCAGCGAGCATGAGATTTTCATGGGTGACCTGCCATTAATGACTAAGACAGGTACATTTGTAATTAATGGTGCTGAACGAGTTATTGTCAGCCAGTTGGTACGTTCACCTGGTATTTATTATGATATACAGAAGGATAAGTATGGTAAGATCTTCTTATACAGCTGTCAGGTAATTCCTAACAGGGGTGCATGGTTAGAGTATGAAACAGATGCTAACGATGTGTTCTATGTTAAGGTTGACCGTAATAAGAAGGTTCCTATTACTGTTCTTATCAGAGCATTAGGATTTGGTACTAATGCGGAGATTCTTGATATATTTGGCGAGGAACCTAAGCTTCTTGCTACTATGGAGAAGGATACTTCTACTAACTATCAGGAAGGTATTCTTGAACTTTATAAGAAGTTAAGACCAGGAGAACCATTATCTGTAGAGAGTGCTGAGGCACTTATTTCAGGTATGTTCTTCGATCCAAGAAGATATGATCTTGCACATGTTGGAAGATATAAGTTTAATAAGAAGCTTTCTTTCAAGAGCAGACTTACAGGTCAGGTTCTTGCTGAGGATGTTGTTGATGAGAACGGTACTGTTATTGCAACAGCAGGTGAGAAGCTTACAAGAGAATCAGCACAGGCTATTCAGGATGCAGCTGTTCCTTCAGTATTCATTACTGTAGAAGTTAAGGCTGCTGATGGTACTGTATCTGACAGAGTTGTTAAGATTCTTTCTAACCGTGCGGTTGATATTACTAAATGGGTTGATATCAGCGAAGAAGAAGCTAAGGAGCTTGGCGTAACAGAGTATGTATACTATCCTGTTCTTGCCCAGATTCTTGCTGAGAATGAATCTTTAGAGGATATTAAGGAAGCTATTACTAAGAATATTGCTGACCTTATTCCTAAGCATATTACAGTAGAAGATATTCTTGCTTCTATTAATTATAATATGCACCTTGAATATGGTGTTGGTACTAAGGATGATATCGATCACCTTGGAAACAGACGTATCAGAGCTGTAGGAGAACTTCTTCAGAACCAGTTCAGAATTGGTATCTCAAGAATGGAAAGAGTTGTCCGTGAGAGAATGTCTACACAGGATCTTAGCGGAATATCTCCACAGTCACTTATTAATATTAAGCCTGTAACAGCTGCTATTAAGGAATTCTTCGGAAGTTCACAGTTGTCACAGTTCATGGATCAGAATAACCCTCTTAGTGAGATTACTCATAAGAGACGTCTTTCTGCCCTTGGTCCTGGTGGTCTTTCAAGAGATCGTGCAGGTTTCGAGGTTCGAGATGTACACTATACTCATTATGGTAGAATGTGTCCTATCGAGACTCCTGAAGGTCCTAACATCGGTCTGATCAACTCTCTGGCTACTTATGCAAGAATCAATGAGTATGGTTTTGTAGAAGCACCATACAGAAAACTGGATAAATCAGATCCTGCAAACCCTGTAGTTACAGATGAGGTTATTTATCTGACGGCAGATGAAGAAGATAATTACAGAGTTGCACAGGCAAATGAACCTCTGGATGCAGATGGTCATTTCGTAAATAACAATGTATCAGGAAGATACAGAGAGGATACAACAGAGTTCCCGAAATCAAGAGTTGATCTGATGGACGTTTCTCCTAAGATGGTATTCTCAGTTGCTACATCCATGATTCCTTTCCTTGAGAACGATGATGCAAACCGTGCTCTGATGGGATCAAATATGCAGCGTCAGGCAGTTCCGCTTATGCTTACCGAATCAGCCGTTGTAGGTACCGGTATGGAAGCAAAGGCAGCTGTTGACTCAGGTGTATGTATCGTTGCAAAGAGAGATGGTGTAGTTGAATATTCCACAAGTAAGGAAATCTGTATTAAGGCAGATGAAGATGGAACAAAGGATATCTACCACGTTATCAAGTTCGCACGAAGCAATCAGGGTAACTGTATGAACCAGAGACCTATCGTATTCAAGGGCGAGCATGTTAAGGCTGGAGAGGTTATCGCAGACGGACCATCTACTTCAGGTGGAGAGATCGCACTTGGAAAGAACCCTCTGATCGGTTTCATGACCTGGGAAGGTTACAACTACGAGGATGCTGTTCTTTTAAGTGAAAGACTTGTAAAAGATGATGTATATACATCTATTCATATTGAGGAGTACGAATGCGAAGCAAGAGATACCAAGCTCGGACCGGAAGAGATCACAAGAGATCTTGCGGGATTGTCCAATGATGCATTAAAGGATCTGGATGAGAATGGTATTATCCGTATCGGTGCTGAGGTTCGTGCCGGAGATATCCTTGTCGGTAAGGTTACTCCTAAGGGAGAGACAGAGCTGACAGCAGAGGAAAGACTCCTTCGTGCCATCTTTGGTGAGAAGGCAAGAGAAGTAAGAGATACTTCCCTTAAGGTTCCTCATGGAGCATTTGGTGTCATCATGGATACCAAGATCTTCACAAGAGAAAATGGTGATGAACTTTCACCGGGTGTTAATAAATCAGTCAGAGTATACATTGCTCAGAAGAGAAAGATCCAGGTAGGAGATAAGATGGCCGGTCGTCATGGTAACAAGGGTGTAATTTCCCGTGTACTTCCGGTAGAAGATATGCCATTCCTTCCAAATGGTCGTCCGCTCGATATCGTGTTGAACCCACTGGGCGTTCCTTCACGTATGAATATCGGACAGGTTCTTGAAATCCATCTTGGTCTTGCTTCACAGGTTCTCGGATTCAAGGTTTCAACTCCTGTATTTGATGGTGCAGACGAGTTTGATATCATGGATACTCTTGAGATGGCGAATGATTATGCAAATACCGAGTGGGAAGATTTCTATGAGAAATATAAAGACTCTGTTTCGGAAGAAGTAATGAATTACCTCTATGAGAACAGAGACCACAGAGAAGAATGGAAGGGCGTTCCGATCGACAGAACCGGTAAGGTACAGCTTCGTGATGGTAGAACCGGTGAAGAATTTGACAGCCCTGTAACAATCGGTTACATGCATTATCTTAAGCTCCACCATCTGGTTGATGATAAGATCCATGCACGTTCAACCGGTCCGTACTCATTAGTTACACAGCAGCCTCTGGGTGGTAAAGCTCAGTTCGGTGGACAGCGTTTCGGTGAGATGGAAGTTTGGGCACTGGAAGCATACGGTGCATCATATACATTACAGGAAATCCTGACTGTTAAGTCGGATGATGTAATCGGACGTGTTAAGACATATGAAGCGATCATTAAGGGTGAGAATATTCCTACACCTGGTATCCCTGAGTCATTCAAGGTACTGCTGAAGGAATTCCAGTCACTTGGTCTCGATGTCAGAGTTGTAAAAGACGATATGACAGAGGTTGATCTCGGTGAGACGATCGAAGCGTATGACGAGAATGTTAAGAGCATGATCGATGATGATAAACGGGAAGCTGATGGACGTGAATTTGAAGAAGCGGGCTTCAGCGGAACAGATGAAAATGATGAGCTGACATCATTATCAGACGGAGAATATCTGGATGATTACAATGACGACTATGATGGCAACTCGGATGATGAATTTTAGAAAGGAGATTTTGTAAGATGCCAGAATTTAACATGGAAACTCCAGAACAGGAACAGGCTTTAAGCTTTGACGCAATTAGAATCGGACTTGCATCTCCTGAAAAAATCAGAGAATGGTCACATGGTGAGGTTAAGAAACCTGAGACTATCAACTACAGAACATTAAAACCGGAAAAAGACGGTTTGTTCTGCGAGAGGATATTTGGACCTAGCAAGGATTGGGAATGTCATTGCGGTAAATATAAGAAGATCAGATATAAAGGTATTATCTGTGATCGATGCGGTGTAGAGGTTACAAAGGCCAGCGTTCGTAGAGAGCGTATGGGTCATATCGAGCTTGCAGCACCGGTATCCCATATCTGGTATTTCAAAGGTATTCCTAGCCGTATGGGACTGATCCTTGATATTTCTCCAAGAGTACTTGAAAAGGTATTATACTTTGCATCTTATATCGTTCTTGATCCAAAGGACACACCGCTTACTTATAAGCAAGTTCTGACAGAGCAGGAATACAGAAAGGCTGAAGAGGACTTCGGATACGGCTCCTTCCGTGCAGGAATGGGTGCTGAGTCCATTCAGGAGCTCTTAAGAGCAATCGATCTGGATAAAGAAAGCGAAGAATTAAAGGCTGAGCTTAAGAATTCAAGCGGACAGAAGAGAGCCAGAATCATCAAGCGACTGGAAGTTGTTGAAGCATTCCGTAATTCTGAGAATAAGCCGGAGTGGATGATCATGGATGTTATTCCGGTTATCCCACCGGATATCAGACCTATGGTACAGTTGGATGGCGGCAGATTTGCTACATCTGACCTGAATGACTTATATAGAAGAATTATCAACAGAAATAACCGTTTAAGAAGACTTCTTGATCTGAACGCTCCTGACATTATTGTCAGAAACGAGAAGAGAATGCTTCAGGAAGCTGTTGATGCGTTAATTGATAATGGTAGAAGAGGCCGTCCTGTAACAGGTCCGGGTAACAGAGCATTAAAGTCTCTGTCCGATATGTTAAAGGGTAAGCAGGGACGTTTCCGTCAGAACCTTCTTGGTAAGCGTGTTGACTATTCAGGACGTTCCGTTATCGTAGTAGGACCGGAACTTAAGATCTATCAGTGTGGTCTTCCAAAGGAAATGGCTATCGAATTATTCAAGCCATTTGTTATGAAAGAACTGACAGCCAGCGGCAGAGCGAATAACATTAAAGCTGCTAAGAAGATGGTAGAAAAGCTTGAGCCGGAAGTTTGGGATGTACTTGAGGATGTAATCAAAGAGCATCCGGTTATGTTAAACCGTGCTCCTACACTTCACAGACTGGGTATCCAGGCGTTTGAGCCTATCCTTGTAGAAGGTAAGGCAATCAAGCTTCATCCACTGGTATGTACAGCGTTCAACGCCGATTTCGATGGTGACCAGATGGCTGTTCACCTTCCGCTTACAGTTGAGGCACAGGCAGAATGTAGATTCCTGCTCCTGTCCCCTAATAACCTTCTGAAGCCTTCAGATGGTGCTCCGGTTGCCGTTCCTTCACAGGATATGGTTCTTGGTATCTACTATCTGACAATGGAGAAGGATGGCGATATCGGAGAAGGCAAGTTCTTCAAGTCAAAGAACGAAGCACTGCTTGCATATGAGAACAAGGAGATCACTCTCCATTCTAAGATAAAAGTAAGAAGAACTGTTACGACAGAAGACGGAACAGAGGTTACAGGTATCATCGATACTACACTCGGTCGTTTGCTGTTCAACGAGATCATTCCTCAGGATCTTGGATATGTTGACAGAACAAATCCTGACAATATCCTGAAACTTGAGATTGATTTCCATGTTGGTAAGAAACAGTTAAAGCCGATCCTTGACAAATGTATCAATACACATGGCGCAACCAAGACTGCTGAAGTTCTGGATGACGTAAAGGCAATCGGTTACAAGTATTCAACCAGAGGTGCTATCTCAGTATCTATTTCAGATATGAAGGTGCCGGACGAGAAGAAGCAGATCCTTGCAGATGCTCAGACTCAGGTTGACAAGATCACAAAGATGTTCAGACGTGGTCTTATGACAGAGGAGGAGAGATACCTCGCTGTTGTTAAGGTTTGGGAAGAAGCCGATAAGGTTCTGACAAAAGCCCTTCTGGACGGACTTGATAAATATAACAACATCTTCATGATGGCAGATTCCGGTGCCCGTGGATCTAACCAGCAGATCAAACAGCTGGCTGGTATGCGTGGTCTGATGGCAGATACAACCGGTCGTACGATCGAACTTCCGATTAAGTCAAACTTCCGTGAAGGTCTTGACGTTCTGGAGTATTTCATTTCAGCGCATGGTGCTCGTAAGGGTCTGTCCGATACAGCGCTTCGTACAGCCGATTCAGGATACCTGACCAGACGTCTGGTTGACGTATCACAGGATCTGATCATTCGCGAGACAGATTGTTGTGCAGGAAAAGCAATTCCTGGTATGGAAGTAGAAGCATTCATGGAAGGCAAAGAAGTAATCGAATCCTTCCAGGAGAGAATTACAGGTCGTTACCTTGCAGAATCTGTATACGATAAAGATGGTAACCTTTTAGTTAAGGCAAACCACATGGTATCACCAAAGAGAGCTGCTCTGATCGTAAATCAGGGTGTAGATTCAAACGGTGTTCCGTTCCTTGATCCGGATACAGGTGTTACAAGACAGGATGCAAAGATTAAGATCAGAACGATCCTGACATGTAAGTCACACCTTGGTGTATGTGCAAAATGTTATGGTGCCAACATGGCAACCGGACAGCCGGTACAGGTTGGTGAAGCTGCCGGAATCATCGCAGCTCAGTCAATCGGTGAGCCTGGTACACAGCTTACTATGAGAACGTTCCATACTGGTGGTGTTGCCGGTGATGATATTACACAGGGTCTTCCTAGAGTAGAAGAGTTGTTCGAAGCAAGAAAGCCAAAGGGACTTGCGATCATCGCAGAGTTTGGCGGTAAGGTTCAGCTTCGTGATAATAAGAAGAAGAGAGAAGTTGTTATCACAAATGACGAGACAGGCGAATCAAAGGCATACCTAATTCCTTATGGTTCCCGTATCAAGGTTCTGGACGATCAGGTTCTGGAAGCCGGTGATGAATTAACAGAAGGTTCTGTTAATCCACATGATATCTTAAAGATCAAAGGTATCCGTGCAGTTCAGGATTACATGCTTCGTGAAGTACAGCGTGTATACAGACTTCAGGGTGTTGATATCAATGATAAGCATATCGAGATCATTGTTCGTCAGATGTTAAAGAAGATCAGAATCGAGGATAACGGAGATTCATCCTACCTTCCGGGAACACTGGTTGACGTTCTTGATTTTGAAGATACAAATGAGCAGCTCATCGCAGAAGGCAAACAGCCGGCAGAAGGCTCACAGGTAATGCTTGGTATTACAAAGGCATCACTTGCTACAGATTCCTTCATGTCAGCAGCGTCCTTCCAGGAGACAACAAAGGTTCTTACAGATGCAGCTATTAAGAGTAAGGTAGATCCGCTTAATGGTCTGAAAGAGAACGTTATTATCGGTAAGCTGATCCCAGCAGGTACAGGTATGAAGCGTTATCGTTCTGTAAAGCTTGATACAGAGATGGATGAGATCAACTTCTTTGATGATGATGACGAGATCGACTTCGGAGATGATCTGGAAAGCACAGAGTTAGAAGATGCAGTTGATACCGATGCAGATGCAGAGGATGAGGCGGAAGAAAATGCTTCAGACTTGGAATCTGTAGAGGCAGAGACATCTGATAACGAATAAATAAATTTGAAAAGTGCTTGACACGAATAATTTCAATATATATAATGGTAAGGCATGCGTGAGAACGTATGCCTTATATTATTTTTTATTTTGAAAGTAGGAGGTGAAAACATGCCAACATTTAACCAGTTAGTTAGAAAGGGAAGACAGACAGTAGAGAAGAAGTCAACTGCACCAGCTCTTCAGAGAAGTTTCAACTCATTAAAGAAGAAGCCAACTGAGACAAGCTCTCCACAGAAGAGAGGAGTTTGTACAGCAGTTAAGACAGCTACTCCTAAGAAGCCTAACTCAGCTCTGAGAAAGATCGCCAGAGTTCGTTTATCAAACGGTATCGAAGTTACAAGTTATATTCCAGGTGAAGGTCACAACCTTCAGGAGCATAGCGTAGTTCTTATCCGTGGTGGTAGAGTAAAGGACTTACCTGGTACAAGATACCATATCATCAGAGGTACTCTTGATACAGCAGGTGTTGCAAAGAGACGTCAGGCTCGTTCTAAGTACGGTGCTAAGCGTCCAAAAGATGCTAAGAAGTAATTAAAACCGTATTATTGGAAACATTCCAAAAAAATGTGCTGGTTAGGCCATGTTTTTGCTATGAGATAAGGTGTTGATGCATAAAATGCAGAAAACATCAGATAGATAGAAGAGATGGAAGTAACAGCACGAACACATTTTATAATGTGAGTACCGAAGAATTAATAAATATTAAGGAGGGAAGAACCGTGCCACGTAAAGGACATATCGCAAAGAGAGACGTATTAGCGGATCCAATTTACAATAACAAGGTGGTTACCAAGCTTATCAACAACGTAATGTTAGATGGTAAGAAGGGTGTTGCTCAGAAGATTGTTTACGGTGCATTCGACCGTATCGCAACTGAAACTGGTAAGGACGCTATCGAGGTATTTGAAGAGGCTATGAACAACATCATGCCATTACTCGAGGTTAAGGCAAGACGTATCGGTGGTGCAACATATCAGGTACCTATCGATGTAAGACCAGATAGAAGACAGGCTCTTGGACTTCGTTGGTTAACAACATTTTCACGTGCCAGAAGTGAAAAGACCATGGAAGAAAGACTTGCAAGAGAGATCATGGATGCAGCTAATAACACAGGTGCATCTGTAAAGAGAAAAGAAGATATGCACAAGATGGCAGAAGCAAACAAGGCATTTGCTCACTACAGATTCTAATCTGTGCCGTCTACAGAATAATAAAAGGAGGACAATCCGTTGGCTGGAAGAGAATATCCATTGGACAGAACAAGAAACATTGGTATTATGGCTCATATCGATGCTGGTAAGACAACTCTTACAGAGAGAATCTTATACTATACCGGTGTTAACTATAAAATCGGTGATACTCATGATGGTACAGCTACTATGGACTGGATGGAGCAGGAGCAGGAAAGAGGTATTACAATCACTTCCGCTGCTACAACCTGTCACTGGACATTAGAGGATCATCACAAACCAAAGGCTGGTGCTTTAGAGCACAGAATCAACATCATTGATACTCCAGGTCACGTAGACTTTACTGTAGAAGTAGAGCGTTCACTTCGTGTACTTGATGGCGCCGTTGGTGTATTCGATGCAAAGGCTGGTGTAGAGCCTCAGTCAGAAAACGTATGGCGTCAGGCTGACACATACAACGTTCCACGTATGGCATTCATCAACAAGATGGATAAAATGGGTGCTGACTTTTTCTACTCAGTTCAGACAATTATTGATCGTCTGGGCAAGAATGCAATTCCAGTTCAGATTCCTATCGGTAAAGAATCCGATTTCATCGGTCTGATCGACTTATTTGAGATGGATGCATACTATTATAAAGATGATAAGGGTGAAGACATCGAGATCACAACGATCCCTGATGACTTAAAAGAGCTTGCTGACAAATGGCATGAGAACCTTGTAGAGAAAATCTGCGAGTTAGATGATGACTTAATGATGATGTACCTTGAGGGTGAAGAGCCTTCAATCGACGAAATGAAGAAAGTTCTTCGTAGAGCAACTATTGCTTGTGAAGCAGTTCCGGTATTCCTTGGTTCCGCATACAAGAATAAGGGTGTTCAGAAGATGCTTGATGGTGTTATTGAATATATGCCAGCTCCTACAGATATCCCTGATATCACAGGTGTAGATCCTGAAGGAAATGATGTAGTTCGTCATTCATCAGATGAAGAACCATTTGCTGCATTGGCATTCAAGATCATGACAGACCCATTCGTTGGTAAGTTAGCATTCTTCAGAGTATATTCAGGTACATTGAACTCAGGTTCATATGTATTAAATGCAACAAAAGACAAGAAAGAGCGTGTAGGACGTATCGTACAGATGCATGCAAATGCTCGTAAGGAAATTGATAAGGTTTACGCTGGTGATATCGCAGCTGCTGTTGGTTTCAAAGTAACAACAACCGGTGATACAATCTGTGATGAGCAGCATCCGGTTATCCTTGAGTCAATGGAATTCCCAGAGCCAGTTATCGAGCTTGCTATCGAGCCTAAGACAAAGAATGATCAGGGTAAGATGGGCGAGGCTCTTGCAAAGCTTGCTGAAGAAGATCCTACATTCAGAGCACATACAGATAAAGAAACAGGACAGACAATTATCGCCGGTATGGGTGAGCTTCACCTTGAGGTTATTGTTGACCGTCTGCTTCGTGAGTTCAAGGTTGAGGCTAACGTAGGTGCACCTCAGGTTGCTTACAAAGAGACATTTACCAAGGCTGTTGACGTTGATAGCAAATATGCTAAGCAGTCAGGTGGTCGTGGTCAGTATGGTCACTGTAAAGTTAAGTTCGAGCCAATGGATCCAAACGGCGAAGAGACATTCAAGTTCGAATCCACAGTTGTTGGTGGTGCTATTCCTAAGGAATATATCCCAGCAGTCGGTGAAGGTATCGAAGAAGCTGCTAAGGCTGGTATTCTTGGTGGATACCCAGTACTTGGTGTTCATGCAAATGTATACGATGGTTCATACCATGAAGTCGATTCATCAGAAATGGCATTCCACATCGCTGGTTCTATGGCTTTCAAGGATGCTATGGCTAAGGCAAACCCAGTTCTTCTGGAGCCTATCATGAAGGTTGAAGTTACAATGCCTGAGGAATACTTAGGTGATGTAATCGGAAGCTTAAATGCTAAGAGAGGCCAGATTGAAGGTATGGATGATATCGGCGGTGGTAAGATCGTCAGAGCATTCGTTCCACTTGCAGAGATGTTCGGTTACTCAACAGAGCTTCGTTCATCTACACAGGGACGTGGTAACTACTCAATGTTCTTTGAGAGATACGCTCAGTGTCCAAAGAGTGTTCAGGAGAAGGTTATTGCAGAAAAGTCAAAATAATAGTTTGACAACTCAGAAGGGCATTTTGCCGTGCCTTTCGACTTAAAAGAGTAAAATAAATCATATCAGCAGGTAAAAAGGTTGAAAATCCTTATGCCTGCTGGTATAAAGAGATAAAAAAAGGTTGAAAATCTTTTATATATTCTATATAATGAGTTTTAGCCAAGCATAGCCCTTAGGGGTACGAAATTTAAGGAGGATATTAAAAAATGGCAAAGGAAAAGTTTAATAGAAGTAAGCCACATTGTAACATTGGTACAATCGGTCACGTTGACCATGGTAAAACAACATTAACAGCAGCTATCACAAAAGTTCTTTCAGAGAGAGTAGCTGGTAACGCAGCTGTTGATTTCGCTAACATTGATAAGGCTCCAGAAGAGAGAGAAAGAGGTATCACTATCTCTACAGCTCACGTTGAGTACGAGACAGAGAAGAGACATTATGCTCACGTTGACTGTCCAGGACATGCTGACTACGTTAAGAACATGATCACTGGTGCAGCTCAGATGGATGGTGCTATCCTTGTTGTTGCTGCTACTGATGGTGTTATGGCTCAGACAAAGGAGCATATCTTACTTTCACGTCAGGTTGGTGTACCTTACATCGTTGTATTCTTAAATAAGTGCGATATGGTTGATGATGACGAGCTTATCGAACTTGTAGAGATGGAAGTTACAGAACAGCTTGAAGAGTACGGATTCAATGATTGTCCAATCGTTAAGGGTTCAGCTCTTAAGGCTCTTGAAGATCCAATGGGACCTTGGGGAGATAAGATTATGGAACTTATGGATACAATAGATTCATACATTCCAGATCCTCAGAGAGATACAGATAAGCCATTCATCATGCCTGTAGAGGATGTATTCACAATCACAGGTCGTGGTACAGTTGCTACCGGTAGAGTAGAAGCTGGTGTTATCCACTTAAATGATGAAGTTGAAATCGTTGGTATTAAGCCAGAAATCCAGAAGACAACTGTAACAGGTATCGAGATGTTCAGAAAGCTCCTTGATGAAGGACAGGCTGGTGATAACATCGGTGCTCTTCTTCGTGGTATCAAGAGAGAAGATATCGTAAGAGGTCAGGTTCTTTGTAAGCCAGGTTCAATCACATGTCATACAAAGTTCACAGCTCAGGTTTACGTTCTTACTAAGGACGAGGGTGGTCGTCATACACCATTCTTCAACAACTACCGTCCACAGTTCTACTTCAGAACAACTGACGTAACAGGTGTTTGTAACCTTCCAGCAGGTACAGAGATGTGCATGCCTGGTGATAACGTAGAAATGACAATCGAACTGATTCACCCAATCGCTATGAGCCAGGGTCTTACTTTCGCTATTCGTGAAGGCGGACGTACAGTAGGTTCAGGACGTGTTGCTACAATCATCGAGTAATACAATCTGAATATAGATTTGTTATCGTAAGATAACGTTGTGTCCAAACATAAGATACCCGTAGAACTTCGGTTCTACGGGTTTTTCTGTTGCCTAGAAATGTATAAAAGAGTGGAAAATAGAGCTATAGGACAAAATGTGTTGATAAAAACCGTCTTCAACCCTGATAAATAAAG
>ENA-OYXR01000783-OYXR01000783.1-human-gut-metagenome-genome-assembly--contig:-NODE-783-length-13319-cov-8.244496_pt1 | contig 13319 bp, 12 predicted proteins | sample MGYA00243241_ERZ653431 | MGnify/ENA primary metagenome ERZ653431 (study PRJEB26926, sample SAMN06165182) | human gut metagenome | biome: ENVO:00009003; feature: ENVO:2100002; material: ENVO:00002003... | reverse complement strand
GAGCATAACCTTGCCAAGGTTAGGGTCGCGAGTTCGAGTCTCGTTTTCCGCTCTCCTTTCCCTTTTTTAGGATGCTCGAATGGTGGAATGGTAGACACGAAGGACTTAAAATCCTTTGGCCATTGCGGCTGTGCGGGTTCAAGTCCCGCTTCGAGTACTCGATTAAGCTCTGTGAATCATTGATTTGCAGAGCTTTTTCTTTATAAGCTCTTGATATGAAAGACCGTTTCCCTATAGCGAACAAAGTGTTTCCCTTAATAGAACATTTCGTTTCATCATATGAAAACAGACTGTTTTTCCTTATTGGAACAAACTGTTTCTCTATACTTGAACAAAGTGTTCATCTCTGTGAACTAACAAACTAACTATAATACTATAGTAGATGATATGCGCGTGGCACTTGGTAATATGTGCTTGCAGATGAAATAAAAGAATCTATATAAATACCCTCCTCTTTATTGTTCAGAACAGCTTGGGGCGTTTGTTATTGAACCGATAGCCGATACCCAACATCAGATAATTGGGCTCATGAAATTCCCGGAGGTTATATCCTATATGGAGATACGAATTGCGTGTTACGTCTATTTTCAGGGCAAGAATCTGATAGAAAGACTTCATGTCACCGCCGCCGTGCAGAACATTGGCTCCCAGACCGATACCTACCGTGAAGTAAGGCATGACAAATTCTCCGCGGGCGGATAAGCCCAATGCCATCTGCTTCTTGGCGGGCGGAGTATAGAAGCCGTTCTCTTCTTCGTACGATTCTTTCATGTTCGCACTGTGGTCGTATACGCCGTCCAACGCCACACCGGCGCGGAATTTATAGCCGAAGTTGTACATGGGTGCAAAGCTGAAACCGAACACGTTGTAAGTGCCGGGTGCGGGTACCTGGCCACTACTGCCCTCATGGGCCACTGCTTTCTTTCGCCAGGAGCCGAACAAAGTCAGGTCGTAGCTGACGTGGCGGGGGAATGGAGGAACGATAGGGTGTTGCCATGACTGGGCGAGTTCATCCGCTCTGCGGTTAAAGTTATATACCAGCCCCACTTTACAGTCCACCGTGTTCAGACCGGAGTTGGGATATTGGGTGTTTCCGTTGGAAAAGTGGCTTCCGGTAGCTCCTATCATCAGGTCGAACTTGGGGGAGAGTGCCCACTTTAAGTAGAGGTTCACATTGAGATAGGCATTCACTTTCGAGCCGATAATCTGGTTCTCCGGGTTGTCGTATTCATCGTAGGGTTTCCAGCCGAACGATGCGCCGAAGTTCCATTCATAGTTCAAGGATATGCGGGGGCTGAATTGGGCGATGCGTCCCCCTTGAAACAGATAGACCGCCAGCGGGTTGCCCAGCTCTTCCGGATTGCCGAAGTTGAAATAGCCGACTCCAATCCCTTGATAGGCTCCTATATAAGCCTGGTCGGCAACGGTGTGGGGACGGAGCTGGAAGGAGTATTTCAGATGGCCGGCATAGGCATTTTTCATGGGCTTGTATTGGTGGTTGGAGTACTCCAGAAAAGGGTTGGTCTGAAAAATATAGCCAGCACGCCCTTCTACGCCTAATCTGTGGATGAAGCGCTGTGAGAAAGGGAGTGTATCCCGTTTGTATTCCGAATGACTATCGGATGTCCATTGTTGGGCGTATATTGTATCAGACAAGAAAAGTACCGCTCCTAAGAAAGCCAGTATTTTCCATATCTGCGTTCTATTTTTCATATGCCGTGTCGGTCTTTCTTGTTTATAAATGTTCCAAGTGAAGTTTAATTTCGTGCAAATATAGTTCTTTTCTCCTTTTGGTATTCACAATGAGACAACTATTTGTAAAAAGAGGGGGTAAAACGGAAATCGTCAATAGAATGGCCGACTTCGGTTTTATCCCCTCCTTATTCATTCACCCGGATGTTGTCTTATGATTCAGATACTGGGTGGCGAGTATTATTTCCGGTCGTTCTCCCGGATTTCCACACGGCGGATTTTCCCGCTGATGGTTTTGGGGAGCTCATCAACAAATTCGATGACACGCGGGTATTTGTAGGGAGCCGTCACTTTCTTCACATGGTTCTGCAACTCCTTGACAAGCTCTTCTTCGGCGCGTGCCTTGTACTCTTTTGCCAACACAATCGTAGCTTTTACCACTTGGCCGCGGATTTCATCGGGCACACCGGTAATGGCACATTCCACTACGGCTGGGTGGGTCATCAATGCACTTTCCACTTCGAACGGGCCGATGCGATAACCGCTACTTTTGATAACGTCGTCGGCGCGGCCCACGAACCAGAGGTAGCCGTCTTCGTCCTTCCAGGCTACGTCTCCCGTGTAGTAAATGCCGTTGTTCCATGCCTCGTGGGTACGGTTGGCATCGCGGTAGTATTCCTTGAACAATCCCAGCGGTTTGCCTTTGTCGGTACGGATTACAATCTGTCCCTGCTCACCGGCTTCCACAGAACGGCCGTCGTTGTCTATCAGGTCTACGTCGTATTGCGGATTGGGCAATCCCATGCTGCCGGGTTTCGGTTCCATCCAGGGCATGGTGGCGACGGTGAGGGTCGTTTCGGTCTGTCCGAAACCCTCCATCAACTTGATGCCCGTCAGTTTCTTGAAGGTCTCGAATACAGCGGGGTTCAAGGCTTCTCCGGCGATGGTGCAGTATTCCAGGCTGGATAGGTCGTACTTCGTAAGGTCTTCGTGAATGAGGAACCGGAAGATGGTGGGCGGTGCACAAAGCGACGTGACGTGATAATCCTGTATCTTCTCCAGTATGGCTGCGGGAGTGAACTTCTCGTGGTCGTATACAAATACGTTGGCACCGGCAATCCATTGTCCGTAGAGCTTGCCCCACACGGCTTTTCCCCAACCGGTGTCGGCAATGGTGAGGTGTAGGCTGCTCTCTTTCAGGTTGTGCCAGAAGCTGCCGGTGACGATATGTCCCAACGGATAGGTGAAGTCGTGGGCCACCATTTTGGGCTCTCCGGTAGTACCGCTGGTGAAGTACATCAGGGAGATGTCATCGTTCGTGTTCGGATGTTCCGGTTTCACGAAAGGAGCGGCGGCCTCGATACCTTTGTGGAAGTCTTCGAATCCTTCGGGAGCTTCCGGCCCGACGCTTACGAGGCGTTTCACAGAAGGAGACTCTGGCATAGCTGCCGTGATATGGTCGGTGATGACGCTTTCGCCGGCACAGACTATCATTTTAATGTCTGCGGCGTTGCAGCGGTATACGATGTCTTTCTTCGTCAGCAGGTGGGTGGCGGGAATCACCACTGCACCGAGTTTGTGCAGTGCCACAATGCTGAACCAGAATTCATAACGGCGTTTCAGTATCAGCATCACCATGTCTCCGTGCCCGATGCCGAGGCTTTGGAAATAGGAAGCCGTCATGTCTGTGTACCGTTTCATGTCGGCAAAGGTAAACTGCCGGCATTCGCCCTGGTCATTGGTCCACAACAGTGCGGGTTTGTCGGGCTGCTCGGCTGCCCAGGCATCCACTACGTCGTAGCCGAAGTTGAAATTCTCCGGTACGTTTATCTTCAAGTTCTTGATGAAGTCCTCCTGTGAGGTGAAGGATGTTTGAGATAAAAATCTTTCTACCATAACTTTATTACATGATTACTGCCAGGAATTTTACAGTCTTTCCGTCAAGCGCCTTCATGCCGTGCGGCAGTTTGGAGTTGAAGTATAGACTGTCTCCTTCGTTTAAGATTAAGTCTTTGCCGTCGATGCTGACCATCATACGGCCTTCCAGTACGAGGTTGAACTCCTGACCGGCATGGCTGTTGTAATGTATCGGCTCGCTGTCCGGTTTCGGTTCTACGGTCACAATGAACGGGTCTGCCGTGCGGTTGATGAAACCGGCTGCCAGCGATTGGTATTTATATGCCTTGGTACGTTCTATACTGGTTCCTTTTCCGGCACGTGTCAGGAAGTAGGAGCTCATTTTGGGCTCTTGCCCAAACATCAGTGCGTCCAGTGATATGCCGTAGTGCCGTGCTATCTTCTGCAGCATGCTGACCGAGATGTCGAATTCTCCGGTTTCGGCCAGGCGGTACTCTTCTGCAGAAATGTCGCAGTCACGGGCGATATCGTCGGCAGTCAGTTCCAATACGTCACGCAGTCCGCGCAGGCGTTCGGCTATTTGTCTGATTTGTTCGTCCATAATTATATTTTTTAATGGGTTGTTATTAAAGTGTGGCAATGTGCCAATAGGCTGCACAATGTTTAATTACACCGTAGCTCATAGGCATATCGGGACATCGTTACATTAGCACATTAAATATCATTTACTCGCTTTGATGGCTTTAATCACAGTGGAGGTGAATCCTTCATGTTCCAGCTCGTTGATTCCCTTGATGGTAATTCCTCCGGGGGTACACACCTTGTCAATCTCAACACTGGGGTGCGTGTCGTTGTTCAGAATCAGCTCGGCTGCCCCTTTCACGGATTGTGCCACCATGCGCATGCCGTCTTTGGGATAGATACCCATTTCAACGCCGGCCTGCATGGCTGCCTGGATATACTTAAGCACGTAGGCGATGCCGCAGGAAGTCATGGCAGTGGTTGCCGCAATCTTTTCTTCGGGAATGAGCATGGCGAGTCCCATCTGGTTGAAAATGTCCAGCATCAGTTGCTCCTGCTCCTTGGTGGCATTGCGGCTGGCGATGAGTGTCATGCTTTCCATCTCGCTGATGGCGGTATTGGGAATAAGACGGAACATGGTCATTTCTTTGTCTGCTACATAGTGTGTCAGCTCTTCAAAAGGAATGCCGGCTGCAACGGATATAAGAATCTCTGTGCCTTTTAGTTCCAGTTCCTTTATCACTGGCTCCATCAGCCATGGCTTCACGGCAAAGATTATCATATCTGCACCGGCTGCCGCTTCCTGGTTGTCATTGGTCACTTGCAATGCGGGGAATTCTGCCTTCAGCTTGTCCAGCTTGCCCTGGGTGGGGTTGGAGACAATGATGTTACCGGCAGGGATGATTGTTCCTTTTGCCAGCCCTCGGGCAATGGCTCCCCCCATATTTCCTGCACCGATAATTGCTGTTTTCATATCTTTTTGTTGTTAAAAGAGTTGTTTTGCTGGCAAAGGTAGATAAATTTTCTACAAAAAACGACCGAGAGAGAAAGGTATTCTGCTTTTCGGTCGTTTCTTTTGCTGGCTGATTATTTGTGTCAAATATTAAAGTACTTTCTTGAAGCGTTCCAAGAATTCCTTTGCTTCATCCATGCCGAGGCACAGAGGCGGCAGCAGGCGAAGTACATTCGTACCGCTTACACCGGTGAATACATGCTGCTCTTTCAGTAGTCTTAGGCGCAGTTCCTTGATGGGTTCTTCAAATTCCAGCCCTATCATGAGTCCGCGTCCGCGAACGTCCTTGATTTGAGGGAATTTCTTTAGTTCCGTTATCAGGAAGTTGCCGACTTGGGCTGCATTCTCTATCAGGTTTTCCTGCTCTATCACATCCAGCACGGCAAGGGCGGCACTGCAAGCCAGGTGGTTTCCGCCGAAAGTGGTTCCAAGTTGCCCGTATACTGGTGTAAACATTGGGCTGATGAGTACGCCTGCCATCGGGAAACCATTGCCGATGCCTTTTGCCACGGTGATGATGTCGGCTTTGATGCCGTTGTACTGATGGGCGAAGAACTTGCCGCTGCGTCCGTAGCCGCTTTGGATTTCATCGAGAATCAAGACCGTGTTGTGTTCCGTACAAGTCTGGCGGAGAGCCTGCATGAATTCGTCTGTCGGCAGTTGGATGCCGCCTACACCTTGTATGCCTTCGATAATCACTGCGCAGACATCTCCTTTGGACAATTCGGCCTTCATGGCTTCGATGTCGTTCAACGGGAGGTAGGTGACGTGCCCGCAGTTGTTGATGGGAGCGATGATTTTAGGATTGTTCGTTACTTCCACCGCCAGTGAGGTACGTCCGTGGAATGCTTTTGAGAAGGATATCACACGGGTACGGCCATTGTAGAAAGAGGCGAGTTTCAAGGCGTTTTCATTGGCTTCGGCACCGCTGTTGATGAGGAAGAATGAGTAGTCGTCATAGCCACAGACTTTTCCCAAGCGTTCTGCCACTTGCTGTTGCAGCTTGTTAATTACTGAGTTTGAGTAGAATCCTAACGTAGCAACTTGGTTACTCACCATCTCTACATAATGTGGATGTGCATGTCCGATTGAGATGACTGCATGGCCACCGTAGAGGTCGAGGTATTCGGTACCGTTCTCGTCCCATACATGGCAGCCTTTTCCTTTGACGATGTTGATGTCAAAGAGAGGGTATACGTCGAATAAATTCATTTTTTTTAGAATGCAGAAGGTTTCAACCGTAATCCTACGGTCTCTTCCAGGTTAAACATTAAATTCATGTTATGGACAGCTTGTCCGCTGGCGCCTTTCAGGAGGTTATCAATGCAGGAAATGATAAGCAGTTTGTCGCCATGCTTCTCCAGATGGATGAGGCACTTGTTGGTGTTTACCACTTGCTTCAGGTCGATATTCTTCTCCACGATGTGGGTAAAGGAATCTTTGGCGTAATATTCTTCATACATGCGGACGATTTCTTCCAGGGCCACTTTGGTCTTCACCACAATGGTGGTGAAGATGCCGCGCGGGAAGTCGCCGCGGTAGGGGATGAAGTCAATGTCCGCATCAAAGCTGTTCTGCAGCTGTTTGAGCGATTGCTTGATTTCGGGCACATGCTGGTGCTCGAAAGCTTTGTAGACGCTCATGTTGTTGTTGCGCCAGCTGAAGTGGCTCGTGGCGCCCGGTTTCACACCGGCGCCGGTACTTCCGGTAATGGCGTTCACCATGATATCATCGTTCAGCATCAGATGTTTGGCGAGCGGCAGCAGGCCCAGCTGTATGCAGGTGGCAAAGCAGCCCGGATTGGCTACGTGCTTCGCTTTGCAGGTGGCACGGCGGTTCAGCTCCGGCAGGCCGTAGATGAAGTCGTGTTCGGGAGAGGCTATGCGGTAGTCCATGGAGAGGTCGATGATTCTCAGTTCCTCGGGCACGTTGTGGCTTTCGAGGAACTTCTTCGTGTCACCATGTGCCGTACAGAAAAAGAGTACGTCGATTTCTTCCAGCGGGAGCTGGTCGGTAAATACCAAGTCTGTTTCGCCGTACAGTCCTTCGTGTACGTCGGTAATTTTGTTGCCGGCGTTGCTTGAGCTGTTTATGAAAACGATTTCCGCTTCCGGATGGTTGAGCAGCAAACGTATCAGTTCGCCTGCCGTGTATCCGGCTCCGCCGATGATTCCTACTTTAATCATTTTGATAATATCTATTTGGTTCTTGTGGTATAACAATTAGCATTATAATGTATATGGGTATGCCTGCAAATGCAGTAAAGATCGTGGCGAACGTATAAACGATACGCACCAATGAGACATCGAGTCCGAAAAAGTTTGCCAGTCCTGCACATACGCCTGAAAGCATCCTTCCAGTCCGGGGACGTGTCAGTTTTTGCTTCCTGCCGGTCATTTAGATTTTCTCGTCTTTATGATTTGAATAATAAGCACGCAGTGCTGTGGAGGTTACTTTGATGAAGCCCTTGGCATCTTCTGCCGTCCATCCTTTCTGCATCTCACCGTATTCGCCAAACTTGTTTTTCACAAGGTCATCTTTGCTTTCTACACCTACGGTAGAAAAGCAGAGCGGGTGAAGTTCGAGGATAGCCGTACCGTTTACGTTGCGTTGCGAGGATTCCAGCATGGCTTCGATGTCGCGCATTACTGGTTCCAGATATTGGCTTTCGTGCAGGAACATGCCATACCAGTTGGCTACCTGGTCCTTCCAGTATTGCTGCCATTTGCTCAAAGTGTACTTCTCGAGGAACTTGTGTGCTCCGATAATCAGCATAGGTGCGGCAGCTTCGAAACCTACGCGGCCTTTGATACCGATAATCGTGTCGCCTACGTGCATGTCGCGTCCGATACCGTATGCCGCACCAATCTCTTCTACCTTCTGGATGGCTTTGATGGGGTCGTCGAATGTCTCGTCGTTCACGGCTTTCAGCTCACCTTTTTCAAAAGTGAGGCGCAACTGCTCGCTGCCCTCTTTGGTGCAGTGTTTCAGATAGGCGCTTTCGGGCAACCCTTGCGCGGAATCCAGAATCTCGCCACCACAAATGGAAGTGCCCCACAAACCTACGTTATAGGAATATTTTAGTTTGGTGAAGTCGGCGGCAAAGCCGTGTTTGTTCAGATAATCAATCTCTTCCTGACGGCTCAGTGCCATGTCGCGTGTCAGCGTGATGATTTCCACGCCCGGAGCCATGACGAGGAAAGTCATGTCGAAACGAATCTGGTCGTTACCCGCACCTGTAGAACCGTGGGCGATGGCATCCGCGCCGATTTCGTTGGCATAGCGTGCAATGGCCAATGCTTGGAAGATACGTTCGGAACTTACAGAGATAGGATAGGTGCCGTTACGCAAAACATTGCCGAATACCATGTATTTCAAGCTTTTCTCATAGTATTCCTGCGTCACGTCGAGGGTGACGTATTCTTTGGCGCCCAGCTTGTAGGCATTTTCTTCGTTTGTCTTCAACTGTTCAGCACTGAAACCGCCCGTATTGGCACAAGCTGCATATACTTCGTACCCTTTTTCTTTGGTAAGATACATCACCGTAAACGAGGTATCCAAACCTCCGCTGAATGCGACTACTACTTTCTTCTTCTTTTCCATATCCTTAGTATTTTTATATTTTATCCTCTTCGTGCAGCTTCGGGTCGTAAAGCATTGCTGTGCAAATGCAGAATTTACGGTTCTTAGCTACCAATATATCATGGTTTATACAGCCTTCGCAACCTTTCCAGAACGATTCGTCATCGGTCAGTTCGTTGAAGGTGACGGGCACATATCCCAGCTCGGTATTCATTTTCATGACGGCAGCTCCGCTGGTGAGACTGAAAACTTTAGCATTAGGCCAGCGTAGGCGTGCCAGGCGGAAAGAAGCGGTCTTGATACGTTTTGCCAGCCCCAGTCCCCGATATTTGGGGTGTACTATCAAACCGGAGGTTGCTACATATTGCTTGTTACCCCAGCTCTCTATGTAGGTGAAACCGGCAAAATCATCTCCACACAAGGCTATGATGGCCTTTCCTTCTTTCATTTTAGTAGCTACGTATTCGTGTGTGCGTTCTGCGATGCCCGTTCCGCGTACCTTGGCAGCTTCCCGGATGGTATCCAAAATCTTGTCTACGTAAACTTCATGTGAGGCGTCAGCCACCATCACATCAATTTGTTTCGAATCCATTTCTTATTTAATTTCTTGTTTTTTGTTGTTATCTATCATTTAATGTTCGGGATGATTTGCGATAGGAAGCTGCGTACCTCGTCATGTGACGCTGCTTCGTGCACCACCAGCATGATGGTGTCATCTCCGGCAATGGTACCCAGAATGGCGGGACACTCTCGGTTGTCGATGTCGTAGGCCATGCTGCTGGCATATCCGGGCCGGGTACGGATGACGGCAATATTGCCCGAAAATTGAAGTGAAACGAATCCGCTTGTCATCAGCATTTCACTTGCACTCTGGTCGTTCGAACGTTTATACATGATGTTGTTGGGCAGCACATATACGTATTTACCGTTCATGTTCGCTGCTTTCGCTACTTTCAGCTGTTTCAAGTCGCGTGACAAGGTGGCTTGTGTCAGTTCAAAGCCTTCCTTGCTCAAAGCTTGCAACAGTTCTTCCTGAGAACTGACGTCTTTGCTTGAGATAATCATCTTGATGGCGTCTAACCGATTGGCTTTTTTCTTCATTTTCTGTATAATTATTCTAAGAGTAGTGCAAAATTAGGGATTATTTCGGAAAGAATATGCAAAAAGGAGAGCTTTTTTATTCTTTTTATACATCGGGTGTACTGTATATGTTGTTTTTGTTCTCTTTGTTGGAGTCTTGTTTGTTCTTTTACGTTATTGGAGATTGTTTCCGTATGTCTTTGGTAAATGTTGATATAATATAGAATAGATATGCAATTGTCAAATCTGACACCCTTTCAATCAAAAACTGTACAAAAATTATATGCATAGAAATAAAATCCCTCAGGTTTTTACGTTGGTCCCAGATTGTTACGTTGCCCCCCCCTCTCTCTTATGGTCGGGAAACCGGAGGAGAGGAGGGATGAAATAAAAAAGGCTTAACTTCTAAAAGCTAAGCCTTTTCTGTCGGCTGCACTATCGAATTATCGAACAAGTTTATAGTGGATTTTGAGAAAATAATAGATTTTATTTTAGTTGTTTTAAAATAAAAAGCTATTTTTACGGTAAAAAAGTAATCATTATGGATTTATATACTACAATAGTAGGACTGTATTCGCAAAATAGACATGAAGTGCTAAGAGTAGTAAATACAGCTATCCATTCGAAATGTACTCCATCTGAAGGTATAGAGGTTATTCATACAGGGTTTTATTGTTTTACACATACGGGGAAAGAACTTGAATTCCTATATGATACACAATCTCAGATTTTGTATTTCCAAGGTTCTAACAGTAATGGGTATCATTTTCCTTTGGGAGTATTATTTCAAAGTAAGTGTTTACCACATATCATTAATTATCAGGGTTTGGTGAGAATGAGATTTTCTTTAATGCTTAATAATAATAGTTTTTTTTGTTATCAAGGGTATGATACAATTCAGCAATCATTTATAAACAAAGTGGTGTTATATTTTCCAATCACTACTTATACATATTTTATATTTCAAAAGTATGAGGGGTATCATGCTATAAAGATAAAACCTATGGAAATACCTTCTTTTACTTTTAAAGCGGGAAAGTTTTGTTTTTGACAACTGTTTTGTTATAGGTTTATATAATGGATTATCGAACAGAAAACGAGAATGAAGTTTTTAAGATTTTCCGCAGATTTACAGCGGTTTGTGAAGGTGAAAAAGAAAAAGCGACAACCGATTTTGCTCGTTTGTCGCCTTCTGTCGGAATGAGGCGACTCGAACGCCCGACCCCTACGTCCCGAACGTAGTGCGCTACCAACTGCGCTACATTCCGTTTCTGTTTTGCGAGTGCAAAGGTAAAGCATTTTTTTGAAATCAAAAAGAATTTCATAGAAAATTTGCAAAAAATTTGTAGAATCAAAAAATATGCCTACCTTTGCAACCGCAAACAAGAAACAATAGTTTCTGAGAGGTCTTCTATTACAAAGTGAAAAGCTCTACCGATAACCATTTTGGTGCCATAGCTCAGTTGGTAGAGCAAAGGACTGAAAATCCTTGTGTCCCTGGTTCGATTCCTGGTGGCACCACCAAAAAGCTTTTCAATTTTAGAAAACCCTTGAATTAGAGATAGTTCAAGGGTTCTTTTTTTACCCTCACTACGCATTCCGCTACATATTTGTGAAGTTGGATTTCGCCAATTCAGTGGCTTTTTTTAAGGCTTTTGAAAAAGCCATAAATATGCACCATACTTCATTGTTTTTCAACTGTTTGACAATTTCAATCTCCGGTGTGAAAAAGTAATTTTGCACACATGACCGGATGGAGTTGAAAATGTGAAAGAAATTTAAAAATTCGATGTTTCCCATCGGAATAAAAAAAAGGAATCGAACCCGGGATACAAAAGGCAATTCGAACTTGAGAAAAATTGGATTTTTATGGCTTTTCTATGGCTTTTCCTAAAGCCTTAAAAAAAAGCCACCGAATTTAACACTTCGTTTCACTATCTCATGCCATCCGGTTTTGACGAAACAATTGGATGTAACACCTCTAAAAAAACAAAAGTGATGAAACAAGGAACAATGAACATTCTTTTTTTCGTGCTCAAAACGAAATTGTTGAAAAACGGTGAGGCCCCCGTACTGATGCGGATAACCATCAACGGAGACTATGACGATGCCCGTATCCAAAGAAGCGTGCCTCTGAACTTATGGAATGCGGCCAAAGGATGCAGCAAGGGCAGGGACAGGGCATCCATCGCATTGAATACCTATATTGCGGAGTTACACGCACGTGCCCTCGAGAAACACAAGGAACTGGTATTGGAACAGGCCCTGATTACCCCGAAACTGATCCTGAAACGTGTTTTCGGGAAAGACACCGAAATGCGTACGCTGCTCGGTACCATGATGGAAGGCATCAAGGAAATGGAAACACTAGCAGGGATAGACTACTCTCCCGTCACGATTAATCGGTACAAGAACGTGGTGAAGAAATTGCAGCAGTTCATCCCCTCTTATTACGGTAAGGAGGAGGTCACTTTCCATGAGCTGACACCGGAGTTCATCCGCGCGTTTGACATTTACCTGAAAACGGAGGGGGGACTGTGCCGTAACACGATAGTCCGCTACATGAAATGTTTCAAGAAATTCACCAACATGGCATTGGCAAAGGAATGGATGCGTAAGAATCCCTTTTACGGTTATAAGATGGAGCAGGACGAGACCGATCCGGTATTCCTGACCTACGACGAGTTGCAGGCCGTCATGAAAAAGAAATTCACCATCCCACGGCTCGAGCTGGTCAGGGACATATTTGTCTTCGCGTGCTTCACCGGTCTGGCGTTCTCCGATGTCGCCACTCTGAGTGGTGAAAACCTGGTACAGGACAATCTCGGTGACTGGTGGATAAGGAAGGGAAGGGTCAAGCTGGAGCGCCGCAGAAAAGCGTCTTCCATCAGCAACATCCCGCTGCTGCCCATTCCCCTGGCCATATTGGAGAAATACAGGGAACACCCGGTCTGCATAAAGAAAGGATGCTGCCTGCCCGTCTTATGCAACCAGAAAATGAACAGCTACCTCAAGGAAATCGCCGATTTCTGCGGCATAAAGAAAAATCTGACCACGCATGTGGCCAGGCACACTTTCGGGACCACCGTCACGCTCGCCAACAATGTACCCTTGCAGGACGTGTCCGTCATGCTCGGACATGCCTCCACACGCATGACGCAGCATTATGCGCGGGTCATGAACAGCAGCCTGAAAGAGGCGATGAACAATGTGAAGGAACGTCTGGAATGGTAAACCTAATTTCCGCAAGCGAATGAAATCAGAGATTGCCATGCATTTTTTAGTGAGTTTATTATCTTTACATTGTGTTTTAGTGAAACGAAGGTGCCAAAGGTCCACTCTTTTGCATAACTTCCCCTTACCCCATGAAGCGACTTGAGGCAATACGCATTACCCACCATTAGAATAAGGATTAGCCAAAATCCTGTTGAAAGGCTATTTTATACGCTGGATTCTCGGTATAGATGTTTAGCACGTACGTCCTTGAAGTCCTAATCCACTTTGCGGCAACCGAGATGTATTTGAAAACGAAAGTCTTAATACGACTCGATATGGATAGGCCAAAATCCTTAAC
>ENA-OYXR01000772-OYXR01000772.1-human-gut-metagenome-genome-assembly--contig:-NODE-772-length-13539-cov-8.535969_pt1 | contig 13539 bp, 10 predicted proteins | sample MGYA00243241_ERZ653431 | MGnify/ENA primary metagenome ERZ653431 (study PRJEB26926, sample SAMN06165182) | human gut metagenome | biome: ENVO:00009003; feature: ENVO:2100002; material: ENVO:00002003... | reverse complement strand
ATCTACACAAGGCTATTCGTCGGCAGCGTCAGATGTGTATAAGAGACAGGCATTTGATATATGATATAATGCCGATAATAAACATTTATGGAGGTTTATCTATGCAATACAAAATTGAGGGAGGTTCACTTCCGATAGTGGAGGTATCTCTTGAAAACGGCGAAACTATTATTACACAGGGCGGCGGAATGGTATGGATGTCACCTAACCTTAATATGGAAACTTCAGGCGGCGGAGTAGGCAAGATGTTCGGCAAAATGATGTCGGGAGAGTCTATTATGCAGAACCGCTACACAGCTATGGGCGGTCCGGGCTTCATTACTCTTGCTTCATCTTTCCCGGGTTCAATCATTCCTTTTGAGATTCAGCCTAATATGCCTATAATCGTTCAGAAATCGGGTTTCCTTGCAAGTTCTGCAACTGTTGACCTCTCTGTACATTTTAATAAAAAAGCGGGTGCAGGCTTTTTTGGAGGCGAAGGCTTCATACTTCAAAAGCTATCGGGTTACGGAACTGCTTTTGTTGAGATTGACGGCTACTGCAAGCAGTATAACCTTGCACCCGGTCAGCAGATTGTTGTTGATACAGGCAACCTTGCTGCAATGGATGCATCTTGTCAAATGGACATCCAGCGTATTAAGGGTGTTAAGAATATGTTCCTCGGCGGAGAGGGTTTGTTTAATACAGTTATTACAGGACCGGGCAGAGTGTTCTTACAGTCGCACCCGATTTCAACCGTTGCGTCTGCAATTCGTCCTTTTATTACAACAAACTAAGTTAATAGCTACATAATTTATGGAGCTGTAAAAAACAACCCAGATAAAAAACGACTGCATTCTAACCGAAAGGTAGGAATGCAGTCGTTTTTGTGATATAATTTACTATCAATGAAAAACCACATCAACAAGGTGCATTATACACAGTATCAATTAAAATTATAACCGGAAATTGAAAAAATAATAGAAATTTCTGATCTGGTATATACATTTAACGAGGTTTTTCATCATATTGCTCTAAATAAACACCTTGCTGTCAAGGAAAGCAGGATATGTCGCATATCTACATAGACGGAACAAAGATAACTGCCAATGCAAATAAGGGTAACGACCGATTATTGCCCGGATACAATATTCAGCAATGCAAGTAAAAAAACACCGAGACTCACTTTTTCGTGAATCTCGGCTTTTTTGATATGCTGTTTTTTACAGCAGCTTTTAAATTGGGTTTAGATTAAGAAATATCTACTTCACTTCTGCTTGAAGTACGAATGCGGATACATGTACTGCTTGCAACAGTTGAAGGACTTTTCATTGTGATTGTGTCATTACTACCGGGTGTTAATGCTGAAATAGCAGGTGTAGAGCTGTTTGTGTTGTTAAGAACAACACCGCTCGACATTGTGTATTCAACACGCTTCTTAGTAGCCTGATCCCAGATGTTTGTGCCGACTGTTGTTACAGTATATTGAAGAATATATTTGCGTTCTGCACTCATATTCAGCTTTTGAACATTAAAAGTAATTGACTTTACATTATCAATAGTAGTAACGGTCTTAAACTGATAAGGGCTTGTTGTTGTGTCAAATCTTGCAAGAATTAGCCTGTATTCTACATTAGGGTCAGCATAGAGAAAATAATCGTTTTTATTGCCATAGCCACCTGACGGATTTTCTGCATCCATAAAACCGCCGGGATTTGATGTTTTGTTGTAAGCACTTACTGTTGGCATATTTACATATCCCTGAACATCACTGCCTGAATTACCATAAACAGAAAGCTGTTTTGAAATCATATCGCTTGTGCGTTCACAGTATGATAAATCATAACCTCGTTTAGCTACATCTGCCATAGCAAACATACCGCTTATACAGGTTGTAGACATAATAGCAAGGATACAAACAACTGCTACAAGCTCAACCAGAGTAGCACCTGCTTTTGCCTTTATAGAGCGTTTGGAGAGATATTTTTTGATATTTTTGGTTTTCATTGCATATCCTCCTTACTCTGCAAATTCCGGCTTGGTAACAACACCCTCGCAGGTTGTTGTTCCGTTTGTGCCATAGTTAACATAGGTTGTTATCTTGTAAGATACCATTTCCTTGCCTTCGCTATTTACATATTTACCTTGAAATTCAACAACATATGCCATTTCAGATATGTCAAAATCTCTTGAGCCGATTGATGCTGTATCATACTGCTTAGCAGTCATTGAATTGTCAAGAGCATTTACATCATCATTAATACTTGTTTGAATTATTGAGTCAAATTTCAGACCTGTATTTGGCTGATTGGCAAAAAGCTTGTTTTTAGATAAGTCTAAGCTTGAATCCCATACTGATGTTGGATTGTGAGAAGGTGTCTTTTCAACATATGTCATAACAATGTCACAATACATCTGAGCTTTTGCCGAAGCCTTGTTCATAAGGCTGTTTTTGGTAATTGATTCATAGCTGATTGCAAGACCGGTGGCAGTAGCCGAAACGGCTATTGCCATGATCATAATTGCGCAAATAAGTTCAAGAAGAGAAAAGCCTTTTTTACTTTTAAAGTGTTTTTTCAATATCGGTTTTTTCCTCTTCATTTAGAAATACTTCCCTTCAAAGCTTACTTTGTCTGTTTTTAAATCGTTGTGAATGCTGTAGCTTATAGTGTCGTCTTTGTTTATTTCCTTTGCATAGTAGTAAGGATTTGTTGCAGTCCATTTCTGCCAGAAAGCACTGCTTAAGATGTTGAAGTCTGACTTTTCCTCAGGGAAGTAGTAGTAGCCTTCATTAAGTGAATATGTCAGTCCGTCATCAAGCACAAGTTCAGTATCACGGGTGATATGGAGCAAAGATCCGTCTTTAGGTGTTTTATTAGTCTGAATTTCGGTTGTACCGTCAGTTTTTGTTATAGTAGTTTTTGTAATAAGCTCACATATTGAGTCTGAATAGCCACCGTAGGTATTAATGAACAAACCATTATTAGCACCACTGCCATCCAATTTATTTGCACCTATTGAAATAGCATCGCCCTTGAGTGTAGCGTTGTTTCCCTTGACTGTATTGCCAAAGTCACAGTAAATTGCTTTTGCTGTGTATGCACCGTTTTTAAGAGTGCCGCCGTTTGAAGCTTCAAACTTAATTACAGAACTGCTCTGATTAAGCTTGCTGTCGGCAACGGAAGTGTTTATAGTTCCGCTTTGTACCCAGTCAATACCTGAAGAATCAGAATCTTCCTGTTCTGTTGAGTGGCTATCAAAGTAGTCTTTTGCTTTATCGTCGAAAAGATTAAGTCCTTCTTGCGGTATATCTGTGTATTTGCCTGCCTTTACTGTGTAAGTGGTTCCGTTTGCTGTTTCTACAGTAAAGTCATTGATTACTGTCAGTGTAAATGAGCTTTCACCCCAGTATGGCATTACATTGAATGAAGCTGTAGCATCATTTTGCTTGATTTTATTTGCTCCTGAAGAGGTAATAGTGGTTTTTTTAGTGCCACTATCAGTAGCAAAATCACTTGTAGGAAGATTGGTTTGATTAAAGTTATAAGGATACATCTTGTTTCGGTTATAGTATAATTCCTCTCCCTGTTCAGGTCCAATACTTAAAACGACACTACGGCTTCTAATATTAATATTAACATTTGAATTTAAATCCATTTGATTAACATTATACCAAAGATAATTGAACTCTGTGCCGGCATACAGGTCTATATAGCTTTTGTTTGACGCTGTAGGCATTGCAGATGGTGCACAATAAGTATAATAATCCTCCCAACCTGTATAGTAGTTGCTTTTAGGAATATTTGTACATACAAGTGGATTATCTTTTGTCTTGAAAGTTCCGTTTTTCTCAAGAAAACATACAGTTTTTTTGCCAGAGTCAGTTTTTTCTTCATATGCTGAGTGCATATTTTTGAGATTACCATTTGAATCGAGCAAGGAACTATATTTGTCAATACCGTTGAGATTTTTATAGTGGCTGTCAGTACTTAAATCTGTGATTTTCTTAAGTTTATTTGGCGTTTGCGGATCAAATAAATCAATACCTGTTTGATTTATAGTTTCGTTGTCAATAGGTAAAAAATAGTATCCTTTATTATATACGGCTGCCTCTTTATAGTTAGGATTTTTACATATAATATTATCCTTGGTAAAGTAAATTACTACACCTTTGTCTGTAGCAAAGTCACTACCAGCATATTTTACAGCAGCACCTTTTTGACCGGCTGAGGTTTTACAAGCCATATTACCGCCGATTACAAGAAATTTGCACTCCAAAGTACAGCCATATGATGCATCAGAATTAGGATAGTAACAAATATCCTGTAAGTCTACACCTGTACTTGATTTTACATCAGTACCTGAATAATTACCAAGAAGATAGATACCGTTGTTATATGCAATAGCTCTGCAACGGCTTCCTGAGCTACTTGTGATTTTTACTGCCTTATCAAAAACAAGTGGGAAAAATGATGAAATTGGTGTTTTTTCTGCTTCATTACGAAGAATATATGCCAAACCGCCTTTATCTTCCATACCTTGAATTGTACGGAAATCTCTTTCTTCATTTAAAGTAGATTTAATTTGAGATCTTAAAAGAGAGAAAGCTGTCTGGTCACCGAGCGTAAGGAAACCTGTGCTACTTGCGGCAGGTGGAGTAGAAAATTTCTTTTCAGACATTCTGAGTGATGTGCTTACTTCTTTCTTTTCCCAATGCTGGGTAACTTCAAATTTAGCTGAAATATCACCTGTGTTGCCACCGTTTGTGTTGTTGTACTTGCTTTCTGAACCTACAGCTGTAATAGTATATTCAGTGTCTGAAGTCTTTGTTATTTTAACATAAGCGTTGCCAATAACTGTAAAGTCTGTGCTATCAATAAAATTCTGTGCGTCAGATGCATTTGAAAAATCCTTTACCTGAACATTACCGGATGCATCATAGTAGAAAACATAATATTTTGAATCATCGATATTTGTAGGTAAGTTAAGCTTGCCGTCATTCAAGAAATCCTCAGCTATATCAAGAGCACTTTTTGAGGAAACATATGCCTGACGAGAATTCATTGATGTACCGGTTTCTTTTTGCTGGAGCATTGCAATAGATAAAAAAGAGGTTGTTGTTAAGAAAAGGACTGCAACCAAGGCAATGGCAAGCACCATAGAAAAACCCTTTTTGCTGTTAATCTTTCTCTTCTTTGTAGTGAATTTCTTCATAAAAAAAACTCCTTTCGATTATTGAAATACAATTAGTTAATAACTGAATACATACCGAACATTGCCTGTACGATAGAAATTACAACGAAACCTACGATACCGGCGATAATGATTGTCATTGCAGGTGTCATTGCATCTGTCATACGCTGTGTAGCGTCGGTTGCCTGTTCTTCGTACATATCTGCCATTTTGTTAAGGGAATCGCTGAGCATACCGCTTTCCTCACCGACTCTTATCATTGATACAAAGAGCGGATCGAAAGCTTTTGGGTATCTTGAAAGGGAAATATTGATCGGTGTACCGATTCTTACATCTTCAATTACCTGGTTAAGACAGTCGGACATAAATTTGTTGCCTACTACATCTCTTGAAAGTTCAAGTGCGTAAAGAATGTTTACACCGGAAGAAGTAAGTGTTGCCATCATATTTGCAAATCTTGTAAGCTGGTTAAGTCTTAAAACTTCGCCGATAATCGGGATTTTAAGCTGGAATGTTGACCACCACATACAGAATGAATAGTTCTTTTTGTAAAGAATTCTGATTGTAACTACAATTGCAACGATAATAAGAATAATGAGCCAGCCGTAATGAATAAGTACATCTGAAATACCCATTGTAATCTGCGTCATTATCGGAAGTTCGGAGTCAAAACTTTCAAACAATCCTTTAAATGACGGAAGTACAACTACACTCATTACTATGATAAGTCCGATTGTAAGAATGAGGAGGAAGATAGGGTAAATCATTGCACCCTTGATCTTGTTCTTAAGTGTGATTTCCTTTTTGAGAAGACTAACGCACTTATCAAATGCTTCATCAAGTCGACCGTTTGCCTCACCTGTTTGAATAATGTTTACATAAACAGTTGGGAAAGTTTTAAATGAGCTTAGCGACTGCGAAAGAGTAATACCGTTGTAGAGGTTTGCGGTTATTTCCTGTAAAATTCTCAACATATTCTTATCTTTTTCAGTGTCACACATTACGGCCATTGCAACCGAAAGCGAAATACCCGAACGAATCATCAATGCCATCTGGTGCATAAATGTAAGAAGTCGCTTGTTACTGATTTTTAATGTATGCACATCTTTTGAACCGCCAAGATCACGCTGCCAGATCGGAATATCTTCCTGCGAACCTTTTTTTACTTCATTAATGGAAATAGCGATAAGACCACGCTGTTCAAGCTTTCGCTTAACCTCTTCCTTGGTGTTTGCTGTCATACGGTTACGATATTTACGATTTTTTTCGTTTACTGCTACATAAGAAAATTCCATTATTTTTACCTCCTGTTAAGATAAGCGTTTGTGCTGTTTTGCGGGAGATTAGAATACTGTGGCATTGGAGCGGTCAACTGCTGTGGTGGTTGCTGTGGTATTCCCGGTACGCTCGGCTGCGGAGAATTGTTGCCGCCTGTAAGTATTGCGTTATCAGCCACATCGTAACTGTACTTGTCGGCAGTTTCTTTTGAAATAAGTCCTCTTTTGAGGAGGTTTTCGATACTTAACTTTCTTGTAATCATACCTGTCTGCTGGTTCAAAGAAATCATCTGTTCAATCTGCGGAATCTTATCTTCACGGATAAGGTTAGCGATAGCAGAATTAACAAACATAATTTCAAAAGCGCCGATACGACCCGGACGGTCTGATCTTGGAAGCAAACGCTGTGAAATTACTGCCTTAAGTGTGGTTGAAAGCTGGTTGAGTGCCTGTTTCTGCCTTTCAACAGGGAACATATCTATAAGACGGTCGATTGTTTTTGCGGCACTCTCTGTATGAAGTGTTGAAAAAACAAGGTGGCCTGTTTCTGCTGCACGAAGAGCGATTGACATTGACTCAAGGTCACGAATCTCACCCATGAGGATAATATCAGGGTCTTCACGAAGTGCCGATTTAAGTGCTGACGAGTAAGTTTCACTGTCTTGGCCGACTTCTCTCTGGTTAATAATACATTTTGCAGGGGAGTGCATATACTCAACAGGGTCTTCAATTGTGATAATGTGCAGTTCTTCTCGATGGTTAATTTCATTGATAAGAGCTGCAAGTGTTGTTGACTTACCGCTACCGGTAGGACCTGTTACAAGTACAAGACCTTCCTGCAGGTTAAGAATTTTTGCAATAGACCGCGGCAAATTTAAATCGCCGAGTTTTGGAGGATTCAATTTGATTACACGCATTACAAGCGTCGCACCGTGGCGCTGCTTGAATGCATTAACTCTGAATCGTGCGAGGTTTCCAAACTGATAAGCCGAGTCGATATCGCCTGTGTTGCAGAACTTAAGGTAATCGGCAGGCTCAAGAACCTCGTCAATATACTTCATAACTGTGTCCTCGTCAAGAATCTCTGTGCCTTTGTAGTTCATAATTTTACCGTTTTTACGGTAAGAAGGCAAGTTATTGCTCGCAAGGTGAATATCAGACGCACCGTTTTCAACGGCAAATCTGACCATCTCTTCAAATTCCATAAAACTTACTCCTTAATCTTCCTGATAGATTTCTGATACAGTGTCAATGAATGTATCAAATGATATAATACCGTCATACAACAGCTTTTTAAGGTTATCACGAAGTGAAATCATACCCTCTTCTCTTGCTATTGTGTCAATTTCATCTGTGGTTTTACCGAGATGAATGGCATTTTTAATAGATCTTGAAACAGGCATAACCTCGTGAACGGCAATTCTTCCCTTATAACCTATGTTGTTACAAGCAGGGCACTGACCCGGTTTGTAAAGTGTGAGCTGTTTGGTGATAGGGAGTCCGAGAAGTCTAAGCTCGTCATCTGTTGCATCATATGCTTGCTTACACTCCGGGCAAAGTCTTCTTACAAGCTTTTGGGCAATAACGCCGAGCATAGAAGAAGATACCATATAAGGTTCAACACCCATATCAATAAGTCGGACAACCGAGCTGGCTGCGTTATATGTATGGATTGTTGAAAGTACAAGGTGACCTGTGATAGCGGCTCTTGCTGCGATATCTGCGGTTTCCTGGTCACGAATCTCACCGATCATAATAATATCAGGGTCCTGACGGAGGATAGAACGAAGAACGCTTGCAAATGTAAGTCCTGCTTTTTCATTGATATTAACCTGTGTAGCACCCGGCAAAACCATTTCGACAGGGTTTTCAACTGTTACAATGTTTTTGTCTTCGGTGTTAAGAGATGAAAGAGCAGCGTAAAGTGTGGTTGACTTACCTGAACCTGTTGCACCCGAAAGAAGAATGATACCACGGCTTGATGTCAAAAGCTGGTCGAATTTCTCAAGGTTTTCGGGGAGAAAACCGATGTTCTTTTTATCAAGCTTCATACCGAGTGCGGTTGTAATTCTGATTACGATTTTTTCGCCATAAACACAAGGAAGAGAAGATACACGCATATCAATTTTTTGATTATTGATATTATAGTGAATTCTACCGTCCTGCGGAATTCTTTTTTCCGCAATGTTCATACCGCTGATAAATTTAATACGGCTCGTTACAGAGGGAGCAAGCTCCTTGCTTGAGTCCATATATTTAATAAGTTTACCGTCAATACGGAAACGAATTACCAATTTCTTTTCCTGAGGCTCAAGGTGAATATCGGATACACGCTGTCTTACAGCCTCGGCTATCATATTGTTTACAAATTTAATGATAGGCTGATCTTCGACATCTTCCTGATCTTCGGTAGATACCGTGTCCTCGGTTTTTTTCATCTGGCTCTGTACAAATTCCTGAGCCTCGTCTATTACCGCTTCTTTGTCTGACACACTGAAAATTTCGTCAAGTTTGATTTTAAGTTGTGTAGGAGTACATATAGCGGTTTTTATTTTTCTTTTTGTATAGTTGTTGAGAGTATAAATTGCTTTATAATCAAGCGGATTTGTCATGGCAATTAAGAGATAATTGCCTTCAATGGTAAGCGGCATAACGCCGAGGTCTTCCATCATCTGCTCCGGAATGAGCCGGGCTACATCGTCTGATACGTAGTAGGAAGTAAGGTCAACAAGCGGCAAATGCATTTTCTTTGCCATAATGTCATAAATCTGCTCCTCTGTGACAACGCCTTCTTTTATTAACGCTTGTTCAAGAGTAAGAGTATTGTCTTCCATATAAAGCATTTCAACACGCTTTAATGTTTTTAAACTTACTGTACCGCTTTTAACGAGATAGTCACTCAAGTTAAAAACAGAGTTTTTCATATATGATCATCCTTTCACGGGAATTGACAAGATTAATAGCTAAGGCTGAAAAGACCGAAGTAAAGGTCTAAACCGTAGTTAATTACATTGACTAAGAACAAGCTGCAAAGTGAACCGATGCAGAGAAACGGGCCAAAGGGGAAATAGCTTGAAACTTCGTTTTTTGAAAATATTTTTTTGAAAAGCAAAAATATTATATAAAGGAAAGCTATAAATACGGCGATTAAAAGTCCTGAAAATACCATAGGAAAACCAAGGCAAGCACCAAGTGCAAGCATAAGTTTTACATCGCCGAAGCCCATTCCGTTCTTTTTGAGAATTACAATAGAAAATAAATTTATAAGCATAAGCGAACCGCCGCCGCATACAGCACCAAGCGGAATACTCCACCATTCTTTAATAAAGATTTGCTGCGTGAAAAGGTCGGTTATTGCAAGCGCAACACAAAGCACTGCAAGTGCAATTGTGAATTGGTCGGGAATAATTGTATATTTAAAGTCACTCATAGCTATGAGGAGCATTGTAATCGAAATTAATAAAAAGAAAATCGTGTAATAAGAATAGCCGAAAAACGCAAAGATGCCTAAGTTAAATATAGCAAACAAAGCGGAAGTGTAAATTCCGCTTTGTTTGAAAATATACCTTGTGCCAAAAAGACTTTCGTCCGGCTCTTCATCATAGTCGCACAGCCATTTTGCAGGCACGACATTCATAAGCCTGTATGCGAGCATACAGAGTACAACTGACAGTATTAAAATTACTGCGAGAGTTATATAGGTTGAAATTTGTGAAAAGTCGATTGGAAGTAAATTAGCCATAGTAAAGTCCTTATAATTATGTAGTTGGTTCTGTTGGTGCAGTAGTTGCAACCTGCTTTGTTGAGTCAAAATAGTACAATGTTACATCGAATGAGGTCGAGTAATCACTGCTGTCTTCCATTGGTGACATTATGAGTGAATTAATAAAGTAACAACCCTTTGATTCCTGTTCAAGGTAATGAACAAGTTTGAGTGTGTTCTCTTCTGAGCCGTTGTAGCTGAAAGAAAGATTTGTTTTAAAAAGCGGAACACCGCCCTTTGATGTTCTGCCCTGGTCATCCTGAATACTTTCACCACGGTTAAGTGATGACATATCAATGCCGAGGTCAGCAAAGATAGACTGTAAATCCTCAACAGATGATTTTGCGTCAATATAAAGTGCTTCTTGATTCTCGTTGTACTGCTGAGTCATTTCGTCAATTTTGGCTTCGACACTTGTCTGATTTGCAAGTACATCGTCGCAGTCGGCAATTTGAGCTGAAATTGTAGCATGATCTTCATTGTATTTTGGAAGCTTTGTAATAGTTGGTACTACAAGTGCAACCAATATAATTACAAAAACAATGAGAAGTACTAAAAAGGCGATAATTGAACCCGGAATTTTATTTTTCTTCATTATTTTTCCCTCCCTTAATTTTCAGCATTGCTGTTATTGGTTGATTTATTAGCAGCGTTTCTTGCTTCAACAGTTGTTTTGTCTGTTGTAATTTGTGCAGAAAGCTGATAAAGACCTGAATCCGGATCATCTGAAACCGAGAAGGTTTCATTCATTATAAAATATCCGTCCTCTTTGATGCTGTTCTGTAAATCAATAAAGGCAGGGAAGTCTTTGATTGTACCGCTGATCGGAATAGAGTAGCTTTCATCACCGTCAGTAGTATGAGTAATATTGTAACTGCCAAAGCTTTTCATTTTCTTAACAACCTGTGTGTCAAGCTGATTAATTACATCTTCACAATAAAGCTGTGTTCTCGGTAAAAGCTCGGCATCCTGTGACTGATTTGCCAAAGACTGGGTAATGTCATCTCTCTGTTGAATAAGAGTTTTTGCATAGTCGTACTTTGTATTGTTATAAATCATATCATCTACAACGCTTCTGCCAAAGTAGAAACCAAAGAAAGCAAGTCCCGCAACACAGAGTATGCCAAGACCGACACAACCGACTTTTGCAGCCTTTGCACTGTCATCAAGTGTTTTAGCCTGTTGAGCCTTTAGTCCGTAAATAAGGTTGTTCTCAAATACTGTACCGCAGTTCATAAGTTCATTCATAAGGAAGTATGAACCGTTTTTGTAGAAGTCATCTCTTGCCTTAAGCGATGGTTCCGGAATTACCGAGCCTGTATTGAATGTATCGGATACAAGCATAACCTCGCCTGCAAGTCCAAAACCTACAAAATAGTTGCGGATGTGAGGAATGTAAGCCAAGAAGTCACTTAAGAATATCTGGTCAATGCTGATGTTGAGCGACATTGTAACAAGGCGAACATTGCGGACGATATCATCTATAAGGTTTTCTGCAATATCGTCAATCTTTCTTTTTGAAGACGCATTTCTGCATTCATTTTTAAATCCGTATCCGGCGGTACGCAGGTAATCAATAGCGGCAGCCGTGCTTAAATCTCTGTCTTCTTCAATTACCTGTAAAATTTCATCTACAGGGGATGTAAATTCGTGACAGTAGAGAGGCACACCGTTTTTGGCGATAAAAACTCTGACTGCCGAATAGTCCATACTGATGAGAGCTACGGTTTTGTTAAAGCTGTAGATTGTCTTTTGAGCAGCATAAATCATTGCCGCCTCTGACGGAATAATCTGGATAAGATTAAGAGAGAAAGACTTAAAACCTGCTACAAGGTCATCTGCAAGTGCCTTTGGCATTGCAAAAGCCTTAGAAGTAATTTCTTCGTTTACTTCCTTTGTTTTGTATGTAGAGTAATCCTTGTAGATTACCGAGAAGTCGGAAACCGCCTCGCCGACAAAATCTCTGATTCTGTCAATTGCAAGTCCTTCAATTATTCTTTTGGCACCTCTGATATGCTGATACTCCTGACAGGTAAGGTCGTAGCTTTCTACCATAAGAATAACATCACGAACCTCACTGTGGTTCATTGTGCTTAGTCCGTCTTTTACAAGGCGGGCGAGTAAAGCAGGGTCTTCCCATACGGAGCTTTTGTCTTTTAATACAGCCTTGTCAACAGGAATAATAAGAGGGGAGGAGAAAGAGTAGGCTTTCTTTTCGTTAGGGTCAGCCTGTTTTTTACTGTTACCTTTATTTGCAGTGCCGTTAGCAGCTGCCTCGCCTACAGTTTCGCAGGCTGTTATGCAAAGGTATCTTTTGGCAATCTGCACCAGTACATAATTCATATTTAATACACCACCTGAAATTTTATGCTTGTTTAAGCTCATCAAAACCGTTAAAAAATTTTAAACTGATTTGATTATAAAATTACTTTAAAGAATAAATTAAAATAATTTTATAATCAAACAGGGCAAATCAGGGCATATCCTCTAAAAGTTATTAACAATACACAAAAATTGAGTTTAATACACCGAAAAGCCTATATATATTTCAAAAGGCTCGCACTCGGCGAGCCTTTTGCTTGTATGTTGTCGGTCATCAGCAAAACCGAGATTACATTAATTAAAAAATTAGAATAATGTTGAAACTACATCTCCAGTTGCAATAGCAACTGTTGTACCACCAGGAGTGATTGAAGAATCAAGGTTAGTAGTACCATTCATCCAATAGCACTTATCATCAGCTGCACACCATGAAAGTGTATATGTATCACCACCGATTGTACGAGTATCACCAACATGAATGCTCTGAAGTGACTTTTCAGAAATTACATCAGCTACTGTTGCAGCATCAGTATAAACAGATGTATCTTTAGCAACGATCTGAGCGTGAGCCTCTTTAAGAGCAAGCTCAAGTGTCTGTGCGTCTGAAAGTGCAGTGCTTCTCTGTGATGATGCGATTGTTGAAGATACAACCGGAATAGCAATAGCTGCGAGAATTGCGAGAATAGCAATAACTACTACGAGCTCTACGAGTGTAAAGCCTTTTTTGCTGTTCTTCTTAACTTCTTCGATTTTTGCAGTTTTTACTGCCTGAATTTCGTTCATTGTTTTTACCTCTCTTTTTAATAATAATTTGTGAGCCGTTTTGTGGAAACCGCAACGACGGTTGCTGATAGGATTTTGCGTTACCGTTCCCTTGAAACAAGTTTATTATATAACATTTTTACAAGTCTTGCAATATATTTTTACCAAAAAAAGTTAATAAAACGCATTTTTATAACCTGTCTCTTATACACATCTCCGAGCCCACGAGACCCTAAGACATCT
>ENA-OYXR01000747-OYXR01000747.1-human-gut-metagenome-genome-assembly--contig:-NODE-747-length-13880-cov-8.727740_pt1 | contig 13880 bp, 8 predicted proteins | sample MGYA00243241_ERZ653431 | MGnify/ENA primary metagenome ERZ653431 (study PRJEB26926, sample SAMN06165182) | human gut metagenome | biome: ENVO:00009003; feature: ENVO:2100002; material: ENVO:00002003... | reverse complement strand
CGAGATGTCTTAGGGTCTCGTGGGCTCGGAGATGTGTATAAGAGACAGATTCTAATCAGATATTTAGGCTAAAATATCCGGCTAATCCTCTCTCTTATTACCCCAGAAAAACAATGCAACTGTTCCCGGACCGGTGTGGCTTCCTATTGTCGTACCGATATCATTTATCTCTACTTTACCCTTCATCTTAGGAAAGGCAGCCTCTATCAGATCAGCTACGGCTTTAGCATCCTCATAGCATGCAGAATTTGATATATAGACCTTATCCGAATAATCGGCACCATCCTTGCAGAGTGCCTGCATCTTCACAAGCATCTCCTTTATTGCCTTCTTTTTGGTGCGGATTTTCTCACGCACAATAAGCTTTCCCTCATTGCTCACATTCATGAAAGGACAGATATTCAGCACATTTCCAACGAATCCCGCGGTCTTTGAGATACGGCCGCCCCTGATAAAAAATGTAAGGTCTGATGAGAAGAACCAGTGATTCACCTCAAGTCTGTGCTCCATGGTCCAATCAGCCAGTGTATCAATATCCATGCCGCTATCCCTAAGGTCAGCGAGCTTATCCATCAAAAGACCAAAGCCTGACGATGCTGCCAGCGAATCAATCACATATATCTTTCTGTCAGGGTATTCCTCCTCGAGAGCCTCCTTTGCAAGCCTTGCCGAGTTGACTGTACCTGATATACCGGAGCTTAGTGTACAGTGAAGCACATCATATCCCTCATCCAGAAACTGTCTGAAGTACTCCATGTACTCCTCCTGATTGATCTGCGAGGTCTTTGTCATGGCACCTGCCTCCATTGCCTTGTAGAAATCCGGCAGTGGCATGGACTGTCCTAAATCATCCATATATTCTTTACCATCAAGCTCATAGTGAAAGCATGCGTACTTAATATTTCTCTCGAGCATATGCTCCCTGGTAAGATCTGCTGTTGAACAGCAGCTAATCACATAATTTGACATATTATTTTCCTTTACCTTTTGACCTTTTATCATTATATGTAGTCAGATACATATGGTATCTCATGATATAAAATATCGTCAAGCTTTGCAACAGCATCGTACGTAGTCTGTATTTTGCCCATCTGCAAAAGCTTCTCGGCACTCTTGTAGCCTAAAAGCAGTGTGGTAAACGTGCCAATAGACATGCTTAGGTGATACTGTGGATTTTTGTCGGTGAGAGCACAGTGCCCCTTCTCAAAATCAATGACAAATGTGCCATTGTTCCACGGAAGAAGGTCATCTGCTATCTCAAAGCTAAAGCAGCCGCCCGGGCCATCCGGGTCACAGTTATACTGTGATATAAACTGCGCCACGTCGATGATTCTGCCCATGGCGTATGGTCTTATTGTCTCCTTTATATCACTGTCATCGAGCTCAAAAGCGATGGGCTCGCTATAATAGTTGTTGCCTCTGACCTCATCAATCATGGAATCGTGCGCATGAATGTACTCCCACAGACCAAGCTGCGCCTCACGGTTTAAGTAGATGAGCTCCTTGATGTGCATGACATCGGAGCTGATAAGATACACCATATAGCCACACGGTTCATCATCCTCGTTATAGTAGATGGCGACCATCGTATCGTCCTCATCCCAGCGGAAGTACTCCTCCCAAGCCAGATTGTTTCTGTACAGACAGCCGTGAGTCTTCGCGGCAAAGTGAGTATGAAGCTTTTTAAACTGCTCGTCATCCCACTGCACACGGCGCACATAGCCCGGCTCCTTAAGCTTTGTAGGAATCTGTCTGTCCTTTATCACATATGTCATCTTGTTTGAGATAATCTCCCAGCCAAGTCCTCTGTAAAGAGGTATGGAGTATGGATACAAAAGGGCAAACGACTTGTTGCTATCGCGCATCCTCGTAAGACTCTTTCTCATAAGCTTCTTCATGAGACCATGGCCTGTGTACTCAGGATACGTGCACACACTTGTGACAAAGCCTACCTCGTAGCGCTCACCATATATATTCATATCGAGCGGATATACCGCAAACTGAGCCACAAGCTCCTCTTTTTTGTCTATGATATTGAAGCAGCCAAGCACATCAGCTCTCTCAAGCACCGGAAACTTCGACTGCTTGATTTCATCATCCTTCCAACCGGTCTCGGCAAGATCTGCCTCTGTTACCTGAAAAGCATAACGAAGCAGTGCATTGTATTCCTCCGCATCATCCTTTGTCAATACTCTTATCTTAAATTCATCTGATTTAAAAGAATGCATAGTGTCCTTTCTCGCCTGTCTTTACTGTATACATCAGATCGTCCGCCTTCTTAATCAGCTCAGTAATCTGACTCTCACTGGTGACATTTCTCTCATATGAAATACCAATAGAACAAGTGATATTCTTCTCCTCATTAAACTCCACGTCATGGTTGAGATATTTCTTTATCTGGCTGCTGAAGCCATCCGCCTCTGCAATCCTCGCATAGATATCCTTTGCAATATTCTCAAGCTCGTATCTGGCGCATGACTCAATGACTATGATGAACTCATCACCGCCATATCTGCTCACAAAGCCTCTGTCCTTAGCAACTTCCTTGAACACAAAGGCCATCTCCTTAAGTATCAAATCTCCCACATCATGACCATACGTATCATTATAATGCTTGAAGTTGTCCAGGTCAATAAACATAAGCCCCACATCCATTCCACCGGATGTAACACTTATGCGCTTTTCAAGCTTTTCAATCTCCTGATACATACCTGCTCTGTTATAGATACCGGTAAGCATGTCAGTGACAGCTGCCTGCTTCAGCCTCTTGTTCATCTCATTGGCCTTCTCATTTGCCTCAATACGGGCAATGGAATACTCAAGCTCTCTGAATAACAGCTTGAAAATGCTCAGATCATCCTCATTGAGCATGTATCGCTCGATTGAGCCATGCCAGTTGTCCTTCATGCGCACATATGCTATGAGTACACTTGAAATTGCATCATTCTTGATAAAAGGCACTGCGACAAATGAGCATACATCATCCACGCCGAAATACGAGATGACATTTTCATACTCGTAGAAGCCGTCTGCAATCTTTGATGTGGCAATGCCCTCCGGATAGTCTATCATGATATCACATATGCCCTTTATAACCTCATCTGTCATATCACAGCCCGTATCATTATAAAGCACCTGTGGCTCCTTCGCGTGCAGATCTATGATCAGCGCACAGTCAAGACTGAAATGATTGATGAAATTGCTCATGGCATTTTCAATCATGGTGTCCTTCTTCTGGTCATTGACATCGATAATGGTCTGCCATATGGAAATAAACTCCATCTGACGCTTTGAGCCCTGATAATCCTTTTCGAGCCCATGCTGCTTTACAAGCATATTAATCTGCCGCTCATTGATATGGCCATCACTCAGTGACTCTAGGTTGATATTTTTTAACATGTCAAGCGGAGCTGCCTCTGCTATTTCATGCATCCTTTTATTGTGTGCCTCTAAAAGTATTCTCTCATGCTCTATAAGCTCATTTTTGCCGAGCAGCTCAAACAGCTTCATCCTGCTTTCCCTGTATATCGAATATGCAAAAAATTCGTTTCCCTCCGCATTAACGAGATATCTCTCCGCATCCTCAAAACGTAAAAAGGCTTCTTCCTTTTCACCATCGTGCCACAAGAACATGGCTGATGCAAAGGAGTAAAGGAACATCTCATCATCGCATCTGGAATAGTCATGGACTGCCTCAGTTCTTGTGGTGTCAATTACTCTGTAGATGACATAATTAAGAAACTGCTTGCAGCTGAGCAGATAGCGCTCACAGCTGAATCTGTCACCCGAAAATATAGATGCAAGCGCAAGAAGCGCATATACCTTACTCGTGTTGCACACTCTTAAGCTGTTTAGATGAAGCTTTATAATAGTCTTCATGGCAACTAAAAGTGCATGGACAGCCTCCTTATAATTGCCCTGCATGATATAGTTAAGAGACTTGTTATAATACACCTCAGCTATATCCTCCGGCATCTTCAGGTAATATAACATATTGATTGCAGCATTGTAATAATTGTCAACCAGCTCATTTTTACCCATGGCACTTAAATTGTAGCCTATAGACGTAAGCACTCTCGCAACATATATATTGCCGTGCCCCTTCATGAACTCGTATGTACGGATAACATATAAAAAGGCTATCTCATTGAGACCGCTTGTGCTGGCAAGCATAATAGTCTTCTGATATGCATCATACACAAGCTGCTCATTTCCTATCTCCTTCGCAAGCTCAAGCCCCTTCGTAAAATGCTTTAGTAATGATTCATCATAAAAGGACTGCTTCACCACATCCCGGCTATTGTCGTATGCGTAAATATATATATGTGCCAAATGATTCCTGTAGCCGTGCTTTATGAGCTTTTCTATAATTTCATCACTGACAGGTATATCCTGTACACAGAAGAATATATTGTACCAGCCTGACATCTTTATCATGACTGACAAAAGCTCTGCCTTAAATATCAGTGTGTCATCCTCTGCCAAAACTGCATAGTCATAGGCACTCTTTGCACTGTTTCCGGCCTTCTCAAGCTTGCCCTGATACATATAGCAGGTGCCCTTCATGAAATAATACAGCGAAAGATAATGCTCACTGTCATTTTCCGGTATCAGCGCCTTGTATTCATTCGTGAGCTCAATCGCTTTGGACATCTCTCCAAGTAAAACAGACGTCCTTGCATAGACCATATAAAAGCGGCGCAGGCTTTTCTCATCAATCCATGCATCCTCAAACTTAAGCTTATGCTCTATAATGCGGCAGCCTCTCCTTGCCTGCTCAAAATCCAGAAACTCCATGATATTTGATGCTTCCTGGATGCTCTGCTCAAAGTTCATAGTGATATACAGCTCATCATCATTTGTAGTTTTTACGTTATTTTTAAGCGGTCCGGCACTGCCTATATAGTATATGGCGCTCCTGTCCTCAAGCGACTCAACTATACGATCCCACACCTCAACAGTACTGTCAGTACCCTTGACTATGGCATTGACACCTAACACGATACCGATATTGGCGCATGGATTGTCAATCAGATACTTGATGGTCTCAATTGAACTCTTAGACGCCATCTGGAATCTGTTTATCACAATCATCAAAGGCTTCACCTCAGAAAGCTTCTTGAGCATGTCAGCTATGGCCATCGTCATGCGTCTCTGCTCATATGCCACCTCATTTAACAGCACTGTCTCCTCTCTGAAGCACTCACCTGTCTCATAATAGCTGTTTAACACCTGTCTGTGCAGATAGTACACACCGCACTCCTTCTGGAAATCATCAAAGCTTCCGCCTATGAAGCGCCTGTGCATATTGCATATGATGTCCAAAAATGGCTCATAAGCTCCGACCAGCGTATTGTAAGAGAACTCACTGTATGCAAAAAAGACGTTATCCTCATTGCTTTGATAACGTCTTATAACCTCAAGATTTTCAATCGAAAAATCATTGCTATAATTCGCCATTACGATATTTCGAGTCTCTTTTCCTATGCGATTGTAAATCTGCTCGATTACCCCGCTATAATACTTCTCTATCATCTAATTACCCCATCATGTTCCAAAGCCGACACAGTGTATATCAATCCTCCTGTAATCAAGCTTTTCCGAAATAATCCTAAAACCATAGTAGACCAAAACTCCTAAAAAGTCAATCTTTTGACTCAATAATGATAAATTTTCCTCTATGGATATCAACCACTGCATGGTCATCTACTATTTCATTGGATATACCAAGCGATGTAAACCTGTCAAAGGAATAATCAGTAACAGGATACTTAAAGCCTCTAAGGCTTACCTCATTGTCGTCTGTCAGTGCTATAAGAGATACAAACCGGCCATACTGTGCTGATTTTTCAATGGTTACCGGCTTATCTGCCATCCTTATGCGGTTGTTTGTATCGATAATGCTGATATCGGTTTTACTTTCCAGGCCTATTCCCAAAAGTGAAATATTTCCAAGCACATGGTCTATTCTGCTGCCTGTTGCTCCAAGCACCACTATGCTTCGTGCTCCCTCGCTTATTGCCAGTCTTATGGCGTACTCTGTATCAGTATCATCCTTTACGGGATTGAGCCTGCGTATCTCAGTCTGTCCCTTTCTCTCAAAATACTCCAATGCATTTGTCTTAGTTGAATCGAAATCACCTACAATTATATCAGGTGTGACACCGTTTTCGTACAGAAAATCCATTCCGCTGTCAGCCGCAATGATAGCATCTATTCCGTCAGTCTTTATCTCGTTTAAGCCGAATTCCTTATCTATTTTTCCACCACATACAATCAGATACCGCATTTTATCCACCCTCTTATAAATAACATATCCACATTTGCTACAGGCCCGGAAGCATTTTTGTTTCAACCTGCATCTGTTACATCATGATATTCAGAAAACCCTTTATATTTTCTTCTATATCTCCGCTAAACACCGCACTTCCCGCAACAATGATATTGGCTCCTGCTGCAAGCAGTGTCTCCACGTTCTCTAGATTAACACCACCGTCCACCTCGATATCAGCCTTATTTGCGGTTTTCTCAAGAAGTGCCTTTAAGTCGCGCACCTTGTCTACAGTGTACGGAATAAGCTTTTGTCCTCCAAAGCCCGGATTTACAGTCATGATAAGCACCATGTCCACCTTTGGAAGCACATACTCTATGGCTGAGAGCGGAGTAGCCGGATTTAATGCTACACCTGCCAGTATGCCCTTTTCCTTTATTGCCTCGATTGTTCTGTCAAGATGCTTGCATGCCTCCGCATGGACTGTGATGATGTCAGCGCCTGCCGCCGCAAAATCATCTATGTATCTGACCGGCTCATCTATCATCAGATGCACATCAAACATGCGCTCTGTGCACTTTCTGATTGTCTTTATGACCGGCAGTCCTATTGATATGCTTGGAACGAAGCTGCCGTCCATAACATCTATATGTACATATTGTGCTCCGGCCTCATCAAGCTGCTTAAGCTGCTCTCCGAGTATTGAATAATCCGCTGATAAAATTGATGGTGATAAACAGTTCATGTTTTCCTCCGTTTGATTATGCTTTAAATTAATACTTTTGTCTGTTTTTCAGCTCCTCATACAGAAGCTTATAGTTATCATACCGCACCTGCGATATTTTCCCTTCTGAAAGAGCCTCCTTGACACCGCAGTCCGGCTCATTTATATGACTGCAGCCCTGAAACCTGCAATACGGCTCATATTCTACAAACTCCGGATAACAGGTCCACAGATCCTCCTTTTCAAAGCCCGGCACATCCATCGAGCTAAAGCCCGGTGTATCCATGATATACGTGCCATCCTTTATCGGAATAATCTCAGAATGTCTGGTCGTGTGCTTTCCGCGCTCTATTTTCTCACTTATGTGCCCTGTCTCCATCTGCACATCATCCTGCAGACAGTTGATGATAGATGACTTGCCAACACCTGAGGGGCCTGCAACCGTGGTTGTCCTTCCCTCTAAAACGTGCTTTATCTCATCTATACCCTCGCCGGTTTTCGTGCTGGTAAACATCACTCTGTAGCCTGCCGGCTCGTATATGCTTTTAAGCTCCTGCTGCTTTTGGGGCGTGATTAGATCCTTTTTGTTGAAGCATATGGTGACCGGCACATGCTGGTACTCCATCATACACAAAAACCTATCAAGCAGGTTGAAATTGGGATCCGGCTTTGCGGATGCAAAAATAACCAGGGCCATGTCTATATTGGACACAGCCGGCCTGATAAGTTCGTTTTTCCGTGGCAGTATACGCTCGACATTGCCTATGTGCTTTTCCTCGTCGAGGACTGCTATATCGACTGTATCGCCTACCAGTGGCTTTATCTTTTGTTTTCTGAAGGTGCCTTTTGCTTTGCACTCGTAGAGAGTGCCGCCTGTGGCAGTTTCTTTTGCTTCTTTGGTTTCTTCTACGTAGACGTAGTAGAAGCCGGCAATTCCTTTAATAATTTTTCCTGTCATGGTTTTCCTTGTGTGCTTTTGTATTTGCAGGAGTCACGCTTTCGGCGGGGTGCATGCCGCGCTTTGAGGTTGTGCGGGTGGCGGAGGCAGGCATATATTCCTCTTAAAAAATATGAAGCCAGCCCCGGGCTCTCCTACGGACAGGCTATGGCTTGCTCTGCCCTGTTCTTTCCTCGGTAGGTTTATGGCACCCCGGGGCATTTCATATTTTTCCCTCGGAACACATGCCTGCCCCGCTTCCTTAGTTTCTCTCCGCGAGTTCAGGTTTTCGTCCGCGGGTTGGTGTGGTTGGGGTTCGGATAGCACGCCACTTCGTGGGTGCTATCCGGTGGCTACAATAAGGACATATATTGGGTTGCTGCTTTATGCGCTATATGTGTATTGTGTGTATTTACAAATATGATGGCGATACGGAAAACTTGACGTAGCTGCGCTACGGCTCGTTTTCCTTGTGCTGCCCCAAGCTATGGCAATATCTACCTCTTTTTAGCTATTCCGGTTTATAATAATTATTTAGCGTCTCTTATGCTTATGGCACGCTATACGTTACTGGATCAAGTGTGACAGTTGCATGATTTCCTGCTTCATCTGTTTCCCCTGTCTGAACTGTCCAAGTAACCACAATACTTCCTGTAGCTTCTTTCATTGTTCCGGAAACTGTAAATGATGACGTATTTTCATATGAACCCTTATCGTATACAGTTCCACTTTTACCTACAAGCTTATACTCTGCTTTTACTACAGTTCCCTCTCCACTATAACTAATTCCTTTACTTACGTTAGTCGATATCTCCTGCTTACCCTTACTGAGTGTAAGTGTGATTGTGGTGCCTGCGGCTACGGTTTCACCGGATTTGGTCTGGCTGATTACGTTGCCGGCGGGTACTGTGTCGCTGTACTGGGAGTCGGCATAGGTGTACTTGAGCCCTGCTCCTGCGAGGGCGCTTTCTGCATGTGACTGTGAGGCGCCTACTACGTTTGGCACGGTGATTGGCTTCTGGCCCGGTGAGAGGGTGACTGTTACTGTGCTGCCCTTTGCAGCCTTGTTCTTTGCTGATGGTGACTGTGCTGTTACTACATCTGCTGCTACACTGTCATTGTAATCTCCATACTCGAAGGTGACACTAAAGCCTGCTGATTCGAGTGTACTCTTTGCTGAGCTCTTGGTCTTTCCGATTACACTTGGTACCTTGACCATCTCAGATGTGCTATCACCTTTTCCTGCGATAACTACATTAATCTGTGAACCACGCTTTACTGTATCTCCGGCCTTGACATCCTGCTCAAGGATTGTGCCATCCTTTTCATCTGACTGCTTTGTCTCAAATGCAAATACTGTGAGGTCAAGCTTTAAGCGGTCTACTGCCTTCTGAGCATCCTCCACTGACATGCCTCTGATGTCAATCATCTGGCCCTCTGTCTCAGTCTGTGTCTCTGACTCTGATTCAGACTCGGTCTGTGTCTGTGACTCTGTCTGCTGTGACTCTGAGTTCTTTTTGCCGCCAAACTTAAACACTCCTGCCACTGAAAGTGCAAGATATATGATAACTATTACAATGATTACGGCTGTTACTATACCCATGATTGTGATTGCTTTATCCATCTTTGGATTTAAAAGCTTGCCGTCATCATCATCGTCTTCGTCTTCTTCGTCATCATCGTCGTCTAAGAGTGACTCATCATATTCATCATCATCGTCTTCATCGTCAGCATACTCATCACCATTATCTGCATCAGTATCATCATCGTTTAAGTCCTCTGCAACACCTCTGCCTTCTTTTATCTTGTCAAGCTCCTCCGGGCTTATAACCTTGGTCTTGCCACCGTCAACGAGTGGTGCTATTGTAACGAAATCCTCATCAGGATGCGCAAGAGAGCGCCTTATGTCTGTGAGAAGCTCCTCAATAGTCTGGTATCTGCGGTCCGGTGTCTTTTGTGTACACTTTAAGATGATTTTCTCAAAGCTGATTGGCAGATCCGGTGCGTAGATGCTTGGCCTTGCAATCTCCTCCTGTAGGTGCTGCAGTGCAACTGCCACTGTGGTATCACCGTCAAACGGCACACGGCCTGTAACCATCTCAAACATTACGATTCCCAGTGAGTAAATATCACTTCTGCCATCGACGAAGCCGTTTCTTGCCTGCTCCGGAGATGCATAGTGTACTGAGCCCATCACATCTGAGCTTATTGTATTTGAAGATGTAGCCTTTGCAATTCCAAAGTCTGTCACCTTTACCTTGCCATCTGTAGAAATAATGATATTCTGCGGCTTGATATCACGGTGAATGATATTTTTATTGTGAGCGGCCTCTATGCCCCTTGCCACCTGGATTGCAATACTTGCAGACTCCTTGAATGACAGCTGGCCCTTTTTCTCGATATAAGTCTTAAGTGTGATACCCTCGACATACTCCATGACAATGTAGTACAGACCATTCTCGCTGCCTACATCATAGATATTTACGATATTTGGATGCTCAAGTCCTGCTGCTGACTGTGCCTCAGCACGGAACTTGGTCACAAATGAACTATCCTCCGAAAACTCCTGCTTTAAAACCTTTATAGCTACAAAACGGCTCAGTATATGGTCTTTTGCCTTGTATACATCAGACATGCCGCCTGCGCCAACCTTGCTTAGGATCTCATATCGATCCGATAAAAAACTTCCTATCTCTAACATCTGTTATTACCTCGTCTTAAAATGGTTTAATAATCATTACAGTGATATTATCGCGGCCACCGTTTGCATTGGCCATGGCGACAAGCTGTGACGCTGCTGTCTCGATATTATCATTTTGCCTAATAGTATCGCATATTTCTTTATCTCTCACCATATTGGTAAGTCCGTCTGTACACAGAAGAATCCTGTCGTCCTCACATAGCTCGACCTCAAAGAAATCTGCCTCCACATGATCTGCTGCCCCGACAGCTCTCGTGATGATATTCTTGTCCGGATGAACTCTCGCCTCGTCGGCATTTATCTCACCCATCCTGACCATCTCATCAACCAGTGAATGATCCCTGGTAATTTGTCTGATCTGCTCTGTGCCACCTACAATATAAAGCCTGCTGTCACCTATATTGGCCACAAAAAGCTTGTTTCCTATAATAGTTCCTACGACTAAGGTGGTACCCATTCCACGCTTAGCTTCATCCTCACGAGACTCAGCCACCAAAAGCTCATTTGCCTTGTTGATAGCCTCTTTGATGATGGATACCGGTTCATCCCCGGCATTTCTCGATACCGATGCAACCACACGCTCTATAGTGTATCTGGAAGCATAGTCACCGGCTTTGTGTCCTCCCATTCCATCTGCTACGATGAAAAGATTCGGAAGATTTCCTACTGCAGTGTCAGACGAGAAATAAAAATCCTGATTCATCTCACGAATAGCACCTGCATCCGTAATGGAAAACGTCTTCATCTAGTTTATTCCTCTCTCTTTATCTATATGCTTCTTGCGAAGCTGTCCACAGGCACCGTCTATATCTCTGCCCATTTCCCTTCTAATAGTAACATTAATTCCGTTTTTTTCAAGCCTATTTTTAAAAGCCTCTATAACACCCTTGTTGGACTGCACGTAGTCGCGCTCCTTTATCGGGTTTACCGGAATCAGATTTATATGGCAGTTCATGCCATGCACGAGTGCCGAAAGCTCTGTTGCATCCTCGGCTGTATCGTTCACTCCGCCTACCAGGCTATACTCAAAGGTGACTCTGCGGCCGGTCTGTGCAAAATAATATTTGCATGCATCGACCACATCATGTATATCATAGCTGTTTGCAACCGGCATGAGAGCTTTTCTCTTTTCCTGGTTGGAGGCATGCAGTGAAAGCGCCAGCGTGATAGAAAGCTTTTCATCTGCAAGCTGTCTCATGCGCGGTACGAGACCACATGTGGAAACTGTCAGATTGCGCTGGCTGATATTGATACCGTTTTCATCAGTAAGAAGCTCTATAAAGCGCAGCAGATTGTCGTAATTGTCAAGCGGCTCGCCTGTGCCCATGACAACTACATTTGAGATGCGCTCTCCTATGTCCTTACCTATCTGATAAATCTGGTCAATCATCTCAGACGGCCTAAGCCCCCTGACGAGACCATCAAGAGTGGATGCACAGAATCTGCACCCCATCCTGCAGCCAACCTGCGAAGATATGCATACAGAGTTTCCATGCTTGTACTTCATAAGCACACTCTCTATGACATTGCCATCATCGAGTGCAAAGAGATATTTTCTCGTGCCGTCGAGCTTTGACACCTGCACCTCCTCTTTTTTTAGCGAGATGAGTATTGCATTGTCCTTTAATACCTGTATGAACTTTTTTGAAATATTGGTCATCTCATCAAAGCTGTCCACATGCTTCACATGAATCCACTCATATATCTGCTTCGCACGGAATTTCTTCTCTCCGAGCGATATGATAAACTCTGTGAGCTCGTCCATATTCATTGATTTGATGTCAGTTAGTTGTTCTTTTATCTGTTCCATATCATTTTTATTAAGTCTGCATTTAACTATTGTTTTATAAATGTTTTTTCTTATTTGTTTTGCTTATTGTTTATTACTTCACTAATTATATCCTGAAATCTGGTTTCGTAATTAAAATTCATCATTTAAATCTGCATAAACAAATTCTTCTAATTCGAACCAATTTATATTTATTAATTCATGATTTATTTTAATATCATAATTTGCTTTTTATGAATCTTGCAATAAAGAATCCGTCACTTCCATGCTCACCGGGCAGTATCTGTTTCATTCCGGTGCCCTCAGCAAAGCTCTTATCCAGCTCAAACTCCGGATGCTTTTCAATAAACCACCTCACATTGTCCTCATTCTCAGCCTCATCTATCGTACATGTACTGTACACGAGCACTCCGTTTGGCTTCACGTATGTATGCACGGTATCAAGTATCTGTCTTTGAAGAACGACAAGCTCATCTACAGACTCAGGTGTCATCTTGTAGCGGATGTCCTTCTTTCTGCCGAGCACTCCAAGCCCTGAGCACGGCAGATCACAGATCAGTATATCTGCCTTTCCCGCCGAATCAGCATCAAATACTGTGGCATCCCACACCTCTGCCGACATATTGTTAAGACCATGCCTGTCTATATTTTCCTCAATCATATCGACCTTGTTATCGGTCAGGTCACGCGCGAACACATGGCCGCTTCCCTGCAAAAGCTCAGCTATATGGGTGCTCTTGCCGCCCGGTGCTGCGCATACATCTATCACATAGTCGCCCTTCTTTGGAGCAGCCGTCTGTGCGACAAGCATTGAGCTTATATCCTGCACATAGAAAAGTCCGTCTCTGAAGCTCTGCAAGCCATTCAAATAATCAAATCCAGATATAACAAATGCATAATTAAGTTCATCAACCGCTGTGACCGTCACACCCTCTGCCTCAAGCGTCGCGCGAAGCTCATCCGGAGTACACCTGGTCAGGTTTGTCCTGATGCTAATTGTGCTCTTATTGTGAAAGGCCTTGAAAATCTCCTCTGCCTTCTTCTCTCCGTATGCCGCAACAAATCTGTCCACTATCCACTGTGGCATAGAGTATCGGATGCTTAAGGTATCAAACTGTACTGAATCTATATTTCTTGCAATATTTCTGAGTACACCGTTTACAAAGCCCGAAAGCTGTGCAAACTTATGCCTCTTTGCAAGCTTCACCGCCTCATTGCATACGGCCGAATCCGGCACCGCGTCCATGTACTTTATCTGGTAAACGCTCATGCGAAGAAGGTTTCTGATGAAGGGCTTCATCTTCCTTACCTTTGTCTTTGAAAAAGAGTCTATGATGTAGTCAAGCTGCAGCATATACTCGATAGTGCCGTCAACAAGCCTCGTCATAAAGGCTCTGTCCTGCTTTGACAGCTGTCTCTTATACACATCTCCGAGCCCACGAGACCCTAAGACATCTC
>ENA-OYXR01000731-OYXR01000731.1-human-gut-metagenome-genome-assembly--contig:-NODE-731-length-14186-cov-5.768877_pt1 | contig 14186 bp, 18 predicted proteins | sample MGYA00243241_ERZ653431 | MGnify/ENA primary metagenome ERZ653431 (study PRJEB26926, sample SAMN06165182) | human gut metagenome | biome: ENVO:00009003; feature: ENVO:2100002; material: ENVO:00002003... | reverse complement strand
CCTGCTATGGAGTTGACCATGCCGGTCTATCTGGGGGCATTAGACGACCACCTCGCCGCAGGTGCGGCAGTGCTGGGTAATACCTCCGCGCCCATTGGCGGTGACAACACCAACTGCGTTATCGCCGGTCATAGGGGCTGGAAAGGCGCGGACTACTTCCGGCACATAGATAAGCTGGCTGTGGGCGATACCGTTACGCTGACAAACCTGTGGGAAACGCTGACCTATACCGTGGCCGACATTCAAATCATCCAGCCCCACGAGGTGGATAAGATCAAAATCCAACCGAACCGCGACCTGCTGACGCTGTTGACCTGCCATCCTTACGCCAGCGGTGGGCGGGAAAGGTATGTGGTGTACTGCGAGAGGGCGTTGCCATGAAGAAAATACATCCCATTGTGTGGGCAATTCTCTGCCTTCCGGTTGTATACTTCGCAATGGTGACCGCCAGCGTCTATATCCCCGGAGAGAATATTTTTGCACTCTTGGAGCGTATCAGCACTATAGTGAGGCGTCCTGACCTGCTGCGATGGACAGCGTATACGCCGCGATTTTTGCTGGTGTTTCTGCTGCTCTACGGCGGCGGTGTTCTTTTATACTACGCTGATCATGAAAACCGCCGCCCTGGCGAGGAATACGGCTCTGCCAAATGGGGTAATGCCCGTGAACTGAACAAGCAGTACGCAGACCGAGACGGGAAAAACGTTATCCTCACAAAGCGCGTTTCCATTGGGCTGGATGGCTACAAGCATCGACGCAACCTCAATATCCTTGTGGTGGGCGGCAGCGGCTCCGGCAAGACGCGTTTTTTCTGCAAACCCGGCATTATGAGCGTCAACTGCTCCTATCTGATCGTTGACCCAAAGGGAGAGATGCTGCGTAGTACCGGCTATCTACTTAAGGAGGAGGGATACGATATTAAGGTATTTGACCTCATCCACCCCCGGCAATCGGATGGCTATAACCCCTTCACCTACATTCGGGACGACCCGGATGTGCTGAAGCTCATGGACAATCTGGTGAAAAACACCACACCGCCCAAGGGCGCATCCAACGATCCGTTTTGGGAAAAGGCGGAGATCGCGCTGGACTCTGCGCTGATGCTATATCTGCTCTATGAGGCACCTGTGGAGGAACAGAATTTTGAAATGCTGATGTTCATGCTGGAATGTGCGCGAGTCATGGAGGAGGACGAACAGTACCAAAGTCCACTGGATCTGCTGTTCCAAACTTTGGAGGAGCGCGACCCGTCACATATCGCCGTGCGGGAATATAAGGTTTACAAGCAGGCGGCGGGCAAGACCGCAAAAAGCATTCTTGTGACGGCATCGGTGCGTCTGGCAGCATTTATCTTTCCGCAGTATGCCGCCATGATGCAGACCGATGAGATGGATTTTGCTTCGATGGGTGAGCGTAAGCGCGCGATCTTTTGCGTTATTCCCGTCAACGACGGCAGCATGAACTATCTGGTCAGTATGCTGCTGACCCAGTGCTTTCAACAGCTATATCTGCGGGCGGACGAGCGGTATAACGGACGGCTGCCTGTGCCTGTCCGCGTGATACAGGACGAGTGGGCCAACGTTGCCCAGCCGGACAGCTATCCCAAGGTGTTGGCTACCTGCCGCAGCTATAATATCGGCATCAACATCATCGTGCAGAATATTCAGAGCATAAAGGCACTGTATAAGGACGAGTGGGAGGGTATCATCGGCAACTGTGATACTCTCCTGTTTCTCGGTGGCGGCAACGAGCCCACATCACTGGAATTTGTGTCGAAGCTGCTGGGAAAGGAAACGGTGCATACCCGCACACGCGGGCAGACGAAGGGACGCAGTGGGTCAAGCTCCGTCAATTATCAGCAGACCGGGCGTGACCTGATGACCCCTGACGAAATACGGATGCTGCCCACCAATGATGCGCTGCTGTTCATTCGCGGCGAAAAGCCAGTGCGGGATAAAAAGTACGACATCAAGAAGCACCCCAACGTGCGCCGCACGGCGGACGGTCGGGCGAAGCCTTACATCCACAACCCGCCTGTGCCAGACTACACGCTGCCCGACCTACCTTACGAATTCCGCACATTGGACGACTATACATTTTTGGAGGACGAATATGAAATTGAAGAAACCTAACACCATTGTAAGAGCCGTGTGTGCAGGCGCGGGACTCACTCTCTGTTGCCTTGTGCCGGTCTACGCCACCGGCGGTGATCCGCTGACCATCGTCAACAACCTGTCTGATTTTATTTTTTCCATTATCAAGGCCATCGGCATCATTATTCTCGGTTGGGGTATCGTGCAGGTGGGCATGAGCATCCAGAGCCACGACGCCAGCCAGCGGACGCAGGGCCTGCTGTGTCTGTTTGGTGGCTTGCTTATTACCTTCGCCAAGGAGATCTTGGCGCTGATCGGCGCGGTGTAAGGTATGGACAACAACTGGATCATTGACAATCTCAACTATGCCTTTGGCGTGTGGAACGACAAGCTGACGGAGATGTGGTCGCTGCTGACCCAATCGCCCCAGGCGTTCAAGGGCGGCACCATCTGGCAGACGATCCAGACCGTTAACGGAGCCATGCAGGGCATTGGGTACGGTTTGCTGGTGCTGTTCCTGGCCATCGGCATCTTTCGCAGCAGCGCCAGCTTCCGGGATTTTCAGCGGCCTGAACACGTCCTGCGGCATTTTATCTACTTCGTCATGGCGAAGCTGGCTGTTACCTACGGCATCGACCTGATGGTGGACATTTTCACGGTCTGCGCCGGTATCATCTCCGCCGCTGCCGGCAGTGTGGGCGGCATCGACGGGGCAATGGTGTCACTGCCTGCGGAGATGGCAGCGGCCATTGAGGACGTAGGCTTCCTCGCCAGTATCCCGTTGTGGCTGGTGACGCTGCTGGGTTGCCTGGTCATTACAGTGCTGGCGTTTTTGATGATCCTCACCGTGTATGGTCGATTCTTTAAGCTGTACCTGTACGCCGCGCTGTCGCCGGTGGCGCTGGCATCCTTTGCGGGAGAAGGCACGTCCCAGATGGGACGTGCCTTTCTGAAAAGCTATATGGGCGTATGCCTGGAGGGCGCGGTGATCGTGCTGGCCTGTATCGTGTTCTCGGCCTTCGCCGCCAGCGATACGGTGGTGCTGGGCGGCGGCTCGGTAGTCACGCAGGTGTGGGGCTATCTGGGCGAGGTGATCTTCAATATGCTGGTGCTGGTGGGATTGGTGAAAGGAGCCGACCGCGTGGTGCGGGAGATGTTCGGGATGTGAACGTATCTTTGTTGACTGCGTTGGGAATCTGTGAGACAATACAGTTACAAGGATGTGAGTGCATGGGCAAAGAGTTACTGGATGTATATGAGAAGTTGGCTGTCGCTGAAGAACAGGCCAAGGCCAGAAAGGCAAAAGATGCCGCTGAAGGTTTGCGGGCATCACGGGAAAAGCTGCGGCTGGCCGTGGAACGGCTGGCATCGGAGATCGACAAGGGCTGGCAACCAACTGAGGAAAAAGATTGACTTGCGCTGGAGAAAGCGGGGAATGGTCTTGGTTTGATGTAGTGTACAGAAACAGGATTAGGAGGTACAACAATGTACGAGAGCTATAGTAGGCAAGCATTGCCAACAAAAGAATATTGCGAATTATTGGGTAGCGCACTGTGTGTTTTTAGCTCAAATAACGGATTTATAATAGAAAACATCATCAGCACAAACGGTTCGTATGACTGGTATGATTTGATTGATAAAAACTCAGGAAAGCTAAAAAAGCATATAGCAGATACAATTTCTGACAGAACTGGGAGTAAAGAAATTGAAAACTTGTTTTCAGAAATTGTGGATATGCGAAACAGGATTGTGCATGGATTTAGAATTACATCGAAACAGGGTGAGCAAATACTCGCGACAAAATCTTCAAAGGAAAAAGGTAATATTCAGTTTGAAATAACAACGGAGTATTTGCTGGATTTTATGAAGAAAAATCAAAAGTTAAGTGATTTGCTCCACGAGTACAGAGGACACTAAATTTTCGACAGTGCGTACATAAGAATGAAATTCATAGTAGGGCAAGCACAAATCGCCTCAAAAGCACCGGTTTCCGGTGCTTTTCTTTTATCCGAGGAGGAAACACATGGAGATCAAAATCAACAAAGAAATTCGCAGCTACAAGGAGACTGTCTACTTCGGCCTGACAGCGCGGCAGTTAATCTGTTCGCTGCTGGCGGTGGGTACGGCGGTGGGGCTGTACTTCGCCCTGCGGGGCGTGTTAGACCGCGAGACGCTGGGCTGGCTGTGCATCGTGGGCGCTGCGCCTATGGCGGCAGCAGGCTTCTTCCACTATAACGGCCTGACGCTGGAGCAATTCCTGTGGGCGTGGTGCAAGACCAATTTCCTGCTGGCCGGTCGGCGGCTGTGGCACAGCGAGAATTACCTATATGACCTTTGGGAGAAGGAGGACAAGAAGTGAGAAAACTATTCAAGGAACGCAGCACAGAACGGGACGCTTTCCGCATTCCCCGCAGCGTGCAGCAGTCCATCCCCATCAAGCGCATTTATAAGGACGGTATCTTTCGTGTAAGCGGCAGGTTTTCCAAGACCTGGCGCTTTTTTGACATCAATTACGCCGTGGCCTCGCCAGAAAAGCAAATGGAGCTGTTTCTGGGCTACTGCGGCGTTCTCAACAGCCTGCCCATCGACGCAGGTATCAAGCTGACGCTGGTAAACCGGCAGCTGAACCGGCAGGAGTTCAGCCGGAATCTCCTGATGGCCTACCGGCAGGATGGCCGCGACTACATGCGCCGCGAGTACAACGACATTCTGCTGGACAAGGCCAGCGGCAGCAACAATCTGGTGCAGGAGAAGTACATCACCGTGTCCGTGGCCAAGCGCAGCATCGAGGAGGCCCGCACCTTCTTCGCCCGCGTGGGAACTGACCTGACCGCTGGCTTGAGCCGCATGGATTCCGGTATACGGGAAATCACCCTCAACGAGCGCCTGCGCCTGTTCCATGACTTCTTCCGCGTGGGGCAGGAATCGGCTTTTGCTTTCGACCTGCAAACCGCCCAGCGGCGCGGCTACGACTTCCGCGATGCCATCGCGCCGGAGACGCTGCAATTCTTCCACGACCACTACGCCGTGGACGAGCGTGTGGGCCGCACCCTGTTCCTGCGGGAGTACGCCAGTTTCATCAAGGACACTATGATCACCGAGCTGATGGACTACCCCCGAAACATGATGCTGTCCATTGACATTGTGCCGGTGGCTACCGATGAGGCTGTATCGGAGATGCACCGGCGCATCATGGCGGTGGAGAGCGACATCACCCGCTGGCAGCAGCGGCAGAACCACCACAACAATTTCTCCGCCAATATCCCCTATGATCTGGAGCAAATGCGGAAGGAGACACGGGAGTTCTTAGACGACCTGACCGCCCGCGACCAGCGGATGATGTACGCGCTGGTGACGCTGACTCACCTTGCCGACAACGAGGAGCAGTTGGAGCAGGATACGGAGGCACTGTCTGCCATCGGGCGTTCCCACGGCTGTCAGTTTGCTACTATGAAGCACCAGCAGGAGGACGCGCTGAACACGGTGCTGCCCTACGGCCTGCGGCGTATCGACGCTATGCGGACGCTGACCACGGAGAGCACCGCTGTGCTGCTGCCCTTTAAGACGCAGGAGATCATGGACACCGGTGGCCTGTACTACGGCGTCAACGCCGTGTCCCGCAACCTCATCATCTGCAACCGCGACGCGATGCTCAACGGACACGGCCTTTATATGGGCGTGTCCGGCAGCGGCAAATCTATGATGGCCAAGCAGGAGATCGGCTTCGTGGGGCTGAATACCAACCACGATATTATTGTGGTAGACCCTGAGCGGGAGTATGGCCCGCTGATCCGCGCCCTGGGCGGCGAGGTCATCACCATCTCCGCCTCCAACGGCAGCTATGTCAACGCGCTGGACATCTCCAAGGAGTACGGCGACGGGCGTAATCCGCTTGTTCTCAAGAGTGAGTTTATCATGTCTCTGTGTGAACAGCTCATGGGCGCGGGCGAGATCGGCGCGAAGGAGAAGTCCATCATCGACCGCTGTACTGCCAATATCTACCGCAAGTACATCCGTAAATACGAGGGCGATCCGCCCACGCTGAAAGACCTCTACGATGACCTTATGCGGCAGAAGGAGCCTGTCGCCCATGGGATCGCGCTGGCACTGGAGCTGTTTACTACCGGCAGTCTTAACGTGTTCGCCCACCAGACCAATATCGACACCCGCAACCGTATCATCTGCTACGACATTCAGGACTTGGGTGAAAACCTCAAGCCCATCGGCCTGTTGGTGATGCTGGACAGCATCCTCAACCGCGTCATTCGCAACCGGCAGCAGGGGAGGTATACCCACGTCTATATCGACGAGATCTATCTGTTCTTCGCCAGCCCCGGTGTGGGCGGTAAGAGCGCCATCAACAACTACTCCAGTGAGTTCCTGTATAAATGCTGGAAGCGGTTCCGCAAATACTACGCCACCCTCACCGGCATTACGCAGAACGTGGAGGAGTGCCTGCTATCCGACACGGCGCGGCTGATGTTCGCCAACAGCGAGTTCTTGGTACTGCTGAACCAGGCACCTACCGACCGTGCGGAGCTGGCCAAGCTGCTGGATGCCAGCGACGCGCAGATGGATTACGTCAGCGACGCCCCGGCAGGCCACGGGCTGATCAAGGTGGGCTCTTGCCTTGTGCCGTTCATCAATGAGCTGCCCCGCGATACGGAGCTGTACCGTCTGATGACCACCAAGCCGGGGGAGCAAAATGTGTGACGTCAAGACCCGCGCCGCCATGGAGCAGCCGAAAACGCGGCAGCAAAACGCCATACCCCGCACGGCGGTTCGTATCTTGCAGCGGCACTACGCTCAGCAGAAGCAGGAACGGCAGACCCAGCACCAGCGTCAGCCGGTGGAATACGCCACGGCGCAGGCACAGCAGGGCGCGGTGGACGCCGCCCATTTGACCTTCCGCGCTACGCAGCAGCTCCGGCGAAAGTACGCCCTGCATAAATACCGCGCTCAGAAGGTGCGGCAGCGGCAGGAAGCGACGGCGGCGCAGGTGCGACAGCGGGATATGTGGCGGTCAACGGAGCAGACCGCCGCGGCGCAGCACACTGCCACAGTGCCGCGCCAACCGACACAAAAACCGCCTGCGACTGCTATGACCGCCGCCCAGCAGCGGGCAAAGCGGCATACCCAGCGCACCGCCCAGCGGCAGATGCTCCAGCAGACGAAAGCCGCCGCCCGCAAAGCGGGACAGCGGCTGGAGCAGATGGCGCAGGCGGCAGGCAAGACCATCCGCGCCGGTATCAAGGCGATAGCCGCAGCAGGCGGCGGTGCGCTGCTGTTTCTACTGCTGGCTTTGCCGGTAATCGCGGTGGCGGCAGCGTTGTCTCCGGCAGGCGTCCTTGCGGACAGTCACACCATGGAACCCACCGGCGAAGCCATGGAGGTGTGGGAGCGCCTGCCGGACGATCTCTCTATGGAGCGGCGTATGGTCGTCACTTACGCGCTGGCGCTGGTGGACAAGGTGGACTACTTTTGGGGCGGCAAATCGTTGGTGCTGGGCTGGGACGCCCGCTGGGGTGAGCTGACGGAGGTCACAGCCGAGGGCAGCGCCACCACCGGCACGGAGCAGCCCTACGGGCTTGACTGTTCCGGCTTCGTGGATTGGGCGTTTTACAACGCCAGCGGCGGCGAATATGTGATTGGGCAGGGCGGCGGGGCTATGGAGCAACACGCCAACTGCGTGGACATAGAGTGGGACGAGGTGCAGCCGGGGGACTTGTTGTTCTATCCGGAGGATGAACACGTCGGCATCGCCGCAGGCCGCGACTGGCTGGGCCGCCTGCTGGTGGTGCATTGCGCCTCCGATACAGGCGGCGTGGCGATCTCCCACCGAACTGGCTTCGAGACAGCCGCAAGGCCGATGTGGTATGAAGGGCAGAGATGAGTATAAACCCTCTTGCGATTTGCACATAATAATGCTATAATTATGTGCAAAGAAAGGAGGCGATACCATGCCGCAAATCAGACCTATTACAGACCTGCGTAACACGACAGAGATCTCAGAGGTTTGCCATGCCAGCCGTGAGCCGCTGTTCATTACCAAGAATGGATACGGTGATCTGGTGGTTATGAGCATTGAAGCCTATGAGGAAATGGTCAGGACACTGGAGACCGACAAGGCGATCACGGAAGCAGAGGCAGAGTATGCCGCCGATGGTCAGCTTCACGACGCCCGGACTGCGCTTTCTTCTTTGAGGAGGAAGCATTTTGGATAATAAATACCATGTCAAGCTGATGAGCCGCGCCCTGCGGGATTTAGACAATATCTATACCTATATTGCCAGAAATTTGTTAGAACCGGGAACTGCGGAAAAGCTCATTGATACGATGGAGGACGAGATTCTATCGTTGGAATCCATGCCGTACCGCTGTGTGGAGCGCAGGGTAGGTGCATACGCGGGAAAGGGCTACCGGCAGCTTTTTGTCAAGAATTACACCGTTGTTTTTCGCATTGATGAGGAACATAAAACCGTCATCATTGTCACGGTGCGCTATTCCGCCAGCCAATTCTGATCTCGTTTGATTTACATTACGGCGAGTTCGAGACGGCGGCAAGGCCGGTGTAGTATGGGGATGAATAGAGGGCAGAGGTAATTCCTCTGCCCTCTATTTTTACGTTTGTCGATGCTATTCCTTTGATGCTTCCAACGCACTGCGAATCATGGAGGTCATCATGTTCAACTGCTTCGGCGTGGCGGTTTGCAGAAGCTCCAGCAGCGCATCCATATCCTGATTGCCCTGCTGGGGCAGTACCTCCACCAACAGATATGTTGGGGAGACTTTCAACGCCGCGCACAGCGAGACGAACACCGGCAGGCTGGGAACTTTTGTGCCCGCCTCGATCTGTCGCAGGTAGGTGGCGTTGATGCTGCACGCTTCCGCCAGCCGTTCCCCTGTCCAGCCCCGCTCCTTACGCGCCATATTGATCCTCTTGCCAAGCAGCTTCTTATCCATGTGTCGCCTCCGTCTGTATGCCTAAAGCGTTTAATTTATACGCTTATAGCTTACATTTTCCTTGACGCGAAAAATAGCGACTGTTAGAATATGAATTGTAAGCTAATAGACTACAAATAAGGCGGGTGAAGGTATGGATAAGCCGATACGCTGTGCCATCATCGGGCTGCACCCTATGAGTTTTCCATGGGGCTTCGACGAAGAAGATGAGTCCTGCGGCAAAATGAAGATGGAACTGGCGCAGCAGATCATGATGCTTCGCCAAAACGGCGTATCTCAGTTCCTGACCGCCTGCGACTGCGGCGTGGGGCTGTACGCCGCTGAGATCGTCAACGGCCTGCGGGCAACGACCGACCATGACCTGATGCTCATTTGCTACACGCCCCATGAGGAGCAGGCGACAAAATGGGCGCCCTATTTGCGGGAACGATACTTCGATATGCTGACCGCCTGCACCTACCTGTCTGCTGTGTGCGAAGCTGGCGCACCGGGCGCGCAGCTCCAAGCCTACAAGAAGATCATCGACCTCGCCGATGTGGTGCTGTGCGTCTACGATACGGACATACCGGCCACAAGCAGTGCGGAGGATAGGGCGTTGGCCTACGCAGAGGGGCAGCACAAGTCGCTGGTACTGCTGCATCCGACAGAACTGACCACAAAACAGATCTCCGCTGCCCATGACGCGAGATGACAAAGATCATGGCGTGTGCTATACTGTCGGCATTGAGGCAAGGAGGTGTCTGAGATGGCGTTCCAATACCATGTCCGTGAAATGACGGCGGAAACAAGTGCAGAGGATTTCGTGACGCACTTTGTCCATGTGGAGAAATTTCTGCCGTTCTGCCAGCAGTGCAGCAGCTACAATACCCGCTGGACGTGCCCGCCTTTCGATTTTGACCCCATGACCATTTGGCAGAGCTACAGGGGACTACGCCTGTATGCCCGCATCTTACAGGCGGATATGCCGGAGCAGCCTCTAGATGAGGCAGTGGCGGCGTTGAAGCAGGAAAAGCGTCTATACCGGCAGAAGCTCCAGCGGTGGGAGCAGGAAACGCCGGAGAGTCAGATGCTGCTGGCGGGTACCTGCGACCAGTGCGAGGTGTGCGAAAGGGCACAGGGACGTCCCTGCGGCAGGCCGGAGCTGCTGCGCTATTCCATCGAGGCGCTGGGCGGCGATGTGGAGGGTTGTTTGCAGCACTACTTCCACCTGCCCATGCTGTGGGGCAGGGATGGCAAAGCGCCGGACTACTTTGCACTGGTGGGTGGTCTGCTCACCAAGTGACAACGAAAAATGACGGGTGTATCAGTCGATACACCCGTCATTTTTCATTGTTCTTTTTCGCGGCGTTGGCGGCGGCGCGGGCCTTGTCGCGGTTCTTGCGTTGAGCGACGAGATCGGCCTTGGCCTGCCGTTTCGCTTTTCGTTCCTGCAAGAGCTGCACCTCCTGCCGCTGGTACTCCTGCTCGTAGCGGGGATAGTGATGCTCCCGCGGCGGCTTGTACTGTGAAGGCAGCTCTGCGGCCTTCAGCGCCGCAGACCAGTTGCCGAAGCGTTGGGCAATGTACGCACCACCCACGATCTCACAGGGCGCTGGCGTATAGGATGCATCGACACATTGCCGCACATAGGCGATGAGGTCGGCATCGCTGGCGGTTTCATATTCTATCGCAAAAGCCTCGTCCTGCGCTTGCAGGGCCTCGATGGTGCGTTTGACGATCTGCTGGTGCAGTAGGTTATCCCCGTTGACCTGTGGCATTTTTATGTCCCTCCTGGGCATAATAGACTCAGCCAGATGGAGCGGCATCCTTCGTAAATCATCATCATTCAGGAAAGCATTTTTCGCCACCGGCTATGGTAAAACGATAGCATTTGCGGGGCGGGAAGTCAAGTATGGCATCGGTGTCAGGGCGAAAACAGTCGCTGGAGACCGAAACGGGAGGTATATCCGCCGAGCCTTTCCGCGATGATGGATGATAAAAAGGGGGTTCGCCGTCAAAAATCGCGTCAGGAGGAGTACGAAATGGCACGCAGAGGGGAGAACATCTATAAGCGCGGAGATGGCCGCTGGGAGGGCCGCTATATCCGATGTCGGACACCGGAGGGACGGGCGCAGTACGGCTACGTCTACGCCGCCACCTACAGCGCCTGTCGGGAAAAACGGCGGCAGCGTCTGCGGGAGCTGCCCCGTGAGATCACGCCAAGCAATAACATGACATTGCCGGAGGCTGTGGAGCTATTTTTCGTGGAACGGGAACAGAATCGGAAGCTGAAGGAGTCCACCGTCAGCCGGTATCGGTATGTGGCGCGGCAGTATATCCAGCCGCAGTTGGGAGCAGCGCCGCTATACACACTGACGGAGCAGCGGGTAGCGGATTTTTACCGGAAGCTTCAGGAACAGGGTCTATCGGCCAAAAGCACACGGGACGTTGGCGTATTGCTGCGGGCCATTCTGCGGAAGGCATCCAAGCACGGATGCTTCTGCACGGGGCTGAACGCAGAACTGCCGGCGTACAGGAAGCGGCAGGTGGAGATATTCACCGAGCCGGAGATCCTGCGGCTGGCGCATCATATCGTAAACGAGCCTGACCTGACCGGTCTTGGCGTTCTACTGACGCTGAACAGCGGCCTTCGTCTGGGAGAGTTGTGTGCGCTGCGATGGTCGGATATCGACCTCCATGCGGGCTTTCTGCGGGTGGAGCGGGAGGTACAGCGGATCTATGAGAAAGGTTGCACAAGACTCATTGTGCAGCCGCCCAAGAGCGAATCGTCGCAGCGGAGAATACCGCTGCCAACTGATATCCTGTCCCTGCTGGCAGCGCACAGACCAGAGAACGCGGGCAGCGTCTGTCTGCTGACAGGCTTCAGCGATGCGTTGGAACCGCGTACTATGCAGAACCGATATAGGTCGCTGTTGAAACGGGCGGGCGTCCCGTATCGAAATTTTCATGCCCTGCGGCACACCTACGCCACACGCTGCATCGAGCAGTACGTGGATGTCAAGAGCGTCAGCGAAATGCTGGGCCACAGCGACGTGCGGATCACGCTGCAAACCTATGTCCATGTCTCCCTGCGGCATAAGCAGCAGGCGGTGCAGAGCATCTGCTTCCTGCCGATTTGCGGAAACGCAGACCTTGCGCCGTCAGAAATCCCGTCAGGCGCAGCAAAAGCCGCTGCACGACATGGCGCGGCGGCGCAGGTTTCCTGAATGATGATGATTTACGAAAAAAGCTGTGCCGTCCGCGTAATAGAATAACCTAAAAAGAGGCAGGAACGCAATTGCGTCCCTGCCTTCTCATATCTTGAGACGAGTTAAAATATGTGTTGGCCGCAGATGACTATCGAAAACCTATTTGTCTATATGACGGTATCCGCTGGTCAGCAGAATTTGCTCACGGAGCTGTGTGGCATTTGTGAAACCTTTTCCGGTGAGTTCCTCTGCCGTGGAAGCAAGCGCCGATTCAAATTGCTGTGCCATGGCGGAGAAACGCTTTATTGCCAGCTTTTCACCAATGCCGACTTCACGGGCGGCCATGCGGAAGGAGCTTTCGGAAACATCGTCAACGGTAACGGCATCGCCGATACGCATGGAAAGATCGCGGGTGCTGCCGGAGTAGACGGTGGTACTGATCACATCGTAGGCTGGAGCCAGCCGGACGGAGGCAAGCGAGGCGTCGTAGAGGAGCGAGAGATTCTTGAGGTGATTGTCGGTGTTGCCGATAAGAAAGTTGAATACCGTCAGATCCCAGAGCTTCAACTGATCCTCCAATGGGTTTGCCGACCGATGCTTTAGAAGGGCAAAAGCATTCTTGAGATACATACCGTCAGTCGGCTCGTATTTCTCTGCGGCAGGGATGCCCAGGGCCTGTGCGAAGTCCTCCTGATGAAGCCGCTGGGGACGGGGCAGGCCGTCGATCATACGGCTCTCTGCGATGAAAGGTCGGTCATAGCGGGCGGTAGCAAACAGGATGTTTTCATCCGCTACGCCGCCGGTGTCCAGAATAAAGCAATCCGGCACATCAATGCCACATTTTTTCGCGGTATGCAGGCACAATAGCTCGTTGACCACAATGCCGCTCAAACGCACATGACTTTGCTTGACGATATGCGTACTGGGTGCGGTGCCAAAGGGCTGATACCACGCATTGTTGGCGGCGTCATAGTATAGTCCCACCTTGCCTGAGGCGCCGGTAAGGGACAGGTGGGACTCCGTCACCAACTTGGCAGATTGAGTAGCTCCCTCTGCTGCCAGAGCCTGAACCTCCGGCAAAGTTAACTTTTGGTAATGTGCTGGGGTATTGTCCGGCTCGCCAACGATCTGGATAGCACCAAGGCACTCTTTGCCCAGCCCTGCAAGAATAGAAAGATAATCATCCTCGCTGACGTGCATCCACTGTGCAACTGTTCTTCTGGTGAAGCCTTCCGGCAGCAGACCGTCAAAGAAGCACTTTGTTCGCTGAGGCGAAAATGCTTCTTTCTGCAGCGGTAAGCTGACAGAAATCGGTCGTGCGGCCTCACCATCCAGATAAGCATTGTCGTAAGCGAAGCCACTGTTTGCTATATGTCCTACCGGTACAGACACGCCGTTTTTTTCAATGATAACGGTATATGTCATTTACTCACCCCGCGCTTTCATTTCGCAGTCCAACCCCAGCAGGTTGGCAAGCGAGAGTACCTTGCCCAGCTCGGCAGTGGGTTTTCCCCGTTCTACATCAGAGATAAAGCTGACGCTGAGTCCTGTGGCCTCCGCCACATAGACCTGCGTGTAATGCAGTGATTTCCGGCGCTGACGGATCGCCGCGCCAAAATCTGCGGCATCGTAGATACGCATAATGACCTCGTTTCTCCGTACGGCTTATTTTTTTCAAGCATGGTCAAAATAAGCCGAACGGCGTTATTGCTCTGGTGACAGTATAATATAGGCCGAACGGCGAAGTCAAGGAAGAAATGAGGTGTGTTAGTTGTATGTATAGAGTGACAAGAGATTTCGGAGCGTGGTGCTGGGATAGGATGATGAGCAAGAGACTGCAATGCGGCCATTACCGTTGACTGTTTCTCTGAGTGACAAAACCCATGCGCCGTGCTATACTATCCCTATCACCACCAAGGAGGACGTATCATGCGTATCAACT
>ENA-OYXR01000728-OYXR01000728.1-human-gut-metagenome-genome-assembly--contig:-NODE-728-length-14216-cov-7.481181_pt1 | contig 14216 bp, 10 predicted proteins | sample MGYA00243241_ERZ653431 | MGnify/ENA primary metagenome ERZ653431 (study PRJEB26926, sample SAMN06165182) | human gut metagenome | biome: ENVO:00009003; feature: ENVO:2100002; material: ENVO:00002003... | reverse complement strand
GTCTTAGGGTCTCGTGGGCTCGGAGATGTGTATAAGAGACAGGGGTAACATAGCAGGACCACCCCAATGCACCAAATGACAAAGTTGCGGCAATACCACATTACCTACAATAAACACGAATGCAAATAAATAAGTATTTGCGTTTGTGTAATTTAACGAATAGAGTTTTGTTGTTGATTCCATGAATACTAACCTTTCATTTAATTTCTGCAAATATAATCATTTCATAAAGCAAGCTCAATCTTTTTTTTCCCTTTTCTTGTTTATATTATCAAATATTCTTCTATCTTCGCAATAGATTGATAAAATTACAACTATGAAATATTATAAATTCATCTATTTTTTAGCCTTCGTCCTTGGAATGTCAACATGGGCACAGGCACAAAGTACTCCTTGTACCGGAAATGCATATAGCACAAACGCAGACTTCTTCCGTGCCTCAGCATCAGCTCAGAGCGGTGATGCCACTGCCTCCAAAAAGAAGGCGGTCATTGCAGCCCGTACCGCAATAACCAGCCAGATCAAAGCAAAGGCGGAAATGGCTGCCAAGTCTCAAAAAAAATTCGGTAATGCAGAGTGGGAACAGTTCTCAGATCTGATCCATATGGCTACCCAGCAAGAGGCTGCTAACTTAAAAGTAATCTGTGAAAACAGCCGGCAGAGCGGTGGTAAATATAAAACAGACGTTGTGGTAGAATTGCCTAAAGCAGGAGTTCTGTCCACAATCATCAACCAAATAAAAAGTGATGATAAATTAAAAGGACTTTTTGAAGAAAGTCAGTTTAAGCAAGCGTTTTAAATCCACTTGAATCCATCAGAGGAGTCAATGCAGTTTAAAAGGAAAACCTATTACATCAACCTAATCTTGACAGATTTATGGAAAAGTTGTACGATTACCTTCCCCAGCAATTGGTTACTTTCATTCTGGTGACCTTGTTCTCTTTACTCATCGGTTTATCCCAACGGAGAATCAGCCTGAAACGAGAGGGGGAAACTACGCTTTTCGGCACAGACCGGACTTTTACTTTTATCGGCATTTTGGGATATCTCCTCTATATACTTGATCCTAAGGAAATGCATTTATTTATGGGAGGCGGAATAATTTTAGGTATGTTACTGGGCATCAATTATTATGTCAAGCAATCCCAGTTCCACGTGTTTGGAGTGACAACAATCATCATCGCCCTTATCACCTATTGTATGGCTCCTATCATAAGTACACAACCTTCCTGGTTTTACGTGATGATGGTAGTCACCGTGCTTCTTTTCACAGAAATGAAACACACCTTCACAGAACTTGTACAACGGATGCAGAATGATGAAATGATCACACTGGCAAAATTTCTGGCTATCAGCGGTATCATTTTGCCCATGCTACCCAAGGAACCTCTCATACCGGGTATCAATCTCACTCCATACACCATTTGGCTGGCTACTGTAGTCGTATCGGGCATCTCCTATTTATCCTACCTGCTGAAACAATATGTTTTCCGCGAATCAGGCACTCTAGTTTCGGGTATTATCGGTGGTCTGTATAGCAGCACCGCTACCATTTCCATCCTTGCCCGCAAATGCAAACGGGTACAAGCGCATGAAATACCGGAATATGTATCTGCCATGATGCTTGCTGTCAGCATGATGTTCTTACGTTTCATGATTTTGATCCTTATATTCAGCACTTCCATCTTTCTGAATATTTACCCCTATCTGCTCATCATGTCTGCAACCGCCGCCGGCATCGGCATATTCATCCATAAAAAGCATACTATAAAAGGCGAGCGCGAAGTTATTGAAGAAACGGAAACGGAAAGTAATCCACTGGAATTCAAAGTCGCTCTGATCTTTGCTTTATTATTTGTAGTATTTACATTTCTGACTCACTATACATTGGTTTATGCAGGAACAGGAGGTTTGAGTATTCTCTCCATTGCAACAGGATTAAGTGATATCACTCCTTTCATACTAAACCTGTTACAAGGCGGAAACATTCCGGCAACCATTGTAGGGGCCTGTATCATGCAAGCTATCATCAGCAACATCGTAGTGAATATGTTCTATACCATATTTTTTTCCTCCCGCAGAAAAGAAATGCTACCTTATGTATGGAAAGGATTCCTCACTGTCATTGGAGTAAACGCTGTACTATTATTCATCTATTACTTCTAAATTATATTCTCATAAAAAAACATGCGGATAACAGGATTTTTCAGACAATCCATATCATCCGCATACTTTTTAATATTCTAATAAATCCCTATCAGAAAAGTAGAATATAAGCCAATGAACTAAGACTGATCACCGCCCAAAGAGCAACACCTTGAATCAGAGGTTTCATACCTACTTGCTTCAATACATCCATAGACAAGGAAGCTCCAATAAAGAACATGGTAATAATCAACCCTTTACGTGCCAGTCCGGAAACAGCCTGCCCGAATTGAGGCACACCATCCAGCACATAAGTATTCAGAACGATAGCCACAACAAAATAAAGGATAAACCAAGGAATGCTTACTTTCTTACCGCTTCCCTTGAAAATAAAAGAAGTAGCGAATGCCAAAGGAATAATCCAAAGTGCACGGGTCAGTTTGATTGTTGTCGCCACTTTCAACGCCTCTTCACCGTATGCCGCACCTGCTCCCACCACAGAACTCGTATCATGAATAGCAATAGCTGCCCAAGTACCAAACTGTTGTTGATCTAACCCAAACATATGGCCTAACACCGGAAAAATAAACAAAGCGATGGCATTCAATACAAAGATAGTAGCCAAAGCCACAGACATCTCACTATCTTTAGCTTTCAATACAGGACCCACAGCAGCAATAGCGCTTCCCCCACAAATTGCAGTACCCGAACTGATAAGATAAGCCGTATCACGATCTACCTTCAAAAGTTTATGCCCTATAAACATACCTATAATCATTGTACCGATTACAGAAATGATCGTGAATTCCATTCCTTCCTTACCGGAAGCCAGAGAAGCCTGAAGATTCATACCGAACCCCAATCCCACTACAGAATATTGCAACAAATATTTAGAAACCTTTTTATTGAACTTAGGATAGGCCTGTCCGCAAACTAATGCAAATATCAACCCCAGAAATAAAGATACGGGGGGAGTGACCCACCGGGAAAATGAAGCCAATACCGGAATATAGTCCATCAACAAAAAGACCGTTAACGTGGAAAGCAAACCTACATAAATAGTTTTGCTGTTTTGCTGTAAAGCTGTTACTGAAATCATATATTTTACTTTTTAACATTATTTCTCCATTTCGGGATGCAAAGGTAATATATGTTTCAAAAACAATCTAATCGTTTTTAATTATAGGTTATAACTTTTCCTTATAATGATTGGCAAGCTGCATGAACAGAGCCGGAAGCCCTGTATCCTGCCCTTGCAATTGGACAAAATCAAATTCACGAAACATCACCAGGTCTTTTATATCCAATACTTTAAACTTCCCTGAATACAGTTCTTTATTAATAGACCGGATAGACAAAATCCCCATGCACTCACTATTTTCCAGAAATAATTTAATGCTCTCTGTACTTCCCAGGTGCATACGGATAGTAAGGTCCGATAACTTTATGTTGTGTTTATGCAAAGCGGTAATCAATACATCCAATGTTCCCGAACCTCTTTCACGAAGCACAAGAGGAACTTCTTTCAATTCATCCAAAGTTATCTCATCATAATCCATCCACTTACTATGAGTATGGACGATAGCCACCAGCTCATCTTGCAGAAAAGGAGTATATTTCAAATTAGGTTGCCGGGTATTGCCCTCTACCAATGCCAAATCTATGCGATGTTCTTGCAATGCCTTTTCCACCTCAGAGGAGTTCCCGCTGAAAAGTGATAAAGACACTTGCGGAAACTTCTCGATAAAGCGGGCCAGCAAAGGGGGAAGCACATATTGGGCAATTGTAGTACTGGCTCCCAAGCGCAACTCACCGGTATGCTCATTACGTAATAAGTTCATCTCGTACTCCAAGCGTCCGTAATCTTCCAAAATTTTCTCACAATGCTCCAACAACAACCTGCCTGCATCAGTCAGCAAGATCTTGTTCCCCATTCGCTCAAAAAGGCGTGTCTGGTACATCGTTTCCAATTCCTGAATATGCTTGGTTATAGCCGGCTGACTGATAAACAGCTCTTGCGAAGCCTTTGTAAAGCTGAGGTTTTTCGCAACACTACTGAATACTCTTAACCTGAAATCAGACATGTTTTTTAATGATTATAGTTCGTCTGCTTTAATTCCTAACGACTGTAAAACAGCGAATCCAAACATCTCCCACTGATAAGCGACTTCACTGGTTGGAGGATTCATACCGAATACCGTCATTTTTTCTTTTCCGTCCACCTTATTTAATATAGCAGGAACTTTATCTCCATATTCTTCTTCGGCAGGGACAATAATCACCCGTTTCACCTCTTTTGCATCAACCACCACTCTCAAAGACTCCAGAAACAACTCTTCGCGACTAGCCATATCCGATGGTTCGAAAGAATAAAGTGCAAACTCTCCCAACTGGCTTTTGAAAGCCACGTTATTTAATTCCTTCTCCAAATCCGACGGCTGAAAAGCATCCATTTTCTTACTTTCCTCGTCATAAATAAATAATACCTGAACTGCATTCTCCCCCAAGGGTATTCCACTATCCAGTGACAGACATTCCAACAACACCGGTAAATCCGCTTTCGGCAACTTACGGCCCACCACGTCACCAAAATGTTTGGATAAATCACCCGCCACCCTGTCTACATAGGCTACATCCACCAGAATTACAGTATCTGCAAACTTTATTTCATTTGTCATCTCGTTTTCATTTTATGATTTCGATGCTAAGATAGCAATTATCATCTGCCTGCAAAAAGAGTTATCTGCCTTTTTGTGTACAATTCGGACTTTTTTTCATTTAAAAGCCGGAGAGCCTGCCATTTTGTCTTCTTATTTTACTTCATTAGCTTTCTTTTTCTTTTTGGCAAACTATTTGACGATTATCAAATGAAATCGCAAAAGCCACTGAACAAAGCAGTGACAGTTACGTTTTCAATAGGTATTTGAATAATATTTAGAAAGGAGATACAATATGAATTTTAACAACTTCACAATTAAATCACAGGAGGCAGTGCAACAAGCGGTGAACGTAACTCAAGCCCGCGGACAGCAAGCTATCGAGCCTGTGCATCTGTTGGCCGGAGTACTGAAAGTAGGTGAAAACGTCACCAACTTCATTTTCCAGAAATTGGGAATGAACGCCCAGCAGATCGCATTGGTCATCGACAAGCAAATTGACTCACTGCCTAAGGTTTCGGGAGGAGAACCTTACCTTAGCCGTGAAAGCAACGAGATATTACAAAGAGCCGTACAGTATTCCAAAGAGATGGGTGACGAATTCGTTTCACTGGAAGCTATTATCCTGGCCTTGTTGAATGTAAAGAGTACTGTCGCTACCATATTGAAAGACGCGGGAATGACAGACAAAGAGCTGCGCTCCGCCATAGCAGAACTACGTAAAGGTGAAAAAGTAACTTCACAATCCAGTGAAGACACTTATCAATCCTTAAGCAAATATGCCATTAATTTGAATGAGGCTGCCCGCAGCGGAAAACTTGATCCGGTTATCGGGCGTGATGAAGAAATACGTAGGGTATTACAAATATTAAGCCGCCGTACCAAGAATAATCCGATTTTAATCGGTGAGCCGGGTACCGGTAAGACCGCCATTGTTGAAGGCTTGGCACACCGTATCATCCGAGGTGATGTACCCGACAACTTGAAGAACAAACAAATCTTCTCATTGGATATGGGCGCACTGGTTGCCGGAGCCAAATACAAAGGTGAATTTGAAGAACGTCTGAAATCTGTTGTCAATGAAGTAATCAAAGCCGAAGGCAGCATCATCCTGTTTATCGATGAAATCCATACCTTGGTCGGAGCCGGTAAAGGTGAAGGTGCCATGGATGCCGCCAATATATTGAAACCCGCCTTGGCCCGTGGTGAGCTCCGCAGCATCGGAGCCACTACTTTGGACGAATATCAGAAGTACTTCGAAAAGGACAAGGCATTGGAACGCCGGTTCCAAACCGTTATGGTAGCCGAACCGGACACGCTGAGCACCATCTCCATTCTCCGTGGGTTAAAAGAACGTTACGAAAACCATCACAAGGTACGTATCAAAGATGAAGCCATCATTGCCGCTGTAGAATTGAGTAACCGTTACATTACCGAACGTTTCCTTCCGGACAAGGCTATTGACCTGATGGATGAAGCTGCTGCCAAATTGCGTATGGAACGTGATTCCGTGCCTGAAGAACTGGATGAAATCTCACGTCACCTGAAACAACTGGAAATTGAACGTGAGGCCATCAAACGTGAAAAAGACGAGCCGAAATTACAACAACTGAATAAAGAGATTGCCGAACTGAAAGAACAGGAAACCTCTTACAAAGCCAAATGGCAGAGTGAAAAGGAACTGGTCAACAAGATTCAGCAAAACAAGCAGGAAATAGAACAATTGAAATTCGAAGCCGAGAAAGCGGAACGTGAGGGAGATTACGGTAAAGTAGCCGAAATCCGTTATGGGAAATTACAGGCTTTAGAGAACGAGATCAAGGATATTCAAGAAGACCTGAAACACAAGCAGGGTGACAGTGCCATGATAAAGGAAGAAGTTACCGCTGAGGACATTGCCGATGTTGTTTCACGGTGGACAGGGATACCGGTCAACAAGATGCTGCAAAGCGAACGTGACAAATTGCTTCATCTGGAGCAAGAATTACATTTGCGTGTGGTAGGTCAGGATGAAGCCATAGCAGCCGTATCCGATGCCGTACGCCGTAGCCGTGCCGGATTACAGGACCCGAAACGTCCGATAGGTTCATTCATCTTCCTGGGTACTACCGGTGTAGGTAAGACAGAACTTGCCAAAGCATTGGCCGACTACCTGTTTGATGACGAGAGCCTGATGACGCGTATCGACATGAGCGAATATCAGGAGAAACACTCTGTATCCCGTCTGATCGGAGCGCCTCCCGGATACGTAGGTTACGATGAAGGCGGTCAGTTGACAGAAGCCGTCCGACGCAAACCATACTCTGTGGTATTGTTTGATGAAATAGAAAAAGCACATCCCGATGTGTTCAATATTCTGCTGCAAGTTTTGGATGACGGACGTCTGACTGACAACAAGGGACGTACGGTAAACTTCAAGAATACAATTATCATCATGACTTCCAATCTGGGCAGCGCATACATTCAAAGCCAGTTCGAAAAGATTAATGACGAGAATCGCGAAGTGGTGATTGAAGAGACGAAGAAAGAGGTAATGTCCATGTTGAAAAAAACGATACGGCCGGAGTTTCTGAACCGTATAGATGAAACAATCATGTTCTTGCCTTTGAACAGAGAAGAGATAGAACAGATTGTGATGTTACAAATCAACGGTATCAAGAATATGCTGGCCGGCAACGGCATTACTTTGGAAATGACCGATGAGGCCGTCCGTTTCATTGCCAGCACAGGCTATGATCCCGAATTCGGCGCCCGTCCCGTGAAACGTGCCATCCAACGCTATTTGCTGAATGATTTGTCCAAAAAGCTATTGTCACAGGAAGTGGACCGAAGCAAACCGATTATCGTAGAAACAGCGGGTGACGGATTAAAATTCCGCAACTAGAATGTTACAAACAACCAGTAAAGATAAGGCCTTATCTTTACTGAGCAAAAGGGGTGTTCATCATGCACCCCTTTTTTCGTTAACTATAGCCCTCTATCTGCAATATTTTGAATATTTCCTTAACCAATATGTTTCCAATAGCTAAAAAACGGCAATAAGCTCATAAAACAGTTTAATCAGCCATCTCTACTTCCTTTTTTCATTTTTGTATAAGAAAAAGAAAACTGAAATACGGCAAGATTCAGAACAGTCTGTGTAGACTGGTATATTTTTTATTAACTCCATTTTTAATCATAAGAATTTCTCCAATCTATTCTTATTCGGCGGAAAAGGAGACAACGGGCATCATTATTTTTTCTTATTCTTTGAAAACCAATTATTTGGCACGCAATACAAAAAAGACTACTTTTGTAACCCTAACGATTTGAACACATGGATGAAACGACATATAAAATTTTGATGGGAACTTCAGCTTTCATAGTAGCGATGCTGGGAAGCATGCTAGCAACTACAACGATACCGCCGGAATGCGGATTAGAAAAGTTACGGAAGGCCCGTAATATCCTTGTGCCCTCTTATTTCGTACTCGCCCTTCTCAGTCTGGTATGCTGCTTTACGGGTTATGACCATCGTATTGAACCTGCCAGTACACTTTTCGTTGCATCGTTTCAGGCTTTTCTTTTTACCATGTCCATGTTGGTTTTCATACGTCCGGGTGAAGTCAGATGGAGCATAGTGTTCCGACAGGCCGGAGGCATTGCAGCGGCAGGCATTATCCTGTTTGTCGCCTTGTTTTGTTTTATAGACTATTATTTGTGGTTCTTTTATACGGGCATCGCCGCTTATATTATCCAGTTAACTATCTATACCCGAAAATTCACGCAAGCTTACCGCAAGACGGTACAAGAGGTAGAGGACTATTATGATGAGGACGAAGAGAATCGTCTGGCATGGGTAAAGACCGGCTTTTATAGTGCACTGGCTATTGGGATCATGGCTATACCCATTTTATTTTTTACCGACTGGTACAAATTCTTTGTTCCACTGTATGTGCTTTATTACAGCTTCATGGTGATGTGGTTCGTCAACTACTATCGCAGGATGAAATTTGCGATTCCGGTCATTGCGGCTGTTCCACCCGAAACAAAGATTTATGCACATCCGATGGAAACAGACATGGGCGAAACAGACAAGTCCGTAAAAGAGAACAAGGAAAAGTCAAAAACTGTTTTTCAAGAAAAAGAGCGGCTATTAAAAGAAAGATTACAAAAATATGTAGATGAGAAAGCATACTGTGAGAAGGATATCCCTTCCGGTATCGTGGTAGATTCTTTCGGAGTGTCCCAATCATTCTTCCGGCAATATATGAAAGACCATTACGGAATGGATTTCCGTCCGTGGCGCAAGGAGCTTCGTTTGCGCGAGGCAGCCCGTCTGTTTGCCGAAAATCCCGGATATACGATAGAAGAAGTATGTGAAATGGTAGGATACAACAATAGCGGTAATTTCAACAGAGATTTCAAAAAAATGATGGAAATGACTCCCAAAAGTTACTGTAAACAAATCTACTTAAAGAACACTGATGCGGAAATCGAAACATCCTCCTGACATCTTTGCCTTCCAAATCATCTTTCCCACATCCAGCGCATCAGATTACCGGTGAATGATGTGCCTGTTTTTTCTGAATGTCCTCAACTGCCACACTGTTTTTCGTACTTGGATAAAATTGTCTTTCGCTAATTAAACATTGTCTTTCGTTAGTTTTCCTGCTTTTCAGCATATAAAGAATTGTCTTTCATTGACTTGAACGAAAGACAATTGATTTTATTTGCAATCATTTACTTACATGTTATATTTTTGTGCAACACAAAAGGTTCTTCAGCAACCCGTTTTTTCCTCTTTCTGCACGAAAAACAGCCGCAAGGCATCCTATATAAAAAACACTAATATACCATACTGATATGAATGCATGGAAAACTATGCTTGTATACACACTACTGGCTATGGTTGCCGCACCGATGTTTGCGCCGGCAACAAACAAAGCTCCGCAAATGGTATTCCGTTTTGTGGAGGAAAATAATATGTTCAAGGTGAAAACGGCAGAAAACGCAAAACAGGACGAACTGACCCTAACCGACCTTCAAAAGCAGTCCGAAACAGCAGCCGCGTCCCAAGAAAAGACATCCAAGCCAATACACAGCCGCCGGGTGGGGAAACCGATGACCACCGCACCTGCATTTACCCGTGACGGAAACTGCGTGACAGCAGATGCCCGCAACAACACTCCGGCAGGTACAGCAACCATCACCGATTGGCAGGTACAGGAAGTGGTGAATACAACCATCAAGTAACAAATTTAAAATGACAAATAGTATGATGAAAACAAATTATCTGTTTATCGGCATGGCAGCCCTGATGATAGCCGCATGTAGCAATAATGAAAATGAACCGCAAGTGGATGACGGACGTATAGCCGTTTCCTTTGCCGGAGAAATCACGCTTCCCCGCGCCACGACCGACACATGGGAGGCAAACGACGGTATCGGTATCTATATGCTGGAACACGGAATGAAGACAGTGACGGACGGCGCCACCAACCGCAAGTATGTGACCACCGCCGGAGATGGAAAGTTTACACCTGCCGGAACAGAACAGACCATTTACTTTCCTTTGAATGCGGATGAGAAGGTGGACTTCATTGCTTACTACCCGCAAACCGACCTGACGGACGATATATATAAGGTGGATGTGAGCGACCAAAAGGCCCCTGCCGACATCGACCTGCTGCGGAGCGACAACGCCACGGGAAAGGACAAAAGTACCAATACAGTCGATTTGAAGTTCTTCCACCGCCTGAGCCGTGTGGAAGTAGAGTTGACTGCCGGTGAAGGCGTGAGTGATACGGAACTGGCAGGCATGGGCATCACGCTAGGTCAACAGCCCGTGAAGGCGGACTTCAACGTGTTGCAGAACACGCTGACTGCCGAACAAGGCCTAACCTCTCTTACGCTGAACACAGCCGCCGATGGCAAGACCGCCTCCGCCATCATCCTGCGGCAAGAGGGTGCAAACGGAAGGAATTTGAAACTAACCCTGACGGGCGGCACTGTATTGACATGGCCGGTGGAAGCCGAGCGTACCTTCGAGCAAGGTAAGAAAACTGTTTTCACCATTACGCTGAAACGCACACCTGTAGGTACGGAAGTGGAAGTGAATGCCACGATCCAACCGTGGGACACGCAAGGCACAGTGTCGGGTGATTTGGAAATCTGATTTTGACAAACAACAAAAACTCATGATATGAAAGCAACAAGATACTTATTCACCTTTTTGGTGCTGGCCACGCTGGCACTGACGGCTTGCCACAACGACGACCTGCCGGGCGGCAACACCCTGCCCGAAGGCGCGGTACACATCACCGCCGACATCGAGGGAGTGCAGACACGCGCGCCGCAGCTCGATGCCGACGGCGCAGGCTCATTCGAGCCTGCCGATGAATGGGGCATGTACACTTTTACCGGAGATGCCACATCCCCGACATACAGTAACCAAAACATCGCTTACCGGGCCGGCAACAGCAATCCGCTCTATTGGAAAGACCTGAGTGAAACGGAAGCGGTCACTTTCTCCGCCCACTACCCACGCATCACGAACACCATGCCAGACATTGACGATCCGGCGGCATACCTATATATGCCCCAAGCGTGGAACCACACGGACGACCTGCTCCACGCCACCGCCACCGCAAGCAAGGGCAAAACGGTGGCACTGACATTCAAGCATCTGATGCACCGGCTCGTCATCAACCTAGCAGCGGGCGATGGCATGACCGGCACGAACTTGTCTTCCGCCCTAATAAACTCCGTGGCAAAGAATGGCGCGCCAACGATGTTTGCCAGCGTGGAGGTGAACCTGCTGACCGGCGTGGTGAACTACGACCGGGTAGATGGCAGTGTAATCCTCAGTAACGAAGGTGGCACCAATGCCGACTGGAAAGTAGCACCGCAAGACCTCACCGCAGGTGCGGAATGGCTCAGAATAACCGTAGGCGAGGATGTGTGGTACTATCATGTACCTGCCGACCTGAACACTGCCGAACCCGGCAACCAAACCCGCCTCGAAAGCGGCAAGCAGCTCACCCTCAACCTCAAGCTGAAGAAAAACTCCGGCACGGGCGACACTGAAGTGGAACTCACCGGCAGCAACATCTCCGGCTGGGACACGCAGCCGGAGATTACGGATGAAGTGGTGATAGGCGGCGGTACTTCCGGCATCACCACCTACGAAGCCCTGCACGAAGCCCTGCAGACGGGCGGCGGCTCGGCCGACGCCCCTACGCTCATTACGCTGGGCAGCGACATCACGATACCCGCAGGAGGTAGTAATAGCAGCCGCACATACATAAACGGCAGCGGCTACTTCAAGATAGACGGCGGCGGCCACACCCTCGCTTGGGAAGCGGGCAGCTATTACTTCCTCGGAAATGCCAATACCGACGCTGATGCCGTCTATATCGAACTCACCAATATCAAGCTGGTTCAAGCTCCGAACTTATATTCTGCCGTGGTAGGTGTTTGGAACGGCAGGATTACGCTAGGCGGGAACGTGATATTGGACGGCAACGGTAATATGCCTGTGATTGTGGTTTCCGACGAGAAAGCAGCATTGGAACTGGGTGACGGCTGCGAATTGTCTTACGCGGCAGGCAGTTCGGGCTGTGCAAAAGTCGTGGAGGGCGCCACCCTCGTGCTGAACGGGGGAAAGACCGCCGACGGGGCTTACATAAATCTAAACTGCATTCTGCCCGTTTCCACCCCCCTTATCTCCGTTCCGAAAGCCCTCACGGATGATGTGCACCTCAAGCTCTACTTGGTCGACATAATCTCCATCGCCGGGGGAACCGGCGGTTACCAACTGACGCAGGCGGACTGCGATTATTTGATAGTGAATCCAGAGTCAATGGTCAGCCTCTATGGAGGGCAGTCGATGGAATACGACGGCAACTTCAAGCTTTACCTCGACCCGGCGGATCATCAAATCAAGCTGTGCCCGAAAGGTTTCCCACCCCCCACCTCCGGCGACATCGACATGACCTCCATGACCGCCGACGAAGCACAGCTAACTATCCGGGCCGCCCTCGCCGCAGGCTACACCGAAATCAAGCTGACGGGCGAACTTTCCAAGACAGGAATGGGCGATGGTCAGTTGGGTGCATTTGCCTATAATACGAAAATCACGAAATGCGACCTCAGCGGAGTGACGGGCTGGGGAACATCGGCAACACTGCCCGGCAGCGCCTTTGCAGGTTGCACTGCTTTGCAGGAGGTGGTGTTGCCCGGTGATGTGCAGGTAATCGGAGAATATGCTTTTTTCAATTGCACTGCGCTGACTACGGTGAATCTTCCGCAGGTCACCCGGATTGATCAATACGCATTTCAGGTATGCACTTCATTGGCGGAACTCACGCTGGATAATGTGGAAGCGATAGATTTGGCTGCTTTCTACGGATGCACGAGCCTCGAAACGCTCAAACTGCCGGCATGTACCCGGTTCGGCAATTATATCGTAACGGGCTGTAAAGCTCTCACCCGGATAGAAACCGCAGTAGCCGGAAATTTCGTTGATATAGATGATGATACCAGCAATATAGGGAACACCAGCGTTTTTCAGAACAGAGCCGCTCATTCCGGAGCGAACGCATTCGACCCCGCCAATTGCGACCTCGTGCTGAACGCCGACAAGAAGCCCGATGGCACGGCCCTCCCCAAAGTCCACAACGGCAACGAATGGGCTGGGAAGGGAGGCAGCGGCTACCTCATACAATGGAAGAGCATCACCTTTGCGCAGCAGCCGTTCTCCTCTTCCGTGACAGTTGGAGGAGAGGAGAAGACCATCACGGGCACATCTTTCTCGGGCACTTATAATATGGCCGATCATGCGCTCTCGCTGACTGCTGTCTTCAAGTATGGCAAGATGCCCCTCGAAATGACCTACACCATCAAGTCGTACTATGTCAAGGCGGTGTCGGGTGGCATCAGCGTCTCGGTCGGCGGGGCTTATACCTATGATAATAAGAGCGTCACCTACCAGGTGCGCAAATATATGGATGGGAATGTGGAGAAAGTGGATGTGGAAGTTCCCACCTACGCCCTCGAAGGGACCATCATGGGCGATCTCACCCTCGGCTCATACGTCGTGAAGGGACTGACCTACGACGAGACCCGAGGCGGCTTCTACCGCGACTACAAGGGCGACGGCCTGAGCTTCCATTTCACCGCCATGCAGGGTGGCACGAAGACCATGGACGGCGACTATGCCTTCAATAGTGAGCGCGACAACCATATCCTCGTGAAGTACAATGGCTCCAATGTGGAGTCGATCGTCAATACTTTCCAGATGGGTGCCATGCCTTTCGGTATCGTTTCCACATTCCAGGTCGATGCCACTGCCATTGATGGCGTGACTACCGACGACTTGTCTCGTGCGTCGCGCGCCTATGACGGCAAGGCTTACAACCCCGCAGGGCAGCG
>ENA-OYXR01000720-OYXR01000720.1-human-gut-metagenome-genome-assembly--contig:-NODE-720-length-14341-cov-8.218396_pt1 | contig 14341 bp, 12 predicted proteins | sample MGYA00243241_ERZ653431 | MGnify/ENA primary metagenome ERZ653431 (study PRJEB26926, sample SAMN06165182) | human gut metagenome | biome: ENVO:00009003; feature: ENVO:2100002; material: ENVO:00002003... | reverse complement strand
CGAGATGTCTTAGGGTCTCGTGGGCTCGGAGATGTGTATAAGAGACAGTATCAATATCGGATCGGCAAACAGTTCCCCGGAACATTTCCAGCTTCGTTATATCTCCATCTCCAAATACGAAGGTGACTGGCAGTCCCTTCCGCATACCCACCACTTTTCAGAACTGTTCTATGTCCTGCGGGGCGAGGGCGCCTTCTATATAGAGAACGAAAAGGTGCCTGTGAAGACGGATGATCTGGTCATCATCAATCCCTATGTAGAGCACACGGAAAAAACACTTCCCAACGATCCCATGGAATATATCGTATTCGGTGTGGACGGACTTGCATTTTCTTTTTCCGGTGCAGGGCAGGACAATCCGAAGGGATACAGCTTCTATAGCTACGGCTCTGACAAAAAACAGTTCATCAACTTCGCCCAGCTGATGATGCAGGAATTCCGCGACAAGCTTCCCGGCTTTGAACAGGTGTGCCACGGACTGCTCCAAGTGCTTCTGGTATATATTTCCCGGAAGCAGAATCTGTCCGTCATCTCTGACTCCTCCTTCCAGTTGTCCAAGGAATGTGCTCTGGCGAAGCGTTATATCGATTCCAACTATTCCCAGAACATTACACTGGATTCCCTGGCGGAGATCACACATATCAACAAATTCTATCTGGCACACTCCTTTACCGAATGTGTCGGACAGTCTCCGATCAATTACCTGACAGACCGGAGGCTGGAAGCCTGCAAGGGGCTTCTGGTATCCTCCAATCTGTCGGTAGCTCAGGTAGCCACCAGCGTCGGCTTTTCTTCGCAGTCTTATTTCTCGCAGATCTTCCGTAAAAAGACCGGCATGACACCGCGCCAGTACCGGAGCCGGTATGCCAGAAAATAATGTGTACACTCATAAAAGACCTCACTGCCGGCGCATCTGCCGACTGTGAGGTCTTTTATAATGGACATTTATTCACTTATTTGATCCAGCCCCAGCATAATCCCAGATATTCCACCAGAAAATACATCCCCCGCAGCCATATCAGCACGGCACAGCCATAGAACATCCAGACATTTTCTTTCTGCCTGTCTGCGATTTTCCCTGCCATGGATAAAATCGCACAAATCAACAAAACCATCGTTCCGAAAGCCGCCCGGTCCGGATAGTGTGGGGACAGGATCATGGCACCCCAGGACAACAGTGCCCCCAGCAATAACAGCACTGTATTTCTGCCCAGGTTTTCTTTCAGAATGCCTTTGCAGACGATCAGTGCAAATACCGTAAGCAGCAGGGCAGGGAACAGATACTCCATAACTCCCTTCGCTTCTGCGTAGCAGCGCAGATACATTCTCCACAGCAGGCTGTAGGCTTCTTCCCCCGTCTCCCCGCTGCGGACAAAATTGCCCGGTGCAGTGATCATCAGAATGGTTCCCGCCAGGCAGCTGATGTTTCCCAGATACATCCACACCGGAGCTTTTTTGTGCTCTCTGTGTCTTAACAGGATCACCAGAAGACTCAGGAGCCATACCGCAGGCCCCATATTCTCATTGCTCCAGCCTGCGATCAGTCCCAGTGGAAGGATCCAGATGACGATCCCCGGCAGATTTTTCTCCTCATATTTCAGGTAACAGAACAAAAATGCCAGCAGAAAACCCGCCATATACAGATAATTCGCTGCTCCGGCTTCCCAGAACATACTCATTTTCCAGTTGGCATTCAGCCCCAGGATCATCCCCAACGCTGCAAACCAGTACGGGAGCTTACGTCTGTCTGCTATCATGCAGGCCAGCCATCCCAACAGCAGTGTCATTCCTGTATTCAGGATATCCGCCCAGTGTTCTCCGGCCAGCAGGATCAGCTGCAGCAGTGCATGCGCCATGCTTCTGCCGCCCCAGTTGAAATAATGCCAGATCTGCGCACGGATAATGTCACTGAGATTCCGGATCGGTGTATCCGCATACAATACCGTCGAATACCACTCATCATCCATCATAAATTCGATCTCATAGTTGACGCGCCACACGATCAGTGCTGTCAATGCGATCAGTACCGGGCTGATCCACCGGATTGCTTTTTTCTGCTTTTCCTGCATATATCTGCTCCATTCCTCTTATGGCAAAGAACGGCTGCCTATAACTGAATCTTCTTCAGACGATCCACTGCCTCCACGGTATTCTCATAGCTTCCGAAAGCCGTCAGACGGAAATAATGCTCTCCGCTGGGTCCGAAACCGGATCCGGGCGTACCCACCACGTTGACATTCTCCAGAAGGTAATCGAAGAACTCCCAGCTGGTCATGCCGTTAGGCGCTTTCAGCCAGATATAGGGAGCGTTCACACCGCCGGATACCGTGAAGCCCGCTTCCTGCAAGCCCTTCAGGATATACTGTGCGTTGTTCATGTAATAAGCAACCTGCTCCTTCAGCTGTGCCTTGCCTGCTGCAGAGTATACTGCCTCACCGGCGCGCTGTACGATATAGGGTGCTCCATTGTATTTGGTGCCGTGTCTTCTTGCCCACAGTGCATGGAGGCTCACATCCCCTCTCTTTAAATCCTTGGGGATCACGGTAAAGCCCAGACGCACTCCGGTAAAGCCGGCATTCTTGGAGAAGGAACGGAACTCGATGGCACAGGTTCTGGCTCCTTCACATTCATAGATACTGTGAGGCACATCCGGTTCGGAAATATATGCTTCGTATGCCGCATCATAGAGAATGACAGCGCCTACCTTATTGGCATAGTCCACCCACTCCTGCAACTGCGCCTTGGTAATGGTGGCACCGGTAGGATTATTGGGGAAGCACAGATAGATCAGATCCGGGGTCTCCTTCGGCAGCTCCGGTGCAAAACCGTTCTCTGCCAGACAGGGCATATAGATCACATCACTCCAGGTCTCGGACTTCGGATCGTAAGTGCCGGTTCTGCCCGCCATAACATTAGAATCTACGTATACGGGGTAAACGGGGTCACATACTGCAATCTTGTTGTCCAGACTGAATATCTCCTGAATATTGCCGCAGTCACATTTTGCTCCGTCCGATACAAAGATCTCGTCCGGTGCAATGTCACAGCCTCTTGCCTTATAATCATTCTCTGCAATGGCATTGCGCAGGAATTCATAACCAAGGTCGGGAGCGTAACCATGAAAAGTCTCCGCTTTTCCCATCTCATCCACTGCACCGTGCAGCGCATCAATGATAGCGGGTGCCAAAGGCTGTGTCACGTCACCGATGCCCAGACGGATGATCTTCTTGTCCGGGTGTGCTGCGGAATACGCACTTACCTTTTTGCCGATGGTGGAAAATAAATAGCTTCCGGGAAGTTTTAAATAGTTGTCGTTTACTTTAAACATAGTACGTTCTCCTCTCTATTATCCCTGGTGCAGTATTGCTGTCACCTTGTTGTCGTAAATAAGCAATTTTTCCGCACTACGTGCTCTCAGATGGAGTACGGGTCCACTTCACCTTCAAATACGATCTTCGCAGGACCGGTCATGTAGACCAGATTCTCCTTGCGGTCCCATTTGATGTGCAGTTCACCGCCTAATAGTTTAACAGTTATTTCCTCGTCCGTCAAACCATTTAGTACACAAGCCACCGCCGTGGCGCAACATCCGGTACCACAGGCAAGGGTCTCCCCGGTGCCTCTCTCCCAGACGCGCATAAACACATTTTTCCGATCCAGAATCTCTACGAATTCGGTATTGGTCCGGTTAGGAAAACAGGTATGATGCTCAAACTTCGGGCCGATCTTCTCAATGTCAAGATCCTTTACCCCTTCCATAAATACGATGGCATGGGGATTGCCCATGGATACACATGTCATGTGGTATTCCGTGTCGTCTACCATGATGGGAGCATTCACTACCGCCGGTCCGTCTGCCGTCTCCTGTGTGGCTTCCACTGTTACCGGCACCTCTGCCGGAGCAAGGATGGGATTTCCCATGTTCACCTGTACCAGCGTCACCTGTCCTCTGTCCGTGGCGGTCTTTCCCTCCACGGTGAGTTTCAGATATTTTATTTTTCCGGCGCTGACGATGGTAATGTCCTTCTTGTCCGTCAGTCCCTTGTCGTAGACATATTTTGCCACGCAGCGGATGCCGTTGCCGCACATCTCCGAACGGCTGCCGTCCGCATTGTACATTTCCATCTCAAAATCCGCTTCTTCCGCCGGATTGATAAAGATCACACCGTCGCCGCCGATTCCGAAATGTCTGTCACTTAAGCTTCTTACGATCTCCGGCTTCTCTTCCGGTGAAAGTTTCTCCGTAAAGCCGTTGACATATACATAATCGTTGCCGCAGCCCTGCATTTTTGTAAATTTCATGGATTGCTGTTCCTCCTGTTGTTCTCTTTCACATATCCTGTCTGTAACGCCCGGATCCCTGTAATCATTTCCGGGCCGTCCTGCTTACTCCGTCATCATGGACAATACCATCTGTGCCGTCTCCACCAGATTGGTACCACTGTCCATACTGGTCTTCTGAAGGTAGCGGTGGGCTTCTTCTTCCGTCATATGATTTCGTACCATCAGTAATTCCTTGGCATCCTTGATTGCTTTTTCATCCGCTGCATTCCGCACTTTCGGCTGCATACGGCGTTTTCTTCTGCGGCGTTCCACACCTTCCACCATCAGGTTCACGGTATTGATCAGGTCCTGTACCTTTAACGGCATGGAAAGACATACGATGCCATTGCCATAGCATTCACTGATCAGATTCTGGGATGCCATCAGCAGCATCTCGAAACCTTCCGGCAGATCTTCATGTAGTTCTGTGTATATCATGTCCGCCAGCTTGTAGCTGCAGATCACAATACCGTCGTTCAGACCGTCCGCCTGACTGATAGCCTGAGTGCCTGTGGTACAGATACCCGTGACCTGAAAGCCACTGCGCACCAGAATATTCTTGACGCCTTTGGCTTCCTCCAGCTTCGGCAGTACGACAATAATGTTCGTCATCGGCCCACCTCCTTTCTTCTGTGTTTTTTATCATCCTACAAAAGAAAGGACTCTTTTAATACTTATACAGATACTCCTGAATCTCCCACTCGGATACCTGAGAACGGTACTCATGCCACTCTTTCCGCTTGGCATCGATGTATTTTCCGGCAATATGATCTCCAAGAACTTTCTGAATGAAAGTATCCTTCTCCAGTTCCTCCACTGCCTCCAGAAGTGTGCCGGGCAGCTGATCGATATGCAATTCCTCACGCTCTTTTTCTGACAGGGCAAAAATATTGGCATTGATGCTCTGAGGCGGCTCTATTTTCTCCCGGATGCCCTCTAATCCTGCACTCAGGCAGACTGCCAGTGTCAGATAAGGGTTAGCAGCAGAATCGGGACTACGCAGCTCGATACGGGTGCCCTCTCCGTCTGCAGCAGCCGGAATACGGATTAAGGGGCTGCGGTTTGTCGTGCTCCATGCAATGTAGACCGGTGCCTCGAAACCGGGTACCAGACGCTTGTAGGAATTCACCAGCGGATTCGTAATGGCTGCCATTCCTTTGATATGTCTCATGATACCGCCGATGAAATAGTAAGCCTCTTCGCTCAGACCATTGGGATCGGAAGCATCCTGGAAAATGTTTTTTCCATCCTTCTGCAAGGACATATTGATGTGCATGCCGGAACCGTTGACACCGAACTTGGGCTTCGGCATAAAAGTAGCGTGCAATCCATGACGTCTCGCAATGGTGCGTACGGCCATCTTGAAGGTCATGATGTTGTCTGCGGTATTTAATGCCTCATCGTATCTGAAATCAATCTCATGCTGGGCCGGAGCCATCTCGTGATGGGAAGCCTCGATGACAAATCCCATATCCTCCAGATTCATGACAATGTCACGACGGGCATTTTCGCCGAAATCCAGGGGACCGATGTCAAAATACCCTGCCTGCTCATGGGTGTTGGTGGTAGGCATGGTATTTTCGTCCGTATTAAATAAGAAAAATTCACACTCGGGGCCTACCTCAAAAGTATATCCCATGTCCTCTGCCTGCTGCACCGCACGCTTTAACACATAACGGGGATCTCCCTCGAAAGGCTGTCCGTTGGGACGATATACATCGCAGATCATACGGGCCACTTTGCCCTGCTGGGGTCTCCAGGGGAAAATCTCCAGTGTCGACAGATCCGGATACAGATACATGTCGGATTCTTCAATCCGTGCAAAACCGTCAATAGCCGAACCGTCAAACATACATTTATTGCTCAATACCCGGTCCAGCTGGCTGGCTGTCACCGCAATATTTTTCAGATTGCCGAACAGATCCGTGAACTGCAGACGGATAAATTCCACATCCTCTTCTTCCACAAGACGGATGATGTCTTCCTTGGTATAATTATTCATCGTTACCCTCGTTTCTGCGCCGCCTGTCTGCTCCTTTTCCACGGGGCGGACGCATCCGTGAAAAATACTTGTCTTAACTATAGCAATGCCTGTTTTGTCTTGTCAATGTGAAGTTCTCCTTATTTGCTGTACTATGAGTACCGGCCTCCGCATACTATTTATAAAGATCATCCCATCATTCCAAGGAGACTTAAGAATGAGTGCAAATACAAAGATCGTTGTCCTTCGCAGAAAAGAGCTGCTGTATACCGGAATCTTCACCGCATTGGGCGTGTTGTTTCTAATATTACTGTTGATGCTGCTGTTGCCGGGAAAAGATGCGGATACCTCCTCTGGAACACCGGATTCCCCTGACAATACTGCCGAGACCGCTATGCCTGACAATGTGGCGGATCTCAGACGTTCATCACAGTTCTCTGCGGCGGAGGATGCCTCCACCGGTGCTGTTGCCGGCAACGAACCTATTCTGGACAGCACTTCCGGTGCTGTTGACAATGCCGGTGCTGTTCTGGATAGTGTCTCCGGGTCTGCCGGTACTGATAATACATATATCCCGGGGATTTACACCACGGAGCTGATCCTCGGCAGCGAGACTGCAAACGTGGAAGTCATCGTAAATGACCACGCCATTACATCCGTAAGCCTCACCGATCCGAGCGAAACACTTACTACCATGTATCCACTGTTAGAGCCCACTATGGAATCCCTAAACGACCAACTCTGTGAGATGCAGGATCCGAGCCAGGTGACCTATTCCGCCGAGACCAGATATACTTCGCTGGTGCTGCTGGAAGCCGTGAAGGCATCCCTGGAAAAGGCAAAGCCTAAGGCTACACCGGAAGCTACGGGTACGCCGAAAACGACAGATACGTCGGAAGCTTCCACTGCTCCGACGGCAACTACTGCACCGGTGGCTTCCCCCGAGAATGCAACGGCCACTTCGTCGGAAACGGATGGGAAAACCGCGGAACCTACGAAGATGCCGACAGCGGATATCAATCCGGCAGCATAAACACTTAGAAGCCTTGGCACACTACATCCACTGTACACAAAAATAAATGCTGACGCAAAAAAGGGCGCATGCCTCCCGGCATGCACCCCGTTGTGCGTTTTATTGTAATATTTTGTTTGCAACACTGGGTTTATTTTATACTATTTGCGGTGGAGATGCAAGGGAAAATTATTTCTCTTTTTTCTCTTGCTTCTTTGCTCTTGCTGCTTTCAAAACATCCGCAAGATTATCACCATTAAGCACCCCTGGATAATCTTCTTGAAATTCCACTAAAGTATCCTTATTTTCCTGCTCAATCTCTCTGCACTGCCTATAGAAATCATGCAAGTCCTCTTTGTTATAAACAGCTTCGATAAAGACTCTGGAATCTTCTGGTACCTTATCATAGGAATCGTATAAATCTACTATCGCCTTCTGAATGGTTTCACGCCGACATTTTATTGCCATTCTTTTTACGAAATTCTTTTGCCAATTCCCTCAGATAGCCGTCCAGATTTTCTTTTGTAAAAGGCTTATCAGCAGACATTTCGCACCTCACTTTCTACAATATTAAATCGTATAAATTCCGGTATCGCATTTGCAAGTGCCTTTTCTTTTATACGTTCATCTCCCGTCGCTGCATATGCCACTTCAACGCCTGCAGAAAAATATAATTTTTCAAGCTTCTGGGAACGGATATCATTATAATTTGTACAAAGAGGTACATCGTTCATTCTGGATAAGTAATCAATCATAGCCAGCAGATACATAGCTTCTCTGCACCATCTGCGCTCATAAAGCTTTCTTACTTCATCCTTCTCAAGTGTTTCGATAATAAAATCTATATCGCCCATATCCTTTACATGATGACAGGTATTACTCTTAAAAGTTTCAAACGAACATCTATATTCTACATTATCTGCACTATTATTTTCCAATATTGAGTCTACCGTTACATTAAGCACCCTGGCGATTTTATGCAGAGTTCCTGCCGTGCATTTATCAAGGTCTGCTTTTCCACTACAGATATCAGTAATTGTTGTCATTGCAACTCCGCTTTCCTTGCTTAAACGATACCTCGACATTTTTTCTTTTTCAAGTAAAGCATTAATTATCATCTGCTTCCCTCCTATTTATTAATATATCGGTCAGCCGAACTACTGTCAACAATATTTTTCACAATTGATATATCTGAGAATTCCCGGGTCAAAATGATTTTAACAAAATATTGGAATTTACTTGTGCACTGGAATTTAAAATTTCAAGTCAGCATAAAGTGAATCCAGTGTAAGCAGTAATAACACTTCCCCTATCACAGCCCTTTTGTCTATGTCAGACAAGGCAACGACTCCGCCCAATATGGCAGCTCATCTATAACAAGCACAAGCTTCTCGTCTCCGATATTTTTATCAATAAAATCAAAAACAGCCTCTGTAGTGTGAAAGCTGATATTCTCCACTCCCGGCATAAGCAGATCAACTACCTGCTTTGAAAACAGTTCCAGATTTCTATTTTTTCCGACTTTTGTTGCTGTATAAAAATAGTCTTCTTGTCCATCTTTTTCATAGAATTCCTTTAACGATGCCAGTTCTCTTTCTCTGCCGATAAACATAAGAACTACCTCCCATCTTTGTTAAAAACAGTTTTATTAAAATTGATTTTAACAAAATATTTCTGAATAAAGTTTAACATGACTCTTATGTTTTGCAATCTTTTTATTTGGTGTCGTGTTCACTGATTTTCTTGTATCTACCATAGCTCTTATCACATTTTGTTGCTAAGTAATGCTTAGGGCTGGAAAAGCTTGCTCGTTTCTTTTTTATTTTTCTGACTAATTTTGAGACAAGAAAAAGCCGGGATTATAAATCACCGACCTTTTCTCAATAGATTATTGTACTTCCTCTTCCAGATTATGTAGCAAAGTTTTGATTTCATCATCGTCAGGTGCATACTGTTGTACTTGACTTAATATGGCTTTCGCAGCAGCAGTTTCTCCACTCTCCAGTTTCTGCTTTGCAATATTTTTTAATGAGATGACCATTTGTTGTAATTCTTCCTGCGCTTCCTTTGCTTCTGTTATCTGCTGCTGCATCTTGTTGCGAACCATTTCCGCATAAGTCAACATTACTTTTTCCAGCTTCGGGTAAATGCCCAGACAATTTTTCAAATGTTCCAATGCTTTTCGATCCTGCCCCGACTCGCAATACTCTTTCTGTTTTTTCAATTCCAGGGCCAGCTGCAGTTCATCCGGCAAGCCAACAGAATTTTCTAACAGAACTTCCTCCTTATAATAAGATTTGTAGAAATCAATCAACTTTTCTGTGTATGTCCAAATATCTTCCTCTAATTTTGACAGCCCAACCCATTCCATTATCTCTTCTATCAGACCATTTTCTCTATATTTTATATCAAATAAGTTGTAATGAATATTTTCATTCCTTTTCCATGCTAAAATTCTGTCATTCCACGCTTCCCAATCCTTCCAAGTAGCCCACTGCTCCATACGTTCCAGCGCTCTTCTCCATACCCGATAGTCGACCTTCAATATCATTTCATTAACGTCTATTTTTTCCTTGATTGCAATATTCCAAACCTCATCTTCAACCTCAAATAAATGATCAGCGCATGTAGTCAACAATTCATTGTACAACTCATTGAGAGTTTCTTCCTTATTTGCTTTCTTCTGTTCCCATATAATTTTATTGGATATTATGAAAAAATGGCCACTATCTAATTCCGCCATAAGATGAATTAAATTATTTAGCTTTTCAATTTCTTGCTCTTGCCTATACTCCTTCTTTAATTCCATCAAGATACAAACTATATCATAAGAAATCTTTTCTCCTGAATATAAGGATTGAATAACTTGTACAAAAAAATCATTATATTCTTTACTGCACATCTCATCCATCAGTTTTTTTGCCCAACTTACTTGAAAGATTTCCTGTATATCTTTTACGGATACAATATTGAACAATTTACTAGCATACTCATATTTCTCTTTTTTAATAATTGTCCCAATACACATCATAACAGTTTCCGTAAATACTTCGTTATGAAAAACACTTGTCACAATTCCTGCCGTTTCTGTCTCCATAACAGTCCTATTATTACGTAATCGTTCCGCCTCTGAAACATATTTTTCTAAATTATCAATACATAATTCATAATTTCCAGTTGCATTATATAATCTTGCTCCTATCATATAATAATATGCCTTACATACTTCCATAATAGGCATATCCATAATAGGATTGGTTTTAGCTCGTTCAAGCCATAGTTCTTCTTTTTGGTATTCTTTCATGCATTCCAAAGAGAGCAATATGTATGAATAAAGTACACCTATGTATACTGGAAAAAATTTCACCTTTGTTTTGTAATTTTCCCATTCTTCCAGTCCCTCTATACATACTTTTATTGTTTTTTCATAATTACGCACAGCAAAATATTCCTGTGCTAACTGAAACATCCATCTGGTTTCTCCTGGATATTCTTTGCGCATTTCAACAAGTGGTTCAATATTTCTTGCTGCATGTTGTACTCTTTCTTCATCACTTTTATATACATATCCATAATGATGAACAAAATCGCTAAATTCTTTTTGGGGAATATCAAACGGATTTATATATTCATGTATTTTTCCTATAAAACAAGTATTTTTCTCTCTCCTTACCATTCTGGAAGGATAAGATGTTTTAAAACTTTTCCCCTCAAGATCAAGATAATTTCTTACTTCATAAGATGCGGACTTATACTTCTTGTACTCTCCAGTTGTAAAAAAGGAAATGATCTCCACTGGATTATCAAACCATTCATCATCATCCAAGTACATGAACCATTCTCCACGAGCTTCCTTTAATCCAACATTTCTGGCTGCAGCAAAATCATTACACCATGTAAAATTAATTATTTTATCAGCATATTTTTCTGCCAATGCACGCTGTTCCGCATTGCATCCTGTATCTACCAATATGATTTCTGTAGGAAATGCATTTTTAAAATAGAGAAGTGAGTTCAGGCTTTTCTCCATCTCATCTCTTCCTGAGATCAGCATAGAAATTGATAATAAAATATGATTTTTGTTCATGTATGGAATCCTTTCCTCTTTGCAAAGAGAAAAAGGACCCGACTGTAAAGCCGAGCCCTTCTCTTATTGCTATGTTAGATGCTCTAACTGATTACTTACTGTAACAGAGACAGTACGCCCTGGTTAGACTGGTTAGCCTGAGCCAACATTGCCTGACCTGCCTGAGACAGGATATTACTGTTGGAGTACTTAACCATCTCAGTAGCCATATCTGTATCACGGATAGCAGATTCAGCGCTTGTGGTGTTCTCAACAACATTATCCAGGTTGTTGATAGTATGCTCAAGTCTGTTCTGAACAGCACCAAGTGCGGATCTCTGAGTAGATACTTTCTGGATAGCTTCCTTGATGGCCTCGATTGCATTATCCGCATTGGTAGAAGTAGCTCCATCTACTCTTAAACCATTTACGCCAAGTCCCTTAGCAGACATAGCATCCAGATTCAGTTCAATTTTGTTGTTGGAAGTAGCATCAGCGCCTACGTGAAGAGACAGTTTCAAGCTACCCACCTGATCCTTAGTAGCTGTAATGTCGGTAGTGCCTACCGTCTGCTCATTACCAAACTGATCATATACAGTCTTATCTTTCAGCAGTTCTACATTTGTGTCACCTTTAACAACATAATTCTTTAATGCGTTCTGGGAAATTTTGTTTCCGTCCTTATCGTAATAGGAAACAACACTACCCTTTGCACCATTCAATACAGCATCAGTGCTAAATGTAAGAGTATCGGTAAGAGCCGCTGTACCCTTTGTGTTATCTTTACCATTACCAGAAACAGTCAATGTCAAACCAGTATCTTCGCCATCCTTAGATACCTTACCATTTGAATCAATCTCATATCCATCTACAGACACTGCCACATTACCAGTATCAGTACCGTCCTTACCAGCAGCAATTGTTACTCTGGCACCACTCTTCTGCAAAGTCTTCAGTAACTCATTCTGCAGTTCAACCTGTCTATCAGAATTTGCAGTAGTAGAACCTACAGTAACCTTCAAGCTTGTGTTAGATCCTGTTGCTGTGGTTCCATCCGTTGTACTGATTTCTGCTTTTACAATTGTCTGGGTGCCATAAGAATAAGTATAACCCTTCTCAGCATCCTTGTCACCCTTTAACAGGTAGGTCTCGTTGAATTTCGTTGTCTCAGCAACACGATCGATTTCAGTGGTCAGCTGATCAATTTCGTTCTGGATGTAGCTTCTATCATTTTCGGAATTGGTTCCGTTGGAAGCCTTAACAGCCAACTCGTTCATTCTCTGCAGCATGTCCTGAACTTCGTTCAGTGCGCCTTCAGCGGTCTGTACAGTGGAGATACCGTCTTCTGCGTTAGCGGAAGCCTGTGTCAGTCCTCTGATCTGCTTTCTCATTTTCTCACTGATGGATAATCCTGCTGCATCATCTGCTGCACGGTTGATCTTGTAACCGGAAGACAACTTCTCAGTTGACTTTGCCTGAGAGCTCTGAGTCAAACCTAACATTCTGTTAGAGTTCATAGCGGTAAGATTGTGTTGTACTACCATAATATATTCCTCCTTGAATTGACGAGCGCTTCCCTGCGCTCCGTTATTTGCTTTGGCAATGTCAGTTTCAAGTTCGCACATCCTGTCACTTTCATCGCCATTGTCTTCCTACTGTCCGGCGTGCGAAACCTTCGATTCGGAAGATGTTCGGTAAGCAAATGTTTTATTTGCTTTACTTGTTAAGTATATCGGAGAGGTTTTTGGAAACTTAACCCCTTTTTGCAAAAAATGTTGACTTTTCTTATTTTCCTCAATTGCCAAAGTAAATTCCGGTCGATCTATCCCCAAAGCTGAAGTTACTTTGGCAAATTTTATTCCGATTTGATTTGTCAAAGACAAAAGTACTTATGCATGAACAGCTTTGATTCAATCTCAACTTCCATTTGAAAGAACCGTTTGTGCGCTTACGGTCGGCCTCTCACAGCTGATTCTTAATTTGTTCGGTTACTCTCAAAAAGTTTGGTTACTAAATTCTGCTCACATCGCAGGCAGGAAATATTTACTCTTACAAGCAGGAACTCACTTCGTCATTTATCCTGTACTTATTTAACATATGACAATATTTCCTGTTGCATTTTTTTTAAGTTATGAGGAATATCTCTATTTTTTTCTATCAGTTTACCTCGCAAATCATTTTCATTTTCAATCATAGCTATTACACTATTTGTTATTTTACTATCTGATTCCAATTCATTTAAGGGAATCACATAATCCCCCATCCCCATATCATTGCCTATACCTTGAGCTTTTACCGAGTATCCTATAGTCACACAAGGAATTCCACTTGAATATGCTGCAATTGCTGCATGTGTGCGTGCAAAAACACCAAATCTACAATGTGCAATCAAATACTTATACTCTGCAGCCGATAATTTATAAGGTGCCATAAAAAATCTCTCTTTAGAATATTCGCTACAACAATAATTGTAAATCTCCAAAAGGATATCATAATCATTGTCCATCGGCATAATGACATGAGGAATAAAAGCAATACCATAGGTTGTGTTTTCCATAATATACTTAATTAGATTAATAATATTTTGTTTAACAATTCCATTGCTTTTTTCTCTCCTTATAATTAACGGACTGATATTTATTGCTATTACGCTTCGCTCCTCAAAAAGCATAGGCAGTGAAATTGGCTTGGGCACTAAACCAAAGGCAATATCTGGATATTTTTTCACATTTTTTAATCCTTTATTGCATAATGTTTCATAAGTAAGACTCTCTCTTGCGGTAATTAATTCATACGTAGATAATGTCTCCACCATCTCTTTACTAAGCATATCTGGATTTACGGAGCAACTCCACAAGATATCCCTTGCTCCCATTTTCAAAATATTTTCATGTATGCATCTCCATCTATGCCACGCTGGATAGCAGTAGTTATCTCCACCTACAGATAAAGCCAAGGT
>ENA-OYXR01000715-OYXR01000715.1-human-gut-metagenome-genome-assembly--contig:-NODE-715-length-14428-cov-9.245182_pt1 | contig 14428 bp, 11 predicted proteins | sample MGYA00243241_ERZ653431 | MGnify/ENA primary metagenome ERZ653431 (study PRJEB26926, sample SAMN06165182) | human gut metagenome | biome: ENVO:00009003; feature: ENVO:2100002; material: ENVO:00002003... | reverse complement strand
AAAAAGAAAAGTTCTTTCTGCCTGTTTTCATTCGTTCTGCGCTTTCCCCCACAGCGTCCGCCAAAAATGACCTGTCTGCGAGATACTGCCCCGGGTTAGCGGCGCAAACCATTATAATGATACCACCTAACAGAACGGACTACAAGAAATTTTTCCTGCACAATCTGCAACTTTTTTGAAAATTTTTCCATCATCTCTGTGTCTGGAAACTGGAACATCAGACAGAGCTTTCGGATGAAGAGTTCATCAACTCGCTCCGGCCCTTCGTGCGGCGGCTTTTGAGATACAGTCAGAAATAAGGCCCCGACTACGATTCATGGCAGGGATTTGGACATTTCAAAACACATCAGGGAGCAGCATAGGTCACAGCTGCTCCCTGATGTGTTTTTTGTGGTTCTTTTCAATGTGTCACTGTCACGGATCTGTTGCCTGCAATACGCAGGCACAATACCCCGGTTCCGGCTGGTAGCAATGGATCGTAAGGCATTTGTCCACCTCCGGGCTGTAGTCGTGAAGGATGTGCTTTGTTCCGTTCAACGCCACATCCGCATACGATACAAGCCACTTCTTATCACCATTGGGGAACACTTCGTAAAACGAACGGCCAAGCATTTCTTCCACCGGCACGCCTTCGATCGTTGCCATTTCGGCATTGCAGTAGCGGAAAATAAAATCCACCCCGTGTCCGTCCTCATTGAACACCAGCTCAATAATGCAGAATGCCAGCGGCATATCGTCCAGCAGACTGCATTTTTCCAGCAGGCTCATACTCATTGGGCGTAGCTGTGCGTCCACCCGCCTGATTTCTGCGCGCAAGCGGCGATGGTCGCTCAGACCACGTCTACGTCCCTGAAAACTGCGGCCATCTGACATTGTATAAATCCCGTCATTGCTAATATCTACGATCTGGCTGCGGCACACTACGATTCCCTTACTGATGTTCAGAAACATATCTTCCGGCAAAGCAGACCAGACGCTGTGCAACGGAGCATACAGCGCAACTTCTTCCCCATCCATGCGGTGAATGACCGTTTTGCGGTCGTTACGGTAAAGATACAAGATGTTTTCTGGGCAAAGGTCATTTTTCTGAAACCACTCATGCAGATCATTCATCGCCATACTCCTTTGTCAGTTGGATATGTTTAGTATAGCATACCTCCGTGCAGCGCACAAGAACAGCTTGATTAAAATTCATTTCAACGGAGTTTTCGCCAATTTGCATCGAACATTTTTGTCAATATTCACGTTTTCAATGTCGAAAACGCATAAGTCGTTGATTTTCAGGCATTTTCTGTGTATTCTGTAACATAGAAGGTCAAATGGTTTTTTCGCAAGATGAATGCCCTGAGCGGCTGGCAGCCGCCCACGGTCTGTGTAAAATAAACCCAGATATAAAGGAGGCAAACCACCATGAAGATGACCCGCAGAAACTTTCTTTCCACTTCAGCGGTTGCGGCGTTAGCCTGCGGCGCATCCCTGACCGCACACGCAGCAGGCAGTACCGATGAAAACAGTCTGAACTTTATCACAGACATTTTCAAGGACTCCACCCAACCGGGCGAGATCGAAGAGGCAACGGCTATCACGGCAGAAAAGAACGCCGAATGGTATGAAAAGCTGGATTTTTCCGATCGGCGGGAGTTTGCCAACGCAGAACGCGGCTGGCTGGACAATGCGGAAGGCAGGATCATCGATGGTGAGGATAACAGATCTGCATGGGATATGCAAAGCTACGGCGATTTGAACCGGGATGCTCCGGACACTGTAAACCCCAGTCTGTGGCGGAATACCCAACTCAACGCCAAAGCCGGTCTGTTTGAAGTATGTGACGGCATCTATCAGGTGCGCGGCTTTGATATGGCCAATACGACCTTTATCCGCACCGACCACGGTTGGATCGTGTTTGATGTGCTAATGTGCAAGGAAAACATGAAGGCAGCCAAGGAGCTGATGGAGGAGCGCTTCGGTCCGCTGGACATCAAGGCGGTGCTGTACAGCCACTCTCACGTGGACCACTTCGGCGGCGTGGAGGGCATTATCACCCGGGAGCAGGTAGCGGATGCAACGCTTTCGCTTAAAAAGCAGCTGGCTTCCGGCAAGACCCCTGTGCTTGCGCCGGCGGGCTTTCTGAAGCACGCCATCAGCGAGAATGTCTATGCGGGCATCGCCATGGCGCGGCGCGCACAGTTCCAGTACGGCACGGTGCTTGACAAGGGCGAAAAGGGTGCGCTGAGCGTGGGCATCGGCATGGGACAGTCCACCGGTACGGTGTCCCTCATCGCTCCCACCTACGAGATCGGGGAAGATGTTCCGAAGCTGACCATCGACGGGCTAGAGATCGAATTCCAGCTGACCCCCGGCACCGAAGCCCCTGCTGAGATGAACGCCTATTTCCCAAAATACCGCGCCCTCTGGATGGCGGAAAACTGCACCGGTACGCTGCATAATCTGTACACCCTGCGCGGCGCAGAGGTGCGCGATGCCAACGACTGGGCGAAGTATATCATCGAGGCAGATCAGCGCTTCTGCAGCAAGACTGATGTGGTGTTCCAGAGCCACAACTGGCCGCATTGGGGCGAGGATATCCATGAGTATCTGTTGAACACGGCAGCGATCTACAAGTTCATCCACGACCAGACCCTGCATTACATGAATCAGGGATATACCTCAAATGAGATCTCGGCGATGCTGACCCTGCCCAAAAAACTGGAAAAGGTCTGGTATACCCGTCCGTACTACGGTACGCTGGCGCACAATTCCAAGGCCGTTTATCAGAAATATCTGGGCTGGTATGACGCAAACCCGGTCAACCTGAATCCGCTCCCGCCCAGCGATACCGCCAAGAAGCTGGTAGAATATCTGGGCAGTGCCGATGCAGTCCTCCGCAAAGCGCAGAAGGATTTTGAAAAGGGCGAGTATCAATGGGTGGCGCAGATCACCAAAGAACTGGTCTACGCCGACCCGTCCAACCAGAAGGCACGCAATCTGTGTGCAGATGCACTGGAACAACTTGGCTATCAGGCAGAGTCCGGCGCGTGGCGCAACGCCTACCTGATGGGCGCTGCAGAACTCCGCAGAGGCAACCTGTCCAAACTGGCACGCTCAGCCAATGGACTGACCGCGACAATGGGCGAGATGACCATCGCCATGCTGCTGGATTACATCGGTATCATGAGTGATGCCAATGCCGCCCAGAACGATGATCTGACTCTGAATCTGACGGTGACAGATGTGAATGAACAGTTCTATGTAACCCGTAAGAATGGCATCCTGCTGTCTTACCCCGGCGAGAACCATCCGGATGCACAGGCTTCCGTCACCTGCAAGCGTCTGCAGCTCTTTGCCCTAATGCAGGGTCAAAAGGCCGGGCAGATACAGATCAGCGGAGATCCCACTGTCCTGAAACGCCTGCTGGCATATGCGTCCAAGTTTGAAAAAACCTTCAATGTCATTGAACCGTAAAAACGATTCGGAATTTCAATTTTTTGAAAATATCTCTGAACCTTTGATATTAGGTTCTGTCAAGAGGGCTGGCACCGTCCAGCCCTCTCTCTTTTTGCTAAAGTTTCCGTGTGAACAAGTAGAGTTTCGACAAACCCCGGCTGGAGTTGACCGAGAAGATCGAAGCGAACTTCTATTCCCAAGACCTGACCCCGGCAGCACCGCAGCAGCCCCCGGAAAGCAAACAGCCGGCGGCAACAAAAATCACGGGCAAGGCGATTCTTGAAGCCATCCGGCTGATGGACGCAGACGAACGCAGAGAGTTGACGAGAGCCTTGTTCACTTAAACATCTCTTCTTTTTATGAAAAGGGAAGCAGGCTGTGCAAACGGTGTGCAGAAAGTGTGCAGCCGCTTTCCTACATAAAGAAAGAACGCCAAATCTTACGATTTGACGTTCAAAATTTGGTGCAGTAAAGCAATCCAACTCCGAACCATTTCCCTCGGATGCAACTTCCGTCGCTTCTCCAAAAGTCACGGTCTGTGTTCCTTCTTTATAGTTGAAGGTTATCAAAACCTTATCATCGTACAGGTAAATCGAATTGATGAACGTGTCCACCAGTGCCTGCCGCTGGTCTTTCTGATTCATGTTGAGTTTACGGAACCGCAGCAGCCAAAAGCGAATGAACTCCTCCGTGACCTTGGGCTTTGCCAGCTTTTCTTCTGCAATGCGGGCTTCAAGCTCACGCTTGGTTTCTTCCAGTTGCTCCAACCGCTCCTTGGTGGAACTGGTCAGGATTCCAGCCTGAATCGCATTCAGCATATTCTGGATACCCGATTCCGCATCCCGGAGCTGTTTCTCATAGAGGGGAAGGTTGGTGTTCTCCCGGTCTTGCAGCTCCATCACCTTGGCGATGATGGATTCCATGGCGGCATCGTCCCGGACAAGCTGCATAGTCTGATTGACTACCAGATCTTCCAGCCACTGCTTACGGACGGTCTTTTTCTTGCAACCCTTGTGCTTTTTGGCGGTGGCACATTTATAATAGCGGTGGACTTCTCCCATCCGGCTCGTGCCGCTTTCGCCAAACATCAGCGCACCGCAGCAGCCACAGTGCAGTTTGGTTATCAGCAGGTAGTCATCCTCTGCCTTTCTACGGGCAGGAGCTTTCTTGTTTTTCAGCATCTTCTCCTGCACATCGTCGAAAAGTTCCACGGAGACGATAGGCGGAATCGCATCGGGAATCAGGATGTCACGGTATTTCAGCTCTCCGATATAGCGGCGGTTATTCAGCATATGCTGGATGGTATTGAAGGTCATCGGTCCGCCGCGCTTGTTTTTGATGTCCTTTTCGTTCAGCCAGTCCCGGATCTCCCGCATGGTCTGACCATCGTTATACCGTTGAAACGTTTCCGCTACGAACGGCGCAGTCAGCGGGTCGATTTCAAAGCGGTGGTCTGCGTTGATGATGTAGCCAAAGGGAATGGCACCGCCAGTGAACTTTCCCTTCAGTGCATTTTCGGTCATGCCACGAATGACCTTTTCAGACAGGTCAGCGGAATAATACTCAGCATAACCTTCCAGCACCGATTCCAGAATGATGCCCTCCGGCCCCTCGGAGATGATCTCGGTAGCCGACATGAGCTTGACACCGTTTTTCTTCAGCTGAGTCTTATACCGGGCACTGTCGTAGCGGTTCCTGGCAAAACGGTCGAGCTTCCAGACCAGCACGATGTCGAACAGCTTTTTGTCGCTGTCTTTTATCATCTGCTGGAACTCCGGGCGATTGTCCGTTTTGGCCGAGATGGCACGGTCGATATAGTGCTTGACGATGGTGATGCCGTTCTTCTCCGCATAGGCAGTGCATTCACGAATCTGGCCTTCAATGGATTCTTCGCGTTGGTTATCCGATGAATAGCGGGCATAGATCACGGCGGTCATGGCAGGCACCTCCCATTTAGATATTGTTGAGCAACAGATACTAAGCAGCAATTGTTTCGTATAATTTATACCATGAATTTTACGTATTTTCAAGTACTTTGAAAAATTCTCATGAGGTATATCGCTTTAAAATTTATAAAAGGGAAACACTTGTAATATTGTGTTGCATCTTATAAAATAGAGGTATCAACAGTTTGCTCTAAGATAGCAAAGGCAGGTGCATCGTTATGACTCCGGAAGCAAGAGCGCGGGAACAAATCGATAACAGATTGCGGCAAAGTGGCTGGACAATTCAGGATCTGAAACAACTAAATCTGACGGTTGCTTCCGGTGTTGCAGTGCGCGAGTTCCCTACCAATACCGGTCCGGTGGATTATGCACTTTTCATTGAGGGAGTGCCAGTTGGTGTTGTAGAGGCAAAGAAAGACGAAGAAGGTCAAGCGCTGACAGATGTGGAAACGCAGTCCAGCCGCTATGCAAATAGCCAGTTCAAATGGGTAAAGCGGGAGTACAAGGTTCGGTTCGCCTACGAAGCCACTGGCGAATTGGTGCGTTTTACCGATTACGCAGATCTTAAATACCGTTCGCGCGAGGTATTCTCGTTCCACCGTCCGGAGACGTTGAAACGCTGGCTTGCTGAACCGGATACTGTGCGCAACAATCTGAAGCGTATCCCGCAGCTGGATGAATCGGGCTTCCGCAAATGTCAAATCAGTGCAATTCATGGTCTGGACACTTCGTTTTCAGAAAATCGGCCGCGTGCTCTTGTGCAGATGGCAACCGGCGCAGGCAAGACCTTTACAGCCATTACTGCCGCCTATCGGCTGTTGAAATACGGCAGAATGAATCGCATCCTGTTTCTGGTAGATACCCGCAGCCTTGGTGAACAGGCCGAGCGCGAGTTCATGGCCTACAAGCCCAATGACGATCCTCGCAGCTTTTCGGAATTGTATGGTGTACGCCGGTTAAAAAATTCTTATATTTCCGGGGATGTACAGGTCTGCATCAGTACGATCCAGCGGATGTATTCTATTCTAAAAGGGGAAGAACTGGACGAACAGGCAGAAGAGATTCCCTTTGCGGAATATGTCACCGCCGAAAGCAAAGTACCAAAAGAGGTCGTCTACAATGCCAAAATTCCGCCGGAGTTCTTTGACTGTATCATTGTAGATGAATGCCATCGTTCTATTTACAATGTATGGAGTCAAGTGCTTTCCTATTTTGATGCGTTTATCATCGGCCTGACCGCTACGCCGGATAAGCGAACCATCGGCTACTTCAATGAAAATTTTGTCAGCGAATATACGCGAGAGCAGGCCGTTCTGGACGGCGTTAACGTTGGCGAGGACATTTATCTGATTGAAACCGATGTGACGAAGAACGGTGCAACCATCCTGAAGCAGTTGATCGAGCGGCGCAACCGCCTGACGCGCGCTAAACGCTGGGAGCAGATGGACGAGGATGTGTTCTACACACAGTCCAAACTGGATAAGGATGTCGTAAATCCAAGCCAGATCCGTGCTGTGATTCGCACCTTCAAAGAAGCACTCCATACCACGTTGTTCCCCTACCGGAAGGAAGTCCCCAAAACGCTGATTTTTGCCAAAACAGACAGTCATGCAGACGATATTGTGCAGATTGTCCGGGAAGAATTCGGCGAAGGAAACGATTTTTGCAGAAAGATCACTTACAGTGCGCAGAATCCGGAAGCCGTTCTCAGCTCGTTCCGGAATGACTACAACCCACGTATAGCCGTTACCGTGGATATGATCGCGACCGGTACGGATGTAAAGCCCATCGAGTGCCTGCTCTTCATGCGGGATGTGCGCAGTAGCAATTACTTCGAGCAGATGAAAGGCCGCGGCACCCGCACGCTGAGCAAGGATGATTTACAAAAGGTAACACCTTCTGCTACGGAAAACAAAGATCACTTTGTGATCGTGGATGCAGTGGGTGTAACCAAATCCAAAAAGACCGAGACCCGCACGCTGGAACGCAAGCCAGCGGTTTCCATGAAGGAACTGATGATGAACATTGCACTCGGTGCGCGGGATGAGGATACCTTGACTTCTCTTGCAAACCGTGTGATTCGTCTCAGCCGCAGGATGGAACGCAGCGAACACAAGCAGTTCAAAGAAACCGTGGGGCAGACCGCAGATCAGGTTGCGGAGAATCTGCTGAATGCCTTTGATGAAGATGTCATTCAGGCTAAAGCACAAGCAGAAAGCGGCGTGCTTACGCCCGCACCGGAACAGCTTGCACAGGCTCAGAAAGAACTCATCAAACAGGCCGTTGCACCTTTCCAGAAGCCGGAAGTTCGCGATTTTATTGAAAATGTCCGCCGCAGCCATGACCAAATCATCGACAGCGTTAATCTGGACAAAGTACTCTTTGCTGGTTATGATACCAATCAGGAGGAAACGGCAGACCGGGTGATTTCTACATTCAAGGATTTCATCGAGGAAAACAAAGATGAGATCATTGCCCTGCGCATCATCTACAATGAAACGTATAAAAAACGTCCGATGGTACTGAAAAATCTGACCGAACTGTATCAAAAGCTCAAAGCAAAGGGCATCACGGTCGAGCGTCTGTGGGATTGTTATGCCATCAAGCAGCCTGACAAGGTAAAGAAAGGCACACTCGCTCAGCTGACCGATCTGATTTCTATTATCCGTTTTCAGATGGGCTATACGGATACCCTTTCGCCCTTTGCCGACCGGGTAAACTACAACTTCAAACAGTGGACTTTCCGCCGCAACACCGGTGCGGTTCACTTTACCACTGAACAGATGGAATGGCTGCGGCTCATCAAAGAGCATATCATCACATCACTGAGCATTCTGCCGGAGGACTTGGAGTATACGCCGTTTGACAGCAAAGGCGGCTTGGGTGGGTTCTATCGGGTGTTCGGGGAAAAGTATCAGGAGATTTTGGACGAAATGAATGAGGAATTGGTAGCGTAAGGAGAGACAAAAATGGGTTTGTATGAGGGCATCAAAGATGTTGCCAAAGTTGTGCAGCAAGCAGATAACATTGAACTGTATCGGCAACTATTGGATTTAAGTGCTCAAGCGCTAGATTTGCAAGCTGAAAACGGTCAATTGAAGGAAGAACTTCATGAACTGAAAAAGAAACAAGATTTGGAAGATAAAATTATTCGGCACGGTGCACTGTTTTTGCAATTGAAAGACCAACCGGAAGAATTTATGTACTGTACACATTGTTGGGACAGTGAAAAGAACATCATACAACTCCGATGTGATAGTGATGGAGAATTTCACTGCCCACACTGTCATACATCTGGAATTTATGATGAAAACAAATATAACCAGCATCAACAGGCAATGTTAAAAGCAATGGAACCGGAAACTTGGTAATATCTAATGGTAAAAACAAATGAATTGGAAAAAAGAGCCTCTTGGAAAAATTTGCAAAACCACAAGTGGTGGTACACCTAGTCGTAAGAATCAATCATATTATCAGAATGGAACTATTCCATGGGTGAAATCAGGAGAACTTGAAAATAATATCATTACAACATCGGAGGAATTTATCACAGAAGAGGGGCTATTGAATTCAAGTGCAAAAATTTTCCCAGCAGGAACACTTTTAATCGCACTTTATGGGGCTACCATTGGAAAACTAGCTTTTTTAGGGATTGATGCAGCTACAAATCAAGCGGTATGTGGTATTTTTCAAAATGAAAACGTATCATTAAAGTATTTATATTATTACCTTCTTTTTCAGCGTCCCAATTTGATTAAGCAAGGCGTTGGTGGAGCACAACCCAACATTAGTCAAACAATTCTAAAAAAATTAGAAATTTCATACCCGGATTCGATAACAGAACAGCAGCGTATTGTCGCTCGCATTGAAGAGCTTTTTTCAGAGCTTGATAAGGCGGTTGGTACACTTAAAACTACAAAAGAGCAGTTAGAGGTATATCGACAGGCCGTCTTAGTTGATATATTTAGTCAAGAACACCCTCTGCGACAGTTAAAAGAAATTTCAGTAGCACTGAGTGGTTTTGCGTTTAAGAGTAAAAACTATACTCCTGATGGAAAGTATACCGTTATAAAAATCGGAAACGTGAAGGACGGCTATTTGGATTTTTCCAGAGATAAAACAAGAACCAATGAAGTGACGGATAGAATACTGCAAAAATATTTGCTCAAACAAGGCGATTGTTTAATAACGCTGACCGGAACAAGGGGAAAAAGAGACTATGGATTTGTATCAATGATAGAGCGTCAAACCGATTATCTTTTGAATCAACGAGTTGCTGCATTGCGTTTTGACACAATGATTGCCTTGCCAGAATTTTTTAGATACTATCTTTCTTCGTTAAATTATCGCAATCAATTCTTCAAATATGAAACTGGAAATGTTGGACAAGGCAATGTCGGAATTAAGGCACTTTGTGAACCGGCTGTTCCTTGTCCGCCATTAGACACTCAAAAGAAAATTGTAGACCAAATATCGGACAGGCTTTCCGTTTGCGATAGCATTGAAAAAACAGTTGATACCGCACTTGCACAGGCGGATGCAATGCGACAGAGTATTTTGAAACAGGCGTTTGAAGGAACATTGTAAAAAGGAGTGAGTTTTGTGTCCTGTATTTATTACGGAAACCAAGAGGGATTAACCTATAATAAACGTGAACATGTTTTTCCGGCATCGCTGGGATGCAAAACAATGCTTCCCAAAGGATGGGTATCGGATCAGGCAAACGAGCTGTTTTCCCCTATGGAAGAAATTCTCACAAGACGTTCTTCGATTTCAACAGAACGTGCTCTTTTCGGGCCGGGGAAAAGAGGCTCTCTTGCGCCACAAAAAGCGGCTCAAAGCGATGTGTGTGTTGGTGTGGACGAAAAGGGAGACTGCGTTCTTAGTTATATGGCGTTAGGTACTCCATATAATATTAGTCATTTTTGCCGCGGTGCAAAACAATACCGGATTTGTCTTGCAGTCAAGGATATGCCGGACGCTGCCACTAAATTCATTTCAGCCTTAAATAATTTTGATGAGCATACGAAATATGTAACGCTCACTTCAAAAGATATTTCACCAAGCGAAGTTTTGGTCGGATATCACAAAGGAAAGTACTATATTGCGTCTCATCCCTCCCAAAAAGATTCCTATCATATCGAAAAGGAAATAAAGGTCTTTTTGTCCTACTCAGATGCCGTGTTAAACGCCAAAAATATGAGAGAGGAACAAACACACGTAAAAATGGGATTCCAGCTTCAGGAAACACCTGAAACGTCCAGAATGTGCGCAAAGATTTTGCTGAATGCAACTGCATATCTTTATGGAAAAGAATTTGCAGAGAGACCAGAATTTGATGAAGTCCGCGCATGGATTCTGCATGGAAATCATTCGGAGAAATTCTGCCACCTTCCGAGCGCAGTTGAAGAAGCAGAAGTGCTCCACAAAATCGTACCAGAGAAATCGCACTGGTGTCAGTTTGGAATGATTCAAAATCAGTTTGTCGGAGTGCTATGTTTATATGGCTTTTGGCAATGGGCCATTCCTCTTGCACGCTTCGATGAACCGCCCATCCATGAAGTGAATGCTTTTATATGCGACTGGAAAAATCAAAAAGATTATAAGTTGCTGGATTATATTTTAGAGCGCCAAGGTTTAGGTGCAAAAATATAAACAGTTATCATATAACCATACATTAAATGTCGTTAGAAGGAAGGCGTCAAAATGGATGTTTTAACTGGTTTTGCCAAATTTTTTGAATTGCTAAACTCTAACAGTGGTGGTTTGACATTTCTTATTACAGTTGTTTATGTTATTGCTACCATCGCTATTTATAAAGCAAACATTCAATCAGCGAATGCTTCCAAGAAACAACTGGAAGAAATGCAAAAACAATATGCAGAGGAAAACAGGCCACATATTGAGGTTGAATTTTTATTTGAACGGCGGTCATTCTACGGATTACGCTTTATAAATCACGGAAAATCGACTGCGCAAAATGTTGAAATTCAATTAAGTGACGCTTTTATTGATAGTTTGGGAAGCACAAATTTTGCGGAGTTATTAAAAAAGCAAAAGGGAAAAAAATGTGTTATCGGCGTTGACCAACACTATGACCTCTTCTTTGCAAATGATACCTATATTCAGCTTCCAAACAAAGTGCCTGCAACAGGAACCGTTTATTATGAGGATAATGGCGTAAATTATCAAAGTGAGTTCGATATTGATACGGAACACTATGCAACGATTTTCTCTTTTGAAAGCGATGAAGAAAAGCTTCTAAAAGAAATGAAAAATCAAACTGCTGAACTAAAACGAATGAAAGAAAGTATCCGGGCAATTGCCCAAAATACCAAACAATTTAATACAACTGAGGAATCTGAATGAGCGAACAATCTTCTAATATCATCTCCAAAGTCTGGGGACTTTGCAATCCGCTGCGGGACGATGGTGTATCTTACGGCGATTATCTTGAGCAGCTTACCTACCTGATTTTCCTGAAAATGTCCGATGAATACTCCCGCCCGCCGTATAAGCGAGAAACCGGCATCCCTAAAGGTTACACTTGGTCAGATATGAACACGCTCAAGGGCGCAGAGCTGGAAAATCAGTACCGCGCTATACTGGAGCGGCTGGGCGATGAGGGCGGCATTTTAGGGCAGATCTTCAAAGGGGCCGTCAACAAAATCAGCAATGTTTCCATCCTGTACCGCGTGGTGCAGATGATCGACAAGGAAAACTGGGTGTCCATGTCCTCCGATGTGAAGGGCGAGATCTACGAAGGTTTGCTGCAAAAGAACGCCGAGGACGTAAAAAGTGGTGCAGGGCAGTATTTTACACCCCGCCCGCTCATCAAAGCAATGGTGGCCTGTCTGCGCCCGGAACCGAAAAAAACGATCGCTGACCCCTGCTGTGGAAGCGGCGGCTTTTTCCTTGCTGCACAGGCGTTCTTGGCTGACCCAAAGAACTATGCACTCGACCGTACAGAGAAAGAATTCCTGAAAAACGAAACGTTCTATGGAACTGAACTTGTGGTCGCAACCTTCAAACTCTGTCTGATGAATCTGTATCTGCACAACATCGGTGACCTGTACGGCAAAGTCCCTGTCATGCGTGGGGATGCGCTGCTGTCTGACCCGGGTTATCGTGTAGACTATGTACTGACGAACCCGCCGTTCGGTAAAAAATCCTCCATCACCTTCACCAATGAAGAAGAGGAGCAGGAAGAAGAGGATCTGGTCTACAACCGGCAGGATTTCTGGACGACCAGCTCGAATAAACAGCTCAACTTTATCCAGCATATCAATACGATTCTGAAGCCGACCGGAAAGGCGGCCGTTGTTGTACCGGATAACGTTCTATTTGAGGGTGGTGCAGGCGAGATCATCCGTAAAAAGCTGTTGGACACCACGGATCTGCACACCATTCTCCGTCTGCCAACCGGCATTTTTTACAAGCCGGGTGTAAAGGCAAATGTGATTTTCTTCGATAAGCGTCCCGCCAGCCCAGAGCGTCAGACAAAGGAAGTCTGGATCTACGATTTTCGCACAAATGTTCACTTTACGCTTCGTCAGCATCCCATGACGGACGCTGACTTGCAGGATTTCATTCAATGCTATCATCCGGAAAACCGCCACGAACGTATAGCAACATGGTCACAGGAAAATCCAGAAGGCCGCTGGCGCAGATTCACGGTAGATGAAATTCTGGAACGTGATAAAACCAGTCTGGATATTTTCTGGCTGAAGGACAAGTCGCTTGCCGATTTGGACAATCTCCCTGCGCCGGACGAACTTGCCGCGGATATTATTGAAAATTTGCAGAGTGCTCTGGAAAGTTTTCAGGAATTGATGGGGCAACTGAAAAAGAACGATTGAACAGGATGTGAGCATAATCGAAAATTCTAAAATGAAACCGAAAAAGACTGCGGAAGAACTTGTTCAGATGCTCCATGATGAAAAAGGTATCCAATTTCATCTCATTTCAGAAGAACAGGCCGTAGAATGTTTTTCACAGAGAAACAATTATCTGCGCACAGCATCTTATCGAAAAAATTACCCCAAACATATTGCTGGCCCAAATGCAGGAAAATACATCCATCTTGAGTTTGCATATTTGACTGAGCTGTCTACACTGGATTTTTACCTAAGGGAGCTTCTTCTGCAAATGTGCATTGATGTAGAGCATGATTTAAAAGTTTCGCTTCTGCGTGAATTAGAAGAAAATCCGAGTGAAGACGGCTATGCAATCGTCCGTGATTTTCTTGCACAATACCCGGAGATTTTGGCAGCTATCGAACGAAAAACAGACGCCTCCTTTACAGGCGAACTAATTGAAAAGTATTTTGCAGTATGTTCTGTTTTCCCGGCACAGAGTCCGCAGGCGTATCTATCAACACGTATTTATGACGTTGATTGTCCAATGTGGGTTCTGGAAGAACTGATTGGATTTGGCGAATTTTTGCGTATGTACCGTTTTTATGCAGAACGAAATCCACAGTTTACACCACTGTTACCCCAAAGAGTTTTGAATCCGGTCAAAAGTTTGCGCAATGCTTGCGCGCATAATAACTGTTTGCTCAATGCGCTGTCTCGCACGAGCACAACAAGGCCATCACCTGAGATCTCGGCCTTTATTGCATCACTCGACAATATCTCAGCTGGTGAACGCCGCAGTAAATTGACAAGCCGTCCGATGTTTGAAATTGTCTGCTTGCTATATGCTTATAACAAAATTGTTAGCCCTTCCGTCAAAAAACGTCGGATAAAGCAACTCACTGAATTCGTAAACGGTCGAATGCAAAGGCATATAGATTATTTTGAAGGTCCAGAAGGAAACAAATTGATAGCAACTTCTTTTGAATTTCTGAAAAAAGTTGTTGACAAGTTGAATTAGTTCACATATAATATCATTGATATTAAAAAGAGTAATCTTTTGTGCGAGTGCCGTCACCGACGTCGCTCGCATTTTCTTTTGTTTAAGACGCTGTGTGGAGTTCCGATACCGCCCCGCAACACACCCGATTCATTTTGCCGCCGATTCACCCGACAAAATCC
>ENA-OYXR01000693-OYXR01000693.1-human-gut-metagenome-genome-assembly--contig:-NODE-693-length-14819-cov-4.321254_pt1 | contig 14819 bp, 10 predicted proteins | sample MGYA00243241_ERZ653431 | MGnify/ENA primary metagenome ERZ653431 (study PRJEB26926, sample SAMN06165182) | human gut metagenome | biome: ENVO:00009003; feature: ENVO:2100002; material: ENVO:00002003... | reverse complement strand
CCCAGCCGGTACAGGCTGCCCGCCGCCGGGGCGTAGATCTCCGCCCCAATGCCCGCCGGCATGTTGTTCACCACGGTCTGCACCGCCTGGGTGCTCATCCGGTAGTGCTGCGCCAGCTCCTGCGCCGTATGCACCTGCTCGCCCCGCGTCCAGCTGTCTGTCTCCAGCGCCGCCGGGTCTGCCCGCAGTTCCACGTCCGCGTACTCCGCCGGGCTTTCCACGGTTTCCCCGGCCTTTTCCACCGTGTTTCCGTTGACTTTGCCCTTTTCCTGTGTTACAGTAGCACTGGTGGAAGGATCTGCGACTACGTTTCGGGCGTTATCCCCAGGGCTGGCAACGGCATTCACGGGGGATCGCAGAACTTCTGCCATCGGAATAGCGGAAGGATCTGCACTTAACGTTTCGGACGTATCTCTGGGGTCGGCAACGGCATCCATAGAGGGCTGCAGAACTTTCGCTATTTCTTTTTCCGGCACACCAACGGACGACAAATATTCCGAAACGATAAAGTTTTTACTTTTTTTGGCATCTGTCACGGCTTCCACGATGATGTGGGAGCCGTCTATTTTTTTCTCAAAAATTACAATAGGTGCTTTTTTTCGATTGGCAGTATAGTATCCATCCGCTTTCCGCGTTGCCAGATACGCATTGTCAAAGTTGTTCAGCACATAGGCCGCCCGGGCCACGTCGGCGCTCTCCTTCATGGTGGCGTCTGCGCTGCCGTCGCCGCCCGCGTGCCGGTTCGTGATGTGCTTCACTCCGTTGGCGTCCAGCATGGTCACGCTGCCCACTTTGGCAAGGCCGGTCAGCTCCTGCATGGCGCTGCGCATCCGGTCGCTGGTCTCGGTCACCATGTAGGGGGCCAGCGTTTCACCTGCCCGCACCCTGTCCACATACTCGGCCATCTTCTCGTCCACGCTGTCCTTGTACTGGGCAATGCTGGCGTTCTGCGCCGGGGTATGTACCGCCGGGTCATCGTTCACGGCCGTTTCTTCCGTTCGGTCTGCCGTCTCCGCCGCCTTTAAGGCTCCCGCCCCGAGGGAGCTGCCGCCCGCAGGCGGCTGAGGGAGTTCCGCCCCGGTCTGCTCCTGCGCCCGCGCTTCCAGTGCCCGCTGCGCCGCTGCAGCATCCGCCGCCCGGCTCTCGGTGTCCACCTGCACCGGGGCAGCTGTTTCCGTCCCGGCCCGGGCATCCAGCGTCCGGCTCATGGCGCCCAGCCCCGTGCCCACGGCACCGCCCAGCGCACCGGACGCACCGCCAGTGGCACCGGCCTGCAGGGCCTGCAAAAAGGTGTCGGTCTGCAGCAGCTCGTCGGCGGCCTGCTGGTCCCCGCCCAGCGCCGCGTCAATGATCTTGTCCGCATAGGTCTCCACAAAGGCCTGCACCGCATTGTCCACGCCGCCGGAGATGGTGTTTTTCGCCACCCGGCTGCTTCCCAGCTTGTTCATCAGCTTCGAGCTGCGCACAAGGTCGGCCAGCTTTCCGGCCACCGTGTCCCGGGCATAGTCCACGCCCATGCTGCGGGCCATGTTCGCCACGCCCACGCTGTTGATGGCCCAGCCTGCGCCAAACTTTGCAAGGCCCACGCCCACAGCCTGGCCGGCGCTGGTGCCCTTCTCCACGTCCTGCCCCATGCTCTCGGCCGCGCCCTGGGCGCTCAGCACCGGCAGCACCAGGTAGGGGCTCACGCCCGCAACAGCCAGGTTTTCCGCTGCGCTGGTGGCAACGCCCATGGCTGTTTTGGCCGCCGGGCTCAGGCCCGCCTGGGCCGCTGCCTTGCGCTGCTGGCCGTAATTGTACAGCTGGTGGCCAAGGCTCGTGTCTTTATCCAGCGCCGTTTTCTGCACCGTCCCGGCAATGCGGCTGCGCATGGTGTCAATTTCGCTCTGGTTGTAGCCCATGCCGCGCAGATCCTCGTCGGTGTACTGGGGGTTATAGTCCATGTCCACCGCCGTGATCCGGTCTTTCAGTTCCTTGCCCCGGGCATCGCCTTCCAGTTCCTTGTCCAGCGCCGCCTCGTTTTTCTGGGTAGCCCGGATGTCCTTCACGCCCTGGGTGGTCATCTCGCCCGCCATGGGCACCACCGACGCCACCGTGGCTGCAATGCCCTTCGTGGCGTCCGCCGTGCGGCGCACCGCCCGGTCAGTCACCGGCAAGGCATCATATTCCCGGATGTATGCCCGGGCCTCGTTGATCTCCTGGGCCGTGTACCCCATCTTCAAAAGGTCTCCGGGGCTGTACCGCTGCTTTGTACCGGTCACCTGCACGGCCTGCTCCGGGGCAACGCCCTTGTCCTCCTGAGTGGTGTACTCCTTCTGCCGCAGCAGGTCCACCACCTCCCGGTGCCGGGGGTCGGCATCCATCCACTGGTTCAGCTCGTCAAAGCGGTCGGTCTGCCGGTCCTTGGCAAGGGCGTTTCCCACCTTCTGCGCCGCCTTGGCGTAGCTGCCGTAGGTGCCCTGCGCAATGGCCCGCTGTTTCGGGGCGTTGTCGCTGCCAACATAGTTCCAGTCCGGTTCGTAGTCCTCCTGCCGGTCCGTGGCCACCGGGCTGCCCGTGTCGCTGGTCATGTCTGCCAGCACCTGCTTGCCCAGCGTGTCCGCGCTTACTGTTCCCAGCACCTGCCGGGTGCCGCCCGTCCAAGCCGGGGTGCTGGGCGTCGTCTGCAGGCGGCTGGTGCTGGCGGGGGCAGCCGTCATCTGGCTACGGATCTGCGCCACCTGGGCCACGCTCAGGCCCGTGCCGGCGCTCTTGGCTGCCGGTGCTGCCGGTGTGGCCTTGGCCGTCTGGGTCGTCGTCTTCTTCTGGGCTGCGGTTTTTGCGGCGTCATTCGCTTTAATCTGCTCCCGCATCTGGCGCACCTGTTCTACACTCAGGCTCATGTTGCTCCTCCTTTACCATCCCATAGTCTGCGACACCTGACTGATGGTGCTGTCGCTGTAATTTTTCCGGATCAGATACTCAGTGATCTGGGCCATGTCATAGCCATTGTTTGCCATCTGCTGTGCTTCTCGCAGCGCCGTATTGTAATTGCCGCCTTTCGGGCTGGCCATGTTCACCGACGCCCCCGCCGCGCTCTGGGTACTGGCCTTGGTGCCGGTGTCTGCCTTGATCCATCCCGCATTGGTCAGGGTCCGCTTGTAAAAGTCGTACAGGGGCTCGGTGCCCTTCATGCTGGAAAATTTGTTTGCCATCTGCTGCAGCTGGCTGGTCGTGTAGCCGCCGCTCTTGCTTCCCGAGCTGCTCCCACCGCTTCTCGTGCTTCCGGTGCCCGTGGTCTTGTACCGCTGCTGCAGTCCCAGCAGCGCCTGCTGGTATACAAGGTTCGAGCTGTTCAGCCGCCCGGCAATGGTGCCGTAGCTGTCCGTGCTGTCCCCGCTCAGTCCTGCCATCTGCAGGTAATTCTTTGCTGCCGTGTCGTTGCCGCTGCCCGCCAGGCTTGCGCCCTGCAGCAGGGCCGCCATCTTGTCCTTCTGGGTATCGCTCATGCCCTCCCAGGCGTCCAGCATCGTGCTGTCCAGTCCGTACTTGGTCAGGGTCTGGGCTGCCAGGTCATCAAAGCCCGCCTGCTTAAAGGCCTGCGCCTGTTCCATGGCGCTGATCTGGTCGCTCAGCTGGGTGCGCTGCAGGCTGTCCGCATACTGCTGCTTCTGTAGTTCAAACTCCTTGTCCCACTGGTAATAGCCCTGGTAGGCATCGTACCCGGTCTTTACCGCATTGCCCACTCCCTTCACAACGTTCCACACATTGTTCCAGAAATCGCTGTTCTCCTGCCGTGCCGTGTCCACCCGGCCGCTCAGGTAGTCCCGCCAGTTCTGGGCATTGCTCACGCTACCGTCATACTCGCTGCGTTCCAGGCTCTGCTGGCCCAGCAGGTCGTCCAGCACGCTGGTGGTGTCACTCATCTTCTGCTTCCAGTTCTGCAAAGCGTCCGCCCGCAGGCTGCTCAGGCTGTTGTCCACGCCTGCGATCTGCTCCCCTGCCGCCTGGTTCGCCGCGGTCTTGGCCCAGTCCGCACCGTACCCGCCCGCCAGGGCATTGGCCGTGCCGGCAGCGGCCGCCGCGCCGTTCTGGGCGTTGGCCACGCTGTTGGCCCGGTACTGCTGGTAGGCGGCATTCAGGGCGTCCGTGTCCACGCCGGTGCTGCCGGTCAGGCTGGCATCCGCCAGCTGCACCAGCTTCTGGTTGATGCTGTCCGTGTAGTTGTTCTGGTAGGCCCCCGGCATAGCCTGTTCGGCCTGGGCCAGCTTCTTCTTTGCCGTGTTCAGTCTCGCAATGGTTCCCATGGTGTCCCCTCCTTACACAAAAAAGAACGGTAAGATCTGCGCCGCCAGCTGCACCGCGCTCAGAATGCCGTTCAGCCACCGGCTGGTGCGCTGGCTGCTCTCGCTGCTGGCCTTGTCGTACTCGTTCTGGCGGTACTGCAGCCCGTCCATCCAGTTGGCCATGTCCTTCTGGTAGTTCTGGTAGTCCTGCTGTTCGGCGTTCTGCAGTCCGCTCAGCTGGCTCTCCAGCCCGGTGCGCTTGGCCGTGTACTCGCTGCGGCTCTGGTCCTGCAGGCTGTTCAGCACGTTGTCCAGGTTGTTCATGGTGGCCGTGTAGGCGTTCTGGCCCGCCTGGGTGCCGTAGCTGCTGCCATAACCGCCGGTCTGGGCGGCGGCATTGGCCTGTGCGTTCTGGTTCGCCAGCTTGGCCGAGCGGGTGTACTGGCTCTTGTACTGCTGGTAGGCCGTGTCGGCGTCCGGGTCGTAGTCAAACTCTTTCATGCCGTCCAGCTGGCCCATCACGTCCTTGATCTTCGGCTGGTACTGGCTCACATAGTCCGCCGGGCGGGTCTTTTCGTAGTTCTCCAGTTCCGTCCGGGCATTGCTCAGTCTGCTCATTCCGTCTCCCCCTTACTGCTCAAAAAATTCTCGCTCATGTTCTCGCTGTCCAGGTTGGTCAGCACGTAGCCCAGCTGTTCCTGCAGCTGGTACAGGTAGTTGCGCAGCGCCCGGGCGTCCTCCGGGTCCATGCTGCTGCCAAAGCTGGGCAGGCTGATGCCGTTCAGCCCCGCTAAACTCGCCATGTTCATCCCTCACTTTCTCGGCCCGGCCCCGGTCACCCGGCCGCCGGTGGTGCCTGCCAGCGTAAAGGCCATGCTCCGCAAAGCGATCTGCCCCGTGCCGCTCAGCTTCAGCCGCATGGTGTCGTGCCGGCGCGGCTCAAAGGGCAGGTTCAGCCGGGCATGGTCTCCCGTGGCGGCCGCCGTGCGCAGGGTCTCCCAGGGTCCGCCGTCGTAGCTCGCCGCCAGCGTCACCACACTGTGGGTCTGGGCGTCCAGCCGCAGGGTGATCCGGCTGATGTATTTGTCATCCGTCTCGGTCAGTCCAATGTCTCCGCTCACCGCTTCAAACTGCAGCGCCGCCTCGGCTTCCCCTTCTGTTTCCCGGTCGGGGTCTGCCGCCCACAGGGCCCGGCCGTCCCACAGGTACAGCTGCCGGCCGGTGCTGGCCATCTCGTAACCCACGGCGCTCTCCTCGTGCCACAGGCCCCGCTCCGTGTCGTACACCAGCAGCCGCCCGGCGCTGTCCCCCTGGCGGCGCAGGTACAGGTAATACCGCGCGTCCAGGCTTCCGGCCGCGCACCACGCGGCTCCCGTCAGCTTCCCGGTGTCCAGCGCGCCGGACACCTTGCTGGGCAGGCTGCCGTCCCATGCCATCACCCCGCCGGGCGAAAGGTAATACAGCGTCTCGTTCAGCACGCACAGGCTGTGGGCGGCGTTGGCTGCCACGCCCCGGCACCGCACGCTGGAAAGCTGGTAGTCGCTGGGTTTGGAGCCGTACAGCTTGTGGATGCAGTTCTCTTTGAAGAACAGCACATACCCCATGCAGCTGGCCGCGCCGGTAAAAGTGCCGTCGCTGCCCACGCTCACGGCGTAGCTGTCCGCTGCAATGCCCCGGTAGCTGTACCAGTTGGTGGGGTCGCCCAGGCGGCAGGCGTAAATGGTGTTCTCCTTCTTGCTGCAGCCCCATACCCGGTTGCCCTGCTCGGTCACAAAGTCCAGATCCGGCACCCGCCGCTCCAGCGTGATGCTCACGGCCAGACCCTCGTTCTCGGTGCGCACCCCGTCCAGGCTGCGCCAGCTGGTGCCCGTGGCCGTCACCGTCCAGCTGCCATAGTACCGGCTGCTGTCCTGGGCCGGGGTCAGGTTGGCCACAAGGTCGTCCCCCTCCAGCGCCTGCACCACGATCTCCCCGTTCAGGTCTGCCGCCAGCGCGTCGCACACCGCCTGCGGCATGCCGGTCAGGGTTACCGTGTCGCCCTCCTTCAGCAGGCTCCCGATCCCCGGGCAGGTCATGCGCACTGTGTTCACCAGCACCTGCACCCACTTGCCGCTCTTGGCGCTCCACTTTTCCAGCACGCTCTCATAGTCGTACAGGTTCCCGGCGGCGCCCTTCAAAAACAGCTGCCCGTCCTCCGGGCTCTCCGGCTCCGTGTCGCCTGCACCGGCCGCCTCGTATACCTTGCCCTCCGTGTCGCAGGGGCACACGGTCATCTTCCGGTCGCCCAGCTCCCACTTCGCCCCCAGCGGCTCCAGTTGGCCGGTCTCAGTGTCAAAGGCCAGCTTATCCGGCCAGATCAGCACCTTGCTGCCCATGCCGGCCAGTTCCTTGCGGTCATCGGTCAGCACATTCTCCAGCGTCACCGCCGCCGTGCGGCCCGCCTGCCCGTCCGGTGCGTATTCCAGCCCCATTCCCCGGCAGATCAGCAGCCCGTTCAGGTGGTACATGCCGTTTACTTTTTCCACATCCCGCACCTTCTTGCGCAGGGCCCTGGTCTGCAGCGCCGGAAATCCCCTGCCGGAAAAATTCAGCGCCGCCGAGAGCTCCGCCTCGCTGCAGCTGTAGGTCTCGTTGATGCCCCCAAAGGCCCGCAACAGCTGCCGGCTGCCGGTCAGCTGGTTCAGGTTCGTCCCGTCGATCATCTCTCAATACCTCCACTGCACCCCGCCCGCCGGGGGGTATTTCTGCCGCATCCAGGCTGCAAACTCCTGGCAGTAGTCACTGTACATCTGCAGCTCGTTCACCGCCCGGGCCGTCTCGCCCAGGGCCAGGTCCATCTGGGCGCACAGCCAGTGCTGGTACAGTGCGCTGAAGGCATCCGGTGCCAGCAGCTGGGTGTCATACTCCAGCCCGTCCCCGGCCATGTCCGCCCCTACCGCGTCAAAGTCACCGCAGGCCGAGCGGTTCACCACCGTCTGCCGCAGCCGCGCGTCGCACTGGCGCAGCCACATCTGCTTCATCTCGTCCCTAAAGTCGTTGTTCGGCCGCATCTGGTCGGCCAGTTCCAAAGCCTTTCCTGCCGTCATCGGCTTTCCTCCTTAGCAAAAACACCCGGCACAGCAAGTGCCTGCCGTACCGGGTGTATTCTTCTTTGATTCGTGGCTCCCCTTTCGGGGGAGCTCCGGCATCCGCGCCGCCATTGGCGGACGGGGCCGGTGAGAGGGTTACAGCTTCTGCAGTGCCGGCACGTTCTGCGCCGCCGCCTGGGCCGCCTCGATCTTCGCGTTGGCCGCATTGTCCATCTCTTCACTGTGGCGCAGCACTTCGGCCACTGCCGCAGGCACCTCCACGTCCACACCACGCTGGATCAGGTACGCCTCGCCGTTCACACTCACAAAGCGGGCGCTGGAGTAGCGGCCGTTGTCCTTGAACAGGTGGATCACCTCGGTGGCGGGCTTCTCCGCCTGCACGTCCTTGGTGTCCTGGGTGGCTGCTTCTGCAGCCTGCTGGGCGGTTTCTTTCTTCACTGCCATTTTGTGTTCATCCTCCGTTCCTCAGTTTGCCTTCGCCTTGGCGCTGTAGCGGGCGCTGCAGCTCTCAATGCGCACCATATACTGCTCGCTCAGACGCTCGGCGGTCTTCACGGCCTTCCAGCCCACAGAGGCGCGCTGGTTCAGGGGGTCGTCGCCGTAGCCCAGCTGCTTCACAATGTGCTGCAGGCCGCCGCCTTCCAGCTCGGTGGTGGCGTAGGCGTGGGCACCCAGCACCAGGGTTCCAAACACCGCAAGGCCGCTGGGGCAGCCGGTGCCCGTCCAGATCTTTGCCTCGCTGGTCTCCACAAAGCGCACGTTGCCGATCTTGCCGATCTCGCCCTCAAAGATCTCCTCGGGGCTGGCGTACTTGTGGGCCTCCACCCAGGCCGGGTCCTTCTTCAGGTCGTAGGCCGTGTACGGGTGGATGATGCACACATAGCTGCCGCCGGCAGAGCCGATGGGATCAGCATTCTGCACCTTCAGCTGGGCCACCGCCTGCTCAATCAGGTCCACCGTCAGCTGGGCCGTGGCGTCCAGGCCCGCACGGCTGCTCACGGGGGTCTCAACGCCGTCGCTCACCTTGGGGGCGTAGATTACGTTGGTGCCGCCGGCCAGAATGTCGCGCACAATGGTGTCCATGGTGCGGCCGCTCTGGCTTGCCAGCACGCTGGTGGCCTGCACCACGTTGTTGTCAATGGTGGTCATCTGCACCATATCGGTCAGGGGCACCCAGCCGCCGTACTGGTGCACCTCAGCGGTCACCGTGGTCACGGTCAGGGCCTGGCCTTCCGGGGTCACGCCCTCGGTCAGGGGCGTGGTGGCCTTGGGCAGCGCGTCATACTTGCGGAACTCGATGGTCTTGCCGTTGTTGGCCGGGATGGGGTAGCTGTCGCCGAACTGGTCATGCACCAGCGCCGGCAGCGCCTGGTCGATGAGGCGGCGCTCGTAAAAGGTCTTCATCTCGGCGCTCATGCCGGAGCTGCCGGTGGTGTTCTGCAGCTGCTCGTGCGCATCCGCAAACAGCTGCAGGTTCATCTTCTTCCATTTCATGGTTTGGTCCTCCTTCAAAGGTTTATGTTCTCACACCCTCGTGTGGGAAGTCGTTACAGCGTGATCTTCTCGCCCCGGCGTGCCCTGCGTTCCAGGTCCTCCAGCTGGCGGCGGCTCATGCTGGCCACGTCCACATGGGTGGTCACCGCGCCGCCGGGCCGGGTGCCGTTCTCGCCGGGTCTGCTGGCCCTCTGCTGGATGCGCGCCGCCACGCCCTGCTCCACCTTCTGGGCGGTCTGGGCCGTGGCCTGCTGCATGATGTGGTCAAAGTAGGCGGCCCGGTAAGCGTCCGGCAGACTCACGCCACGGCGCATCAGGTCGGCCACCTGCTCGTTGGCCAGCACCTCCTGCAGCTCAAAATCCGGGTACTGGGTCTTCAGCTGGGCGGCCTGGGCCTCCCACTGTGCCTGGATCTGGCTCACCCGCTGCTGGCGGGTCGCTTCCTGCTGCATGGCCTGCAGCTGCGCGTTGCGGGTGTTGCTGCGCTTCAGGTCGCTCTCCATCTTGTCCAGCTCCCGGGCCGTTTTCACGCTCACACCCCGCTGCTGGGCCAGGTCCTCGTAGTATTTCTCGTCCTTCACGCGGCCGTTCTCCACCGCCTCGATCAGGCCGTCCATGTCATCGGTGTCCACGCCGTAGGCATTGGCCAGTGCCTGGGTCAGCCGCGCCACCTGCGGATTCTGCCGGATGTTCTCCGTGGCCTTATCAATGGCCCGCTGCATCATCTCCTGGAACACGTCGCTGTATTCGCCCTGCACCATCTCGCCAAAGGCTCTCCGGCGCTCCTCCGGGGTCTTTTCGGCCTTGGGCTCCTTGGCAGGTTCCTGGTGCTTCTCCGCTTCCGCCGGGTCACTCTCACTGCCAGAGGCCCCCTCCTTGAGGGGGCTGCCGCCCGCAGGCGGCTGGGGGAGTTTCTCCCCGCCTGCCGCCTTCCCCTTCAGCGCCCCGCTGCGCCGTGCCAGCCGCTCCTGTGCCGGCCGCAGGGCAGGCTCCTGCACCGCCGGGGCGGCCGCTTCCGCCGCACCGCCCTCTGCAGCCCCTGCGCCGCCGTCTCCGCCTTCTGCGAAATACTGCAGGTTCATCTTGCCGCTCACCATGTCCGCCAGCTTGTCAGGTTCCAGTTCCTTGGTATCGGCATACACATAGTGCACCTCCAGTTCCACGTTCTCCGGGTAGCTCTCGGCCAGGGCGTCAATGCCGTCCTGCACCAGCTCCACCCAGGCGTCCGCCATGTCCTGCGTCTGGTCGGTGGGGGTCATTTCCACCTTCATCCAGCCGTCGCCATGGGCCACAACGCCCACGGCCAGCAGGCCCGCCCGGGCTGCTTCCGTCACCTCGTTGGCCAGCGTCTGCAGCAGCACGCTCACCGCAGCACACACAATGTCCTGCCCGTACTCGCCCGCACCGGCGTGGCCCTCAGCCTTTACCTCGTAGCCGGTCACACCGCTGTTCCACACCGTTCTTGCAACTGTCGCTCTGATCATCGTTTCCTCCCGCTTCAATTTTCAAAATCATTCCTCTAAGCAGAACTCGCCCTTCGGGAGAGCCGCAAGCAGCTCCGGCCCCGGCCGGACTGCGCACTGAGAGGGTCATTCCTTGTTCGGGTTGTTCGCATCCATGGCCCGCTTGGCCGCCTGTGTCGAGAGACTGTTGTTCCCTTCGCCCACCGCAGCGCCCAGGCTGTTGGTGGTGCTGCGGGTCACATTGCTGCTGCCGCTGCCGCCACCCGTGCTGCCCGCCGCCTGCGCAGCCGCTCCTGCCGCCTCGCTCACGTTGGTGCCGTTCTGCTGGTCAATGATGGCCGCCATTTTCTGCATCTGCTGCGCCATCTGCTGGAGCTGCTGGTACAGCGTGCCGTTCTCGCTCACCCGCTGGCGCACCTTCTCAATGCCTTCAAAGTCCATCATGTCCAGCACCGCCAGGGCCGCGTCGGCGTTGGCTGGCGCAAAGAAGCCCATCTGGTAGCACTCTTTCGCCGTCTCGTTCTGAGAAAGGCGGCTGAAGGTGCTCTTCTTGGCCGCGCTCACCGTGATGTCAAACACCGGCTCATGGTCGCCCAGCTGCACCCCTCCGATCTCGCCGCCCGGCACGGCCCGCAGCTGCGCCGCGCTGAAGGGGGTGTACTCGGTCTGCCCCGTCTCTCCGGTAACGCGGAACACCCGCTGCTCGTCGTAGAACTGGCGCATCAGCTCAATGATCAGGTAACACTCCTTCGCAAAGGAGCGGTACGCGCTTTTCAGCATGTCCCGGCTCAGCTTGCTGCCCGCTTCCTGCAGGGCCGCAATGGCGCTGGCCGCGGTCAGGCCGCTGGTAGTGCCGCCCTGGCTCACGTCCCGGTTGCCGCTGATCTCCTTCAGCTCGTTCACCCGGTCGTCCCGGTAGGTGATGCAGTTGCCGCTCAGTACGCTGGTCTGCAGCGGCATAAAGGTGTCGCTGTTCAGCCGCCCCACCACATGCACGATGTCCCGGCTGAAGTCCGCCAGTTCTTCCTCGCTCACCCCGGCCGAGTCGCTCACCACAAAGCGCAGTTTGCTTGCCAGTTTCACGTTCTCGTCCATGGCGTGGTTCATCTCGTCAATGGCGGTCTGGGTGTCCTTCATCACGTCGATGTACCCAAAGCCCGCCGGGCTGTCCTCTTCCATGAACAATGGGTCAAACACAAAGGGGTATTTCCCGTGGTCGTAAAAGCCCCGCTCGGCCAGGGCCGGGTCGTTCTCGCTGGCGTACAGCACCACGCCGTTGCAGTACTTGCAGTAGTGCAGCACCGGCGCGCCCTGCGGCCGGGCCTTTTTGTAGTACCAGTCCACCACCACACTCTTGCCGGTGGTGTCCAGCTGATCGTCGTGGATGTACTCGGCCACGTCCAGGCTCTTTCCGGTGTGGCCTTCCAACTGGGGGTATTTCGCCACCAGCTGCTCGTTGTCCTCCAGGCTCAGGCTGAACAGGTTCGGGCTCTCCTGAATGTCGCTCACGCCAGGGGCCCAGTACAGCATCAGCAGGTTCACGCTCTTCACGCTGATGTCGCCAAGGCCCCCTCGCAGCGTCGGGTCCCAGAACACACCCTTCACGCCGGTGCCGGTCTTGAGCTTGCGCCACCAGGTGTCGCTGTACACCTGCTCATAGTCGCACTGCTCCAAAACCACCGGGATGATCTTCGAGAGTGCCTTGGCCGTTTCTTCGTCGTCCGCCGCCCGGGGCAAAACGTTGGGCTCCGGGTAGTTGTCCATGGCGTCAGCGTGTTTGTTGGCAATGCTGTTGAACAGCCACCCGCTGGAGGGCTTGGGCTTGCCCTCCATCATCTTGTTTTCGCAGTTCTTCCAGTGTCCCATGCGGAACCACAGCTCGTTGTCCACAATGCGCTTGTCCAGCGACGCCTTGCCCGCCTTGTATTTCTGCAGGGTCTCCCCCGCCTTTGCGATCTCCTCCGGCCCGATCACCTGCGCCCCGGCAGCATCCTCCGTGGGTTTGCCGCCTGCCGTCTGCAGGCCCGTTCCGGTCACAGGCTCCGGCTGCTGCGTTCCCAGGCCGTTCAGCATCCCGGCCCCCGCCGGGGTGGCAATTCCGCCCCGATCTTCCGGATACAACGTCTTTCTCGGGTCCGGGTACCGCTGCAGCAGCTCCTGCAAAAGTTTCTTTCTGTCCACTCTGTCACTCCTTTTCTTCCCATTCCTCTGAGAAAAGCTCGCCCTTTGGGAGAGCTCCGTTGCAGCGCCGCGCCATCGGACTGCAACGGTGAGAGGGTTACACCCGCATCACTCTGGTGCGGCTCTTGTGCTTGTCCAGATCCAGCGGGTCGTCCCGCAGTACCGTCTCTTTCTGGATCTGCCGCGGGCTGATGGGGTTTTCCATCAGCACATAGCGGCACTCGTCGTAAATGTGATCTTCCTGGCCAGAATCAATGTCCTCCACGTTGCTCTCGTCGTACACAAGGTTCGGGATGGTCCGGATAAAGTGTTTGCAGGTGTCAAACACCTGCAACATGGGCCGTCCCTCGGCGTTAAAGGCTAGCCGGTAGTGCATCTGCATCTTGCCGGCAAGGCGGGTGTGATCTCCCGGGTGCCATACCAGGTAGTACGGGTGCTTTTCCTGCATCTGGGCAATGCTCTCGCCCTGGCTCTCGTTGAAGATGGCCGGGTCCGCCACGCCCTGGATCACCCGGCCTTTCAGCATCGGGTCGTTCTCCTCCGCTTCCTTTATGCGCCGGGCCTGCTCCACCGGGTCGATCTTCAGGCCTTCGTTCGGCGTACCGTCGCAGCCGTACAGCTCCTTGATCCGGTACAGCCTGCCCTCTTCGTCCGCTGCGTACCACCCCACCGAGAAGGGCCGCGAGTAGCCAAAGTCGTACCCGCGCCAGATCTTCCAGTGTGCCGGAATGCGGAACGGCTTGATCACGTGGGTCCACCGCTGGTCCTCGTAGTGGACCGGGTCGTTGCGCCACTCGGTGAACACCTGGCCGCTGAAGCTGTCCCAGCTGCCATAGAGCAGCGCCTGCTTTTCTGCCTCCGGCAGGCTTGCCAGATTGTTCAGATACCCCGGGTCATTTTTCAGCAGTGCCGGGTTGTCAAAGATGGTGGAGGGGATAAACACCCGCGTGCGCCGCAGCTTTTCCACGGTGCCGTCCGGCTTCTTCACGTCCACCAGCTGCACCATCCGGGTGCCCGGGGGTGCCGGCGTGATGAACCGGGCCTTCACCCACCCGTGGCCGATGCCGCCGGGGTTGGCCGTGGCCCGGATGTACACCTGTGTGCCCGGCCCGCTGGGGCGGTTGCGGCTCATCAGGTAGCTGTACTCTTCCCAGGTGAAGTGGGTCAGCTCGTCCACCCCGATAAAATCAAACTGCTGGCCCTGGTAGTTGTATTTGTCCTGGGACCGGAACATGCTGCCAAAATAGATCTTCGCCCCGCTGGGGAAGGTCCAGCAGTGGTTGCTGGCATTGTACCGGGCCTTGGGGAATGCGGGCTTGTAGTACTGCATGGTCTTGTCGATCAGCTCCCGCAGCTGGGGAAAGGTCTTGCGCAGGATCAATGCCCGGTAGTTGGGCACATCCACCTGCCGCAGCGCCTCGCGGTTTATCGCAGTGACGGCGACGAATTCCGCCTCCGGGTCGCTGGCGACGACGCACTCCTCCGCCGTCGGCGGCATGCCGTTGGCCGCGAGCATCTCGGCGCCCCGCTCCGCGTCGAAGAGTTCGCCCGGCACGAGCATCGTGCGGGGCAGCAGCAGCTCGACCGTCACCGGGGCCTCTCCAGCAGGCAGTTCCGAGAGTGCAGGGACCGAAAAAGAGTGTCCATCCAACGAGAGCTGAATGGACACCTTATTGCCTGACTGCGGCGTGTTACTCCCAGTTGCCTGCCTCATTGTTACCGGAATCCATTGATCCGAACTTGACGCCGGGATAGCGGTTGAAGTTGTTCTGCTCTTCGTCGATCAGGTTGATCACCTCCTGACGGTAAGCCACCGTGTCGAGGAACGCCTTGTAGGGTGCGCGGCACTCCACGACGGGGATCACGACCTTCGACTCGGTGGTGATGATGCCGGCCTCCATGATGAACTGGGCCTTGTTGCCGGTTCCGGGAATGAAACGGAAGTTCTCGACATCCTGACGCGTCACCTTCTTGGGGGCGAAAATGGTGTCGATCACAGCGATTTTGAACTTTTCAATATTCTTTTTGCCCGACTTCTTCAGCATGGCCATGGCCGCCGAGTCGTCTTCGTCGACGATCTTGCGCTCCAGTTCGAGCGTGTCGGTCAGCACGAAAGCCGACAGCGAGTCGAAGCTGGCCGTGAAATGCTGGTACTTGGATTTGAAGGCGCGCTGTGCCGTACGGATATCCTTGATGCGATCGATAACCTGGGCTTTCTTCGCCTTCGTTTCTTTGTCGAACCGGATCGGAGTTGAGATCTGGACGTAGATGACGTAGACCAAACCCACGATTGCTACGGCAAGAATGATTTGAAAGAGTTTTTTCAT
>ENA-OYXR01000687-OYXR01000687.1-human-gut-metagenome-genome-assembly--contig:-NODE-687-length-14939-cov-4.358304_pt1 | contig 14939 bp, 16 predicted proteins | sample MGYA00243241_ERZ653431 | MGnify/ENA primary metagenome ERZ653431 (study PRJEB26926, sample SAMN06165182) | human gut metagenome | biome: ENVO:00009003; feature: ENVO:2100002; material: ENVO:00002003... | reverse complement strand
CCTCGGGCGGCGGTATATCTCCGATGCAGCTTCACGAACCTTTGCGGGATCGGCATCCCGCAAAACTCTGAATTCGAATTGCGGCCTTCAGCCCCCCCGGATACCGCATAGTCCTGTATGCCGGACGCATCCGCAAAAAACGGATGTTAGAATCTTCGAATGTCCGGAATGTACTCCGTAGAGATCGCTTCGTTTGCGGGCATCGTTTTTTTGCTTTACCTTTGCATCCCCGTAAGGAAAAGCCCTGTTTTTCCGGAAATTTCAGAGAGATAAAACTTTACCTAATCATGTATTGGACACTCGAACTGGCTTCGAAACTCGAAGACGCCCCCTGGCCCGCCACCAAAGATGAATTGATAGACTACGCCAATCGCTCGGGACTTCCCGAAGCGGTTCTGGAGAACTTGCAGGAGATCGAAGAGGACGACGAGGTCTTCGAATCGATCGAGGAGCTTTGGCCGGACTATCCTTCGAAAGAGGATTTTCTGTTCAACGAAGATGAATATTGAGTTTCCTCAAGCTGCATGAAAGACACCCCGGTACGGTTTTCAGACCGTACCGGGGTGTCTGATTGTTCGGAAACGAACAGCCTTTCAGGGCCGCAGCGTGCGGAAGCACGTCTGAATATCCTCTTGCAAAGTGCTCCTGTAAGATCGCCGCACGGATTCGAAACATTCCCACTGCTGCATAAAAACTTCCGCATCGGGTTCGACCGCCTGTCTCTTTACAGGAGTTTCGCATCCAACAATTCCCCTGCGGGTATCTCCACCGTCTGATGGCGGGCTCCGTTTTTCTCGACGATTTCCAGCAAAAGCACCTTGTCGTCGGGGATCGTAAGCTTGGGCAGCGCGAATACCGTCCGCTGACGCTGGTGCCCCCTTACAACTGCCGGATCGTTGCATACGCGCAGGATTTCGAGCGATGTCTGCTGTTGTGCCGTACGCTTGGCGAGTTTGCGATCCGCTACGATGAACCGCCGCGCATCCACCTCGAAGGAGATGTTCGTGTCGTTCGAGATGCAGGTGTGAATGTATATCACGTCATTGAACACGTAAATCCCCAACACTTCGACTTCAATGCCGTACTTCTTCGCACGAATGCCCTTCACGTCCGTACGGTTTTGGCGGTATATGTCGCTCAACATGCGTTTTACGGTTGCGGGCTTTTCGCGGCCTACCTCGCGCAGCAGCACCCGTCCCTCTGAAGCCGGAGTCGGCGGCAGCGGATCGCCCGCGGCATCCGGTTTCTTCACACCTTCCGTCTGCTGATCCTGTACTGTAAGATTGAGGGTCGAGACAGCCGGATTCTCGGCATAATGCACGTCGAAAGTGAAAAATCCGCCGTCTTCGGTGATGACCGTCAGGTTTGTTTCTGCTGCGAAATTCCGCACGGCGGCTTTCACGCGCACGACGTTCTCGGCTCCATCGGCCTTGCCGGCGATGATGTCCATCGAGCCGATGTCGATATACGTAACGGGCGACGGAAACAAGATGTGTACGGTCTTGGTGAATCCCGCTTCGATCTTTCGGGGTTCGATCTGCTGCGGCCCGTCCTGCACGGCCTTCGCCGTAGCGTGTGCGGCCCAGATTGCGGAAACAATCAGGGTCAGATAAATAAGGTCTCTTTTCATGTGTGTTCTATTCTTTTGAAATCAATAATAGCTGATGGTTGGCTTTGAGGGTTATCTTCACCTCGCGGAGCTTCCCGGCGACATACTGCGACGAAGCCTGCAATCCTCCGCGCGCCAGCTCCGAAAGGACCTGCTGCCCGGCCGAACGGGTGACGTTTACGCTCGTGCCGGCTGTCTGCCCGACAGACGCCAGCGCCTCTTTGAGGGCCGTCCGCTCGCGGGAGTTCGGGACGTTGAGCCCCGGCTGGCCGTCGAAATCGTAAGCCACGGCTTCGACGGCGAAGATCCGCCCGCCGTATTCGACGGACGACACCACGACCTGCAGCCGCATTCCGGTGATCGTCGCAAGACCGTATAACAGGGTGTTGCGGGGGATGGTCACTCCGTCGATACGCACGGCTTCCTGCAGCCGCAGCTGCACGGTGCTACCGGCACGTATGATTTGAGTCTGAGCGACACAAGCCCTGACAGTCGGAATGTCGGCATGCGCGACATCACCTGCTGCCGTGAGAAATCCCAAGTTACGTTCGATGGTGAAATCCGCCCGCGGGTCGAGTGTCGAGGCTTCGACCTCACCCTCCCGAACGGGGCGCATGACCGACAGGCGCGAATCCTTCCGCTGCTTTGCCTGCTCAACAGCTTCTTCACCTACGGCCGTTCCGCCACCGAGATATTTCCGGGCGAGCTTGTACTGCTCCTCGGCCAGTTCCAGCGGATCGGGCTGCTGCCGCTCGGCGTCGAGCTGGGATTGCAGGGCTGCGACCTGCTCTTTCAGGGCTTCGACCTCGGCATTGCGCTGCGGAGCGGCGTAGAAGCCCTGCACCTGCCGCTGCATGGCCCGGTTGGCCTCGGCGGCCCGCAGTGCGGGGTTGTCCGCCGGTGCAGGCTCCTCGGCAGGTTTGAGCCCGTCGTCCAGCAGCGAGAACGAGTTGTCGCCGAGTGTCATCATGCGTCTCTGCTGCTGCTCCTCGCTGCGGAGCTGTTCCGCGGCTTTGCGTTTGTCGCCGACGGTGGCCTGCGCCTTGCCGTCCGGGATCGACGTATTGATCCCCGCGGCCCCCTCTTGAGGCTTGACGGGCGCAGGCCGGAATATGAACCACAGCACGACGAGGAAGATGCATCCGAGGATCGCCGTGAAGAGCAGTACCTTGCGTTTGCGCTGCCGCTCGAACTCCGCCGAGGGGTCATTGCCCGGATTCTTGTTTTCTATCATAACGTTTACGGTTTTGGATGTAATAATTCGGGATGCCCGATCTCCAGCTCCGGTACCATGTCCATAGCGAACAGGAGCCAAAGGTAAAGGAGCAGCAGCAGGACGAGCGCCGCGTGTACGATCCTCTCCCGGATGCGGGGTGCGAGCGTGTCGTGGCGGCGTCGCAACGACCGCCGCACCCAGCGGATGCGGCAGCGCAGGGAGTGCGGTTTAGCGGTCATAGGTCGCGAGGTCTTTGTTCTCGACGATGTTCAGCGCTTCGACCATGAATCCCTGCGGATTGTTGTCCGAGCGGGAGACGTTCACCAGACGGCATGTCGTGACGAGCGACCGCTCCGTGACGGTGCTCTCGCGCAGGATGCGCTGCCGGGCAAAGGTCGTAACCTCGTAGGGATAGCGGTCGAAATTGCAGCGGATGCTGTCCACTTTTACCATCTGTGAGACGTTTCCGGCGATCAGGCGGTTGAAGAATCCCTTCTCCTGCAAGACCTTGTAGTAGGACAAGGCACTTTTGTCGGCCATCTGCAAGGCGCGTCCGACATTGGACTCGATGGCCGCCTTGTCGGGCGAGAGGGTGAAGAAGAGCTCGTGGAAGCGCCGCACATGCTCGCGGGCTTCGACGGGGCGGTTCTGCGCGAGGTCCTGCGAGAGCGCCACCATCAGCGAGCGACCGTTGTCCAATACGTAGATCTTCTGCCGCTGCCGCTCAGCGAAGGAGTAGGACATCCAGACTGCCGCCACGGTTACGACGGCGCAGATTCCGGCGAAGACGAAAGCGTACATGCGCAGCTGCCGAAAGGATGTTTCGATGTTCGTTAAACACTTGAATTCCATAATAACGGGTTATTTTATTTTCTGAAAATAAGCCGGGCGCCGTTCATGATGCCGCGTCCCACGGCCTTACCGCCGGACCATGCCGCCGAGCCGGCGCCTTTGGCCCCGGCCCATGCTTTGCCGGCTGTCCATCCGGCTCCGGCGCTTACGAGCGAGGTCATCTTCGAGACGGTCTTGTTGTAGGCGGCGAATCCGTTCGCCTGCACGACCCACGAGGCGATCGAGGGGATGCAGAGGTATCCGCATACGGCCACGAGCATGAAGATCAGGTTCAGGCTGTTCGACCAGTCCACATACCAGTTGTATCCCTGCTCCATAAGTTCGGTATCATGCCGCATGGCGAGACTTTGCAGACGTGCGATGATCGCCGAGAAAAGGTCCGAGATCGGCAGCCACAGGTAGATCGAGACATACTTCGTGAGCCATTGCGTCAGCGTGGACTGGAATCCGTCGAACACGGAGATGGCGAAGGCGATCGGCCCCAGCAGCGACAGCACGACCAGATAGAAGGTTCTCAGCACGTCGAGTATGACGCTCGCCGCCGCGAAGAGCAGTTCGAGTATCCATGCCAAGCCTTTGAAGATGAGTCCCTTTACAGACCATGAGGAGCGTTCCTCTTTCATGCGGTCGAGTGTCTGCTGTGTCTGGTCGTCCACGCCCAGTTCACTGAGCTCACGCTCCATCTCCTCGTCCTCGGCGTAGTAGCTGTCCGGGGGCATCTGCTCGCGGCCTTCGAGTTCGAGCCGCTCACGCCGCTCCTGCCATTGTTCCATGTCGAGCGTTTGCCCGACCATCAGCGAATGCGTTGCCTTTACCAGGGGTGAAAGTATGCCGTTCAGGCTTCCCAGCACGAGCGTCGGGAAGAACAAGATGCAGATGCCGATGGCGAAGGGCCGCATAAGGGGAAAGAGGTCGATAGGTTCGGCCTGGGCCAGCGACTGCCAGACGCGGTAGGCGATGTAGAGTAGCGCCCCGATTCCTGCGATGGCCATTGCGACCTGCGACATCGGATAACACAGCACCATCATATCGTCGTATAACACCCGGAGAATTGTGTGCAGATTCTCCGTAAGGGAAAGCATGTGTACCATCGTCGGCTACCAGTAACGTTGTTCGTCGGTTCCGTACAATGAGAGCACGCCCTCCATGTCCCGTTTCCGGGCGGCCCGCAGCAGGGATATGGAGATGTTCTTGCGCGTGTAGTAGCGTGCCAGGTCGCGGTGACGCCGCAGGACGCCGTAGACGCGCTGCACTACGTCGATACGGTCCTTGTCCGTCAGGGACATGTCCGTAGGGTTCACGATGTCCTGCAGCTCCTTCAATTCCCCGGCCGACTCCTCGATGATTTTGGCGTAGCCTGCGGCGATGGCCGCGAGCTCCGCGGGCGTGAAGTTCTCGTCGCCGACCATGCGGCGATAACCGTCGACGTAGATGTCCGAGATTTCGCCCACGAGCAGGATGCACTGCTGCACCTTGCGGGCCGAGCGGACGAGGTTGCTGACGGATTTCAGGGCGTCGTAGTATCGTTTTCCCTGCTCATAAATCTTCACGGTTTCCTGAAAACTTTGCAACATGGTCTGGCCGTTCTTGGCGGCTTCGACGACCTGCTTGGTGGAGTTGACGATCCCCTGAGCGAGGTTCGTAGGGTCCGAGACGACCCACTGGGCGTATGTGCTGCGGCCCGTGCAGACGAGGCACAGACACAGCAGAATGATTTTCTGTTTCATGCTCGAATTGATTGTGTTATTGAGGATATTCACCCGAAGACGGGCATCACCGCTTTATCCGCCGACCCGAAGCCGGCTGTTCGGTTTGCTCTTCCCTTGCAGAATTGATTTCTTTCTGCCGCACCCCGGAAATATGTTTCTCCGGCTTCGGGCCTTTCTGTCGCAGGGATTCGAACAGGTCGTCGGCGTAGGACTGCCGCCCGGTCATGCGGACAAGGCGGGCATCCAGCTCGCGGAAGGCTTTCTCGACCTGCCCGTATTGCTTGGCTGGTGATATGCCGGGAAGAATCCTGTATTTGTCGAGCAGCTGCCGGTTAATACGGCTGTCGTCGATTCGCTCCGGGAAGCGTGCAAGCCATCCCAATGTCTGCAACTCGGCATCGAGTTTTTCGATGTAGGTTTGCCGCAGGGGAATTTCCGGATCGCTCTCCAATATCCTCTCGGCTTCCCGTACCATGCGGTTCTCCGCCTTCCAGATTCGCTCCCGGAGCTGGTACACCTGCTGCGGATCGTCCGGACATGCCGGGCCGTCCAGCCGCCCGCGCATCTTCTGCAACCGGCCCATGTCGGCGTCCCAGTCGTAGAGGCGTACGACGTAACAGGAGGGCATATAACGTCCTCTCGTTTCTGCCAGATGGCGCAGCTCGCGGAATGTCTCGGCGCGGAACTGCCGGTCTACGATATGCGCTGCTGCCTGCACCTCGTCCATCGGAGGCTGCCGGAGCTTGCTGTCGGGATGCTGCTCCAGATAAGCATCCAAGAGAAAGGTGTGCATGGCCAGCAGGCCGTGCAGGGAGTGGGCGGTGTCCGCCGGAACCTCCGCGAGGCGCCGCCCGATCTTTTTCGCAAACGGTGTCCTGTGCAGGGCATCCATCAGCTCCAGCATATCTTTTCCTGCTGCATCTTCGGGCGTCCTGAGAAAGCGGTCTGTCGCTGTATTCATTGTCAGTCCGATTCCGGCAATGGTCAGATCCGATTTCCGGTGCCGTCGCACAAGATCTGTAACATTGCTTATATCCCGTTCCCGAAGCAGGTTCTCTGCATGACGGGCAATGAGGGTACTTCGATGCTCCCTTTCCCAGTCCGGCTTGCGGCGGAATAGCCGTGCAATCCTATCTTTCCATTCCATAGCCGTCGGATTTAGAAATGTGTGACTGCGGGCGGAGTCCGCCGAAGGACTGCCCCGACAAGCAGGGGCAGCCCGGAAATGCCGAATGACGCTCCATTATTCGGCCGGTTCGTTGAAGTCGCACGCTTCGGCACCGATGGCATCGTCTTCCTGCCGCCGGATGCAGTCCTCCGGAACGAAACGTCCGTAACAGCCGACGGTAAGCGTGTCGGCGGTGGCATCGTAGATCACGCGGTTGCCGTCGTCGGCGCCGAGCCAAAGACGGTGGCGGCGCAGCGCGATGATGCCGTCCTGTACGAGGCGTTTGTAGCAGAGCGCGTGGTCGAAAACGAGGATGCGCCACATGCCCTCGCCGATGCGGCGTATCGAGGCCGAGAGGTTGTTTTCCGCCGAGAGCCACGCTCCGCAGATACGGTCGGCGTCGAGTTGTTCCCGAAGGTCCGCCAAGGTGCGGATAACTTCGGTGCGGGTTCTGATCTCCTGCTGAAGGGCCGCTACGGCCGACGCAGGCGTCGATTGGTTACTGTTCATTGTTTTTGAGTTTTGAGGTTCGTTTGAAAGCGTCGCCCGGCACGAGGAGCAGTGCATCGGCCGGGGGCGTGTAAAAGAGATCGACCCGGCATCCGCCGTAGGCCGTATAATAGACGCAATCCTTGTAGTGCAGAGCATGTGTTTCGGACGTGCCGCGGCGCGTGATGGTGATGCGGAATTTATCACCGCACGGCTCGATCATCAGCCGCGTATCGTCGAGCGTCGAATGCCACTCGCCGCACAGGGGACGGATTTTGCGGTATTCGTAATCGTAGAAGAGGTGAAACGCTCCGAGCACGGCGGCCAACGTCAGCAGGAGACCTGCGCATATCCCAAGCAACTGTTTCATGGCAGCAGGCATTAAGATTCGGTTTTCGTTTCGCGTTCGCGTGCCAGCTGGCGGATGGCGGCCTCGATGTCGCCGCCGAGCTTCCCGGCAAGCTCCATCACCTGCATCTTTTCCGACTCCTCAGTGGTGTAGGTCAAATATTCTTCGACCGATGTTTCCGTGGCATAGACCGCCGACTGTATGCCTCCGAGTCCGATCCATACCTCTTTATAGCGGCGTTTGGGATCGTTCGAGAGGTTGATCGAGAGAATCTGCGCCCGCTCCTTGTCCGTCAGACCCAGCAGACGTTGTATGCCGTCGAATTTCGAGAGATACTTGCGCTGGTCCAACAGGATTTTGCAGTCGGCGTTGTTGATGATCGACTCCTTGACGATGGGCGACGAGATGATGTCGTCCACCTCCTGCGTCACCACGACCGCCTCGCCGAAATACTTGCGAACGGTTTTAAACAAATACCTAATATATGCACTCATATTGGCCGAGGTGAGGGCCTTCCAGCACTCCTCGATGAGAATCATCTTGCGGACGCCTTTCAGCCGCCGCATCTTCGAGATGAAGGTCTCCATGATGATGAGCGTCACCACCGGCAGCAGCGTCCGGTTCGAGGAGATGTTGTCCAGCTCGAAGACGATGAAACGTTTGTCCAGCAAATCCAGCTGCTTGTCGGAATTCAGCAGGTAGTCGTACTCGCCGCCCTTATAGTAAGGTTCCAGCACGTTCAGGAAGTTTTCGAGGTCGAAATCCTTCTCCCGCACGCGCTTCTGCTCCAGAAGCCGCCGGTAGTCGGTTTCGACGAACTCGTAAAAGGTATCGAACGAGGGGACGATGGAGCGGTCGGCGCGGAGCTTCGAGAGGTAGAGGTTCACGGCGTTCGAGAGCGCCACCTCCTCCGAGCGCGTCGGCTCCTCGGATTCGCGTTTCCAAAGGGTCAGCAGCAGCGTCTTGAGCGACTCGCGCTTCTCCACGTCGTACACTCCGTCCTCGACATAGAAGGGATTGAAGGCGATGGGCGCCTCCTCGGTGTAGGTGAAATACACCCCGTCGCGGCCCTTGGTCTTGGCGTGAATCAGCGAGCAGAGCCCTTGGTAGGAGTTGCCCGTGTCGACCAGCAGGATATGCGCTCCCTGCTCCCAGTACTGACGAACCAGATGGTTCGTCAGATAACTCTTGCCCGAGCCCGACGGTCCGAGGATAAATTTATTCCGATTCGTGATGACGCCGCGCTTCATCGGAAGGTCCGAGATATCCAGATGAATCGGAATGCCCGACAGGCGGTCGGACATCTTGATTCCGAAGGGCGAGAGCGACGAGCGGTAGTTGGTCTCCCCGTTGAAAAGGCAGAGGGCCTGATCGAGGAAGGTGTAGAAACTCTCCTCGGCGGGAAAGTCGGCCTCGTTGCCGGGAATCGCCGCCCAGAACAGCACCGGAACGTCCACCGTGTTATGACGCGGCGTGCAGCCCATAAGGGCCAGCTGCGACCCTACGTCGTTGCGGATGCGCTTCAACTCCGATTCGCTCTCGGCCCATGCCATGACGTTGCAGTGGCACCTTACGGAGCGCACCCCCTGCGAGTGCGCCTCATTGAGATACATTTCGATCCACTCCCGGTTGATGGCGTTCGAGCGCGAATAGGCCGCCAGCGAGTTCATGTTCCGGGCCGAGGCTTCGAGACGCTTGAGCGTTTCGTCGTGGTCGTCGAGGAAGATCACCTGATTGTAGACATGGTTGCAGGAGAGCAGCAGCCCCACGGGCGCCGCGAAGGAGAGGCGGCAGTCCGAGCGGTCGGTCGAGAGGCGTTCGTAGCGGAAATCCGTCGCCACGCTCTGCGGCAGCATGTCCAGATCGGAGAGCGTGTGCATCGAGAGGTATTTGTCCCCGATACGCATCACGTCCGGGTCGAGACGGATATCCTCGTTGACGACCGGACGCTGTTCGTCCGAGAGGGCGAAGTAACGGGCCAGCAGCCCGGCGTCGTCCGCCGTGCCGACGATCTCTGCTTCCGTAAGCCGCTCGACGCGCACGAGGCCCGAATCGTTCAGGATGCGTTCCATCTGCTCCGCGGCCTCCAGAAAGCGCGTCACGGCATCCGTGTCGCGCATCTCCCGCGGGACGATGAAGCCCCGGCACAGCACGGACGAGGCGCTGGTCTGCCGCATCTGTTCGGGCGTGGTCTTCGTAACGAACAGGTAGCACGTATGGCGCAGGTAGGGCCGCTCGTTGAAATGACGTTCGTAAGAGCGGGCGAGAAAGCTCCGCTCGGAGCCCTCCTCCGGTGCCATGTATCGCTCCTCGATAAAGAAATCCTGCTTGTGGACGACCGTGTAATCCGGCAGCACTCTCAGGGCTTTGAGCCATGCACCGTGCAGCGCTTCGTACTCCTCGCCCGTGAGGGTGAAGAGTTCGGGCAGCGAGACGCGGTAAGCCGCGGTGATGTCGGCGAACTTGGAGATGATGCAGTTGTTCTCGACGCGCAGCAAAGGGAATTTCGATTCCAAGGTCGAGGTTTTCAAGGTTCCGCGCATAGGATTACGGTTTTACGGTTCGAGGGATACGAATGCGTAGCAGCCGCCGGATGGCCCGACGATGGATGATGCGCCGCGGATGCCGGCGCGAGGCCATGAGCTTTTGAAGTCCGTAGGGGCCGAAACGGCGGCTCAGGTAGAAGGTGCCGCCCGTGACGGCAAGGCCGGCTGCGAGGGCGAAGAGGATGCAGAAGCCCTGCGGGACGCCGCTCATGTACATTCCGGCGAAGCAGACGAAGACGCCCAGAAGCCCTGCGACGAACAGCACGAGGTACTGCGCCGTGAGGCGTAGGCTAAGAACCCGGTGCCTTGCCGTATTTCTACGGTAGGTTTCCAAGAACTCGCCTCCGAACCGTGCTTGCACCTCTCGGCGCACACGGCTCTCCACTAACATATTCAGTCTATTATCCCGTGATGTATCTTGTTGTGACAGGGAATACATACAGCTAACGTCTTTCTCTGACGTCCAATCATTTGTATTTTCCATGGCTCTTTGCCTTTTAAGTCTTTGAGTCTTTTGACGTGGTGTATTTCAATGTTTTCCGTTGCGCCACACAATTCACACTTACCCGCTTTTAACCTTTGTATAAGGCTTGATACAGTGGTATTGAAAATCGTGTTGGCTACATAATCACAACTCGCGTCCATCGCGGTTGTTTTACGCTTAAAGCTCCCGTTGAAGAATACCCGCATCTTCTTTCCTCCTTTCTTGTCCTCATAGAAAACCGCAAAATCTTTGTGATGTCGATACTTTGCGATAATCTTTCGGGCTGTCGTACTGTACTTTCGTGCAAAAGTCTTATACAGACTGTATTGCATGATGTACTTGAAAGAATTCAGGTGTGAACTGTTATTTGCGATAGAAAAATAGTTTGCAAAACCTCGGATTTCTCTGTTATAGGCATCCAGTATTTCGAGGTCGTCCAGATGTAGCAACTTTGTCCGGCTTGTGGGTTTCCATTTCGCTTTACCCTCGAATTGATGAATTTCCATCGCCTCGTAGTAGAGAAGTTTATCCCGCATTGTGGACATTGGCACTTCCAACACTACCTTTTTGCCGTAAGCCTTAATAAGTACTCCCGATTTCTCGCCTCTTAACGTCTTATCCGTGAATGGTCGGACATAGATTTCATAGCCGAGGAATTTTGCCTTTCTATTGCCGTGCGTGATCAAGGTCTTTTCTTCGGAGAGCGTCAATTTCAGTTTCTCGCCGAGGAAATTCTTAATATCCTCTTTGATGGCCTCACAGTCCGATTTACTGCCAATCACTCCGATAATAAAATCATCGGCATACCTCACATACTTAATCCGTCTATATCCCTCGTCCATTTCATCGACAGAGGGTAAGTGCATCCTGTTTTTCTGATGTTGCTTAATCGCGTCAATCAGTTCCTTCCGAGTATCTTTATCCTCGGTTTGCTTCAGTTTTGTGCCGAGCCACCAAATTTTCCTGGAATACCGTTTGTACTCAAGGTTCATTGCCCGTCTGTCGCCTCTATCGAATTGACAGGCATACTCTTTCATGTACTTATCCAGCTTGTCGAGATAGATATTAGCCAGTATCGGGCTAATGATGCCACCTTGCGGTGTTCCGCTGTATGTTCTATGAAATGTCCAATCTTCGATGTAGCCAGCTTTCAAAAATTTCCACATTAGCCGGATAAAGCGGTCGTCTGCGATACGTTCTTTCAAGATTCCGATAAGTACATCATGGTTGATGTTATCGAAGAATCCTTCAATGTCGCCCTCGATAAACCACTTGGCCGCAGTAAAATTCTTCTGCACCTGTATCAGTGCGGTGTGGCAGCTGCGTTTGGGTCGGAAGCCGTGCGAGGTGTTCTCAAAACTACCTTCATAAATTGCTTCCAACAGCATTCGCAATACCTCCTGCACTAATTTGTCGTCGATAGACGGTATGCCGAGAGGTCGCATGTTCCCGTTTTTCTTCGGGATGTACGTCCTTCTTGCCGGTTTTGGTTGGTACGACTCATCTTTGAGCGCATCAATCAAATTTTCAATCCGTTTCAGGCTCATTCCGTCGATAGTTTTACCGTCGGAACCTTCCGTCATATTTCCCTGCCTACCTTGTATATTATGGTAGGCGAGGAGAAACATCTCCGAATTGAATAGAACCCTGTAGAGCCGTTCAAACTTGTAGCTCGAAACTTTGCTGTGCTCTGACAGACTGTTTAATACTCTCTCTGGATTTCTCATAATGTCTCACACATTATCCGTTAATTTGTATTAAAAATGTTAGCTGCCACCCTTCGCCATGTACGAGGCTTTCCCTCGCTCGGACTACTACGGTGGCTCCGTTGCCATACCGGATTTTCATAGGTCTGAAACCTAATAGCCTTTCGGCATTCCGGGTTAGGCAATCCACGTTTAATTCTTCGGCAACATAGCTTTGATAGATTGTCGGATACGACTTTCATCCGTTTCTGCTTATCGCAGTTGTGCTGTAACCTGTTCTGCACCCAACCCTCCAAGGTCGAATCGAGTGTGTTACAGTATGGCGTCTGTAGTTACCTTCCGCCACAGTTTCGAGTTGTGCCACTTGGACTATCGTTCAATCAATCCAGACTTTATCCTCGTATCTATCTTTCATCTCCTGATTCAGTCGCATACTTGGTAACTGTATGACTTATCAGTTTATCGGCAGGCTATACTCCCCGTCCGGTTTCCCTTTCGGATAAGCCGATCGATGATAGGCTATCGAACACTTGCCTAACGTCTTGCTATCGACGCATTTGCCAAAGAACCATTACGTGCGCGCCTTGGAATTCGACTTGACTGCCGACTCCCTTATTTACTTGGTATTCGGCCATCGCTTAGAGGAAGAACGAACGTAAGACTGTACCGACGATCACCAGAAAGACGCACGAGAGAAACAGCGCCGTGGCACTCTTCGAAGCGTCCGGATCGCCCGATGAGAACTTCGAGTAGACCCGCACGCCGCCGACTAGTCCGAGGATCGCCGCCACGGCGAAGATCAGTTTCGTAAGCGGGTCGAAATAGGATGTTACCATGTTCGTGGCCTCGCTGATGCCGGCCATGCCGTTGCCCTGTGCAAAGCAGGCGAGTGCGGAGCACAGGGAGAAAATCATGAAAATTGCTCTTTTTTTCATCGTTCAAGTAGTTTGGTTAAGGGTGTGAAAAAGGCCGCAGCCTGCTTTGGGAGCATTCTGCGACCGGATACATCGTATTTCCTGCTGCGGAAAAGACGTCAGCCGTATTCGTCATTCCATTTCATGGCGTCTCTCGTTTACGTGTCAGGCAAAGGCCCGGATGTCGAAGTTGGCGATGGCCTGCCGCTCCTCGGCCGTGGCGTCGCCCATGACGGCGCCCTCTCCGAAGTCCAGCTCTCCGAGCATCGCATGAACCTCCGCGTCACGGAGTTCTGCTCTGGCGGGGAGAGCCGGAAGCGGGAATCGGGCGCCGGCGGGCGCTTCGGGCTCCGAGAGTTCGCCGTCTTCGCCGATCGAGGCCCGCACGACAAGGGTGTTCCACCCCTGCATCGCGGACTTCTCTTCCGAAGCCGGGGCAAATATAGCGTCTCCGCCTGCCGGGGCGGTGCCGATGTCCGCTCCAGTCCGCTCCAGTCCGCTCCGATAGGATTTTGACACGAGAATTTCGGAACTCGGAACCAGGGACTTGGCATGTGGTGGCTCCGATCTGGAAGTCCCCGGTTTGGACTGTTTCTCCCGACTCTGTCCGGGAAGACCGAAAAAATGTCGTTGGAAAAGTACGAAGCCGGCACATAGCAGGCTGATTACGATTGCGAGCATATTCATCATTATAAAAGTTCTTTTGTGTTTTGCTCTTTGTGAATGCGGTTGATATCGTCTTTATACAATTCGAGATGCTGCCGCAGGATATTCTCGACATAAGAAGTTGCGGTCATATACTCCCCGCCGATTTTCTTTACGACTTCCAGAATTTTACGTTTGGTTCCGATGCTGACATAGAGTGCTGCACGCTGCCTGATCTCCATTAAGTTCATAAAGGTCTGTTCGAAATCGGGAACGGCAGTCCTCCGACGCCGGGATTTCGGCGCCTTTGCCACCGCACCGCCGGGTTTTACATGCGCAGTGCCGGCAATGCCCTGCCCGGAGGAGGCTGCTTTCGTCATGGTTTTAAGACAGGCTGCCGCCGAAGGAATCCTAATGGCAGGTGTTTCGGTTGCGACCGCAGGCTGGAGAAGGGATGAGGTTGTCATGGCGGCTTGCCGTAAGGAAAAAGCCGGAAGCCTCCGAATAAAAATTGATGCGAAAAGCAGTGCCGTGAGGGTCGGAATACCGAACAGGTGCGGCTCGGAAAAAAGATCGTAATACATGATTCGAAAGTTTTTGGATTGTTAAACGATATTTTTGGGATTGCGTTTTTTGTAAATGCGGTTTATCTCCTCGCGGAAAACTTCGATATGATGCCGCAGGATATTGTCTATATAGGCTGTTGCGGTCAGACGCTCCCCGCCGATTCTTTTGAATATTTCCAGAAGTTTGCGCTTGGTTGCCGTACCGACATACAGCGAGGCCCTGTTGTCAAAGTTTGCCGGAGCGAGAAAAGTCCGTTCGTAATCGGATGCGGGGATCATTCGCCGATGCCGGGATTCAGACCCGTCGTCCGAGGATGGCGATTGTTCTTCTGCATCCGGGGTCTCCCGGGGCGCATCGTGAGTATCTTCCGGTTCGTCGTCGGGGATTCGCCGGACGACTTTCGAGGTAAGAGGCGCCTGTCCGGCGATCATCTGGCGCATGAGGTCTTCGTCGACTTCGATTTTGGGTTTCTTGGCCATAATTATCGTATTTTAAGGATTTCGAGGATTTCTGCCGCCAGTACCTCGATCTGCGCTTCGCGGGCGAAGGTACGCTCCGGTGCCAGAAGTGTCGAACGACAGATACCCGAGCCGTCGGGTAACAGCTCTTTGTTGAATTTCGAACGGTAGGGAACATGCGTCGCCATGAGCGACAATCCGAGTTTATGAATGATCGCCTCATACTG
>ENA-OYXR01000684-OYXR01000684.1-human-gut-metagenome-genome-assembly--contig:-NODE-684-length-14953-cov-3.963888_pt1 | contig 14953 bp, 9 predicted proteins | sample MGYA00243241_ERZ653431 | MGnify/ENA primary metagenome ERZ653431 (study PRJEB26926, sample SAMN06165182) | human gut metagenome | biome: ENVO:00009003; feature: ENVO:2100002; material: ENVO:00002003... | reverse complement strand
GTATAGAACCGGAAGTAGTGTTCGGACAAATAAAATACAATATGAACTACAAACGTTTCCGCCATTTGGAAAGGATAAGGTCTTCATGGATTTTTCCTTCTTGGCCATTGCCTTCAATATAAAGAAAATGTGTGCAAAAATGATAAAAGAAGGTATGAATTGGCTGATGAAACTGTTTTATAAGCTTACAACTGCTATTTTTAGATGTTGGGAACAAACAAATCAAAGAAGTATCCAAAATATCGCAACTTAAAAAAATGAACCGATTTTTATAGTCAACGAAAAAAAGAAGGTGCATCGTGCATTACGACACGCCTCCATAGGATTCCATGTGTCTTGACGCTGACAAGCTTCAAGCGGGTCAGGAACTCCGTCATCCGGCCGGCAAAGGCTGTGGGATGACTTCATCCGAGAGTTCGACAGTATCAAACTGCACGACAAGAATGGAAGGACCTACTCCCCGAAGACCAACCTCAGAGGCAGCAAGGGGACGGTATGGCTGTATCTGGAATCCCGAAGCTGAGTACCGTTTTTTCACGGTGCATACTGCCGTATGGATAAAAACGGTTGTATCAATAACGACCATGACATCCACATCCGGGCACAGCGTGCAGCCGAACGGGTGGCCCTGAAACGGGGCTGGACGTGTTCAACGATGAATTTGACTACCGGGAGACAGCCAACAGCCGTGACCTTACGGACATGGCAGTGGCTCTCTTTGTCGGGATGCTCGATGTTCCGGCAGTCCCTTCCGAAGGCGGAGGCAGTTCCAGCGACCTTCCCTGGGGGCGTGAGGACGAGGATGACCGGGCGTAAACCCAAGACAGGACTTAAATGATAGAAAACGATGAACAAAGACAGATTTGATTTTTTAGAAATAGATGTGGCAATTCCGGCTGCTGAAAAGATGCAGCAGGAAGATCGGACAGCCGTTGTATTGGAGAACAACTGCAAGGTCGTCGGCATTCTTAATGAGAAGGTGGAAAAGCTTGAAAACAGACTTGCGGAAGCCCTGTCCGCACCGGACGAGACTGTCTCTTCCTTTCATAAGGCAAGCAGGGTGACTGTCGGCGAGGACTCCAGACGTGTGCTTGAACAGGAAGGAGATGCCATTTGCCGGAAGACGACCGAAATGATTGGCAAGGAAGGCAAGAAGCTGATGGACCGCCTGTCCATGAGAGACAGGACAATCGTCTCCACGGTTGTTTTTTGGTGCATGGTGGAAACGGTCGTTTTTCTTTTGGCGACTTTCATCTGCACCTGTATGGTCAACGCACAGTTCATCCACAACACCATGCTGTGGAAAATGCTCGGTTGTGTGGCAGGATTTCTCCTGCTCTGCATTGGGCTGACAGCTTTTGTCTGCCATAAACTGAAACTATAACCCTAATAAAATATAATTATGGCAACAGTTAAAATTCGATTTCGTGCCTCTACCGTTGAAAACAAAGAAGGCACCTTGGTTTATCAAGTGATTCACAAGCGACAGACAAGACAAGTCTCTACCGGTTACAAACTATATCCACAGGAATGGAACATGCTGTATTCGACTGTGGATTTTCCTCCGAAATGTACGGAAGGTCGTCGTAATTACTTGGCTGCATTACAGGCAAAGCTAATCGTGGATATAAACATGCTGAAAAGCATCATTGTGAAACTTGAACATACAGGCAAGGACTATCGGGCTGATGATGTGTTGAGATTGTATCGTTCACCGTCGGAAACCAAAGGATTTGTTTCCTTTACCGAATCCCTGATTGCAGAGTTGAAGCGAACCGGCAGACAATGTACTGCAGAGAGATATGCAACCACGCTAAACAGTTTTAAGCGCTTCATGGCGGAACGCAATGACATACCTCTTGATTTGGTTGAGTCAAGCCTTATGGTAGAATATGAAACTTTTCTGAAATCCAATGGGATATGTCCAAACAGTATTTCCTTTTATATGCGCTGCTTACGTGCTGTCTATAACCGGGCGGTAGAAAAAGAACTGGTTGTGCAACGAAATCCTTTCAAGCATGTTTATACCGGGATTGATAAAACAGTCAAACGTGCTGTTCCGCTGAAAATAATCCGTCAGATACGTGAGCTTGATTTGACACTCACCCCTGAACTGGATTACGCAAAAGATTTGTTCCTTTTTTCTTTCTATACCAGAGGAATGTCGTTTGTCGATATGGCTTATCTGAAAAAGAAAAATCTGCAGAATGGAGTGTTGTCATATCGCCGTCAGAAAACGGGACAGCAGCTCTTTATCCGGTGGGAGAAGCCTATGCAGGAAATTGTTGACAAATACGATACATCCGGCACTCCCTTTTTATTGCCGATTATCCGAGACATGGAGGCAGACAATAGAAAGCAGTACAAATGTGAGTCTTACCGGGTAAATCAGAGTTTAAAGAAAATCGGCAAACAGTTAGGATTGACTATTTCTTTAACAAGCTATGTTGCCCGCCACAGTTGGGCAAGCATCGCCAAAAGTAAGAATATTCCTGTTGCTACCATCAGTGAAGCCATGGGGCACGATTCCGAGCATACAACCCGTATTTATCTCGCATCACTCGATACCACAGTAGTGGACAAGGCGAACAGTCTGATTCTAAAATCACTGTAACATACAAGCCGCTAATGACATCTGTTACAAGGCCATAAATCGATACTTTATCCAAGTTCGGTTTATGGCATATAATATGTCCTGAAAATTATTGTTCAACAATTTGGCTTCAGTCTTTTTATATCTTTTGGATGGATCTATTTATCCAATGCGTTTTCGTGCATAACTGATTGCAGGAAGCGCAATTCTTATTTTATAGCCTTCCTTCAAAATGCTTTTTTTCATAGCCATCTCAACGAAAATGACGAATAAGACAGAAAAAAGAGTAGGTGAAAAAGGTTTCGGAAGAATAGGAAAATTGTTAAATGAAAACATGTTTCTCCCTGTAAGAGATTTAATTATGTTACAAACATATAAAAAAATCCCTTATAGGGCAATAAAATCAACCATATTTTTTTTCAGTTATTTGCATTTTATTTTTCCTCATAACAATCGTTGAACTTTTTGAATTGCCTATTAAACGATATATTGCTAATAATCAGGTAAATATGACTTATAAAAAGGCTTTGTAAATCTCTTACAGGGAGAAATGTATAGTGTGTGATATTCTCTCTTATAAAAAATGAAAACACGGGTGCTACCCAATCTACTGATAACAGCATGCCGGCTTGCCGGTACGAATGGAATAATTAAGAAGGAAAATATGAAAAAATTAATCCTCGGTGTTTTCCTTGCCGTTTGCTGGTGTACAGGCACTGCAAATGCGCAGGATATAGCAGCAAAGACCAATTTGTTGTATTGGTCAAGTACGACGCCCAATTTGAGTTTTGAATTTGGGCTGGGTAAACGCACGACCCTCGACCTCACAGGAGCTTACAATCCCTGGACGCTGAATAAGGATAGTAACAAGAAGATAAAGCACTGGCTGGTGATGCCGGAGTTTCGTTACTGGCTCTGTGAGCGTTATAATGGTCATTTCTTTGGTTTGCACAGCGGTTATGTCTTTTATAACATCAGTGGTGTGAGAGTTCTGTTTCAGGATAAATCAACCAAGAATCACCGTTATCAGGGTTGGGCTACGGGAGCCGGTCTTTCCTATGGTTATTCGTGGATTCTAGGCAAACGGTGGAATATCGAAGCAACTATCGGTTTAGGTTACATCTATTCGAACTATGACAAATACGAATGTGCTACCTGCGGCAAATTCAAAGGTAGCCGGAATAAACACTACTTTGGCCCGACCAAAGCGGGTATCTCTCTGATATATATAATCAAATAACAATGGAAAAACTATGAGACACATATACATTATATTATTACTGATGCTGGCATGCAGGCCGATTATGTTGCTTGCTGAAAACGAAACCGGTTACCTTCCCTCCATCGCTATTCGTCAGGGAGGTGTAGCCAAGCAGGATCGCATGGTTGAACTGAAAATGTCTGTAGATTTGAGCAATGCCAGAATTCGCACACAGCATACCGTAGCACTGACACCTGTACTCGTCTCAGCGGATGGAAACCGGGAAATAGCCTTTCCGCCGATTGTCATTGACGGAAAAACACGCCACAAGGTTTACTTGCGGGCACAACGTCTCGAAAGTGTAGAGCTTCCCCCTTATCATAATGATTCTGCACAGGTGATTATATGCCATAGCAGCAAGAACCAACAGTATGATTATGCGGCTACCGTACCCTACCGGCGATGGATGCTCGACGGACGGGTGGAGATTCGCGAAGAGGTACACGGCTGTACCAATTGTGGAGAGGGAAAGTCAGAGCAGGACTTGCTGAATGGAGTTTTACCTACCTATATTCCTGATTATCGTCTTCATACCATCGCGCCGGAACCTGAACCGATAAAGGTACGTGCAGAAACACGCACGGCTCGCCTGCAATTCCGGCAGGACAGTTATAAGATTCTGCCCGGACTTAAGGATAATCGCTCCGAACTGGATACCGTTTCCAACTCCATTGATTTGGTGAAGAAAAATACGGATGTCAAGATTATCGGTATTTACATCACCGGTTACGCTTCGCCTGAAGGTAGTGAGGCTCACAACCTTACCTTGTCAGAAAATCGTGCTAAGGCACTGGCTGATTATATCCGCCGTCACGATGCCATATCCCCTGACATGCTCCATGTGGACTGGAAGGGTGAAGACTGGGAAGGCTTAGTCCGTGTACTCGGTAACTATCCGAAGTTGTTGAAACGTGACGAGATATATGAGATTATTAAGCGATACCCGGACAAACGTGACTTTTGCGAGTTGCAGCTTCAGAAACTCGTTCCGCCGACCATCTACCGGAGATTGCTCGATGAGATTTATCCTGCACTTCGTCGCAACGAATATCGCATTGAATACAACGTGCGCAACTTCAACCTCGAAGAGGCACGCCGCATGGTCAATGAACGACCGGACTTGTTGAGCCTGACAGAAATGTACAAGGTGGCTGATTCCTATGGAAAAGGCACACCCGAATATGATAAGGTAATGGCTACAGCGGTACGTTACTTCCCGACATCGCCTGCCGCACTCAACGAGAATGCTGTGAATGCCATCTCGCGCAAGGAATATGACAAGGCGGTGCAACTGCTCGAAAGGTCTGAAGTCGCTGCACAGTCTGCCGAACTGTTGACCACTCTGGGTGTAGCTTATGCCGGAGTTGGGCAATATGAAAAGGCAGAGGATGCTTTCCGTCGTGCTTCTGAGTTGGGTTCTGAACCGGCCCGGCATAATCTGAAGGAAATGCTACAGGTTATGGATCAATTGTAATCACCAGGAGATATAATCAAACATTTGTTCAATTTTTAATACTTAATTCTTATGAAGCTTAATAAGTTTTTTATGCTGGCAATGGCTGGTTTGGCCATGACCGCATGTAGTAATGATGATGAGATGGGTAACAACCTCTCTGGTAACGGTGTGGTAGAGGTGAAGATTGTCGCTCCGCAGTCACGTGCTCTCGAAACTCCGGATGCTTCCACTGATAATAAAGTCACAGTAGAGGGAGATATCTATGTGAAGTTGACAGCAGACCAAGGTGGTGATACGAAAAAGGTTACTGCAGATGGAGGAGTTTACACTGTGAAATTCTACAACGTACAAAAGCCATCAAAAATTGAAGCCTGGATTAATGACGGTGACACAAAAGGTATGGGCGAAACAAATATTTCTGACATGCAAATAGTTGCTAAGTCTATTCCTGCTTATGGCTCAAATGATAAGTTTAACTTGACTGGAACAACTGAAACCACTGACGGAAAGACATATGAAATGTACGCAACTAGCGTAGATTTGAAGATTCCTGTAGCTCGTTTGGAAATTTCGGGTATTAAGCACGTGCACCTTGCAGAGCCTGATAAAGGTTGTAAATATTCTGTTTTGACCATTGACGGAATATATTTGGACAAGGTTTCTACTACCTTAGGTGGTGAAGCTGTTGATTATTCATGGCCGGCTGTTGAAGGTGGTGCCCCATTACCTATTCTGAGAGATGAGATTACTGAACCGGGTAATAATTTCATGGATTTGGCTAAAGTTTGGCCAAGTGCAGAATCTGGTAAAGTTTATGCTTACAACTTCTATCCAAGTGAAAGTCAACAACCTCTTGTAAAGATCTATTTCGAAAAAGCTGAAGCTTCTGATGCACAGAACCCTGTAAGCGAGCCGCGTTATGCTGTCATCAAGAGTTACAACGGAGATTCAAACTTCAAGTTTGTAGCTGGTAAAATCTATCGCATTACTGACGTAAAATTGGATGACAAGAACATTATCGGTGACGAAGAAGGTAACACTCTGTATGGTGTAGATGTTACTGTAAAGGAAGCCCAGTGGAGTATAGAAACTATTACCGGTCAATGGGAGGAACAGTAAATCTACCAGTCTGTTACCCTATCCATTAAATCGTTAGGGCAACAGATTCATCACTAAGTAAAAACAGCCGGGACTCGTCAGGTAAACCGATAACGGTACTGCCAGAGCGGTCCCGACTGTTTGATTAACATTTCCCGGTAAACGGGAAAGCATCACTTGGAAAATCCATCAACATGATAAAATGACAATGAAACTGATACAAAAAATAATAGGCTTGATGCTGGTGCCTGCTCTGTTCACCGGTTGTATCAAGGAGGACATGGATGATTGTATGAACGTTGCAGTCTGCTTCCAATACAATGCTGATGGACAAGACAACGTGCTGCAAAATTATATCCATGACATCAACCTCTATACCTTTACCACCAATGGAAGTATTCATAGCCGCATACCTGTCGGCAAGGAATACTTGACGAACGAGAAGCGTTTCAAACAAATTCAGCTCCCCGCCGGAAACTACAGTCTGGTGGCGGTTGCCAATGCCTATGACAAAACAGAAGTAAAGACGGGCGGAAGTAGTTTGGAGCAGATTTTTATCCAGCATCCCCAATGGCAGAACTCGGCTGCACTTTCTGGTCAAGACCATAACTATTTGGGACGCTGTGACCTGCAAATACCAGACTATCATACCTTACAAGAAGTTACCATTCAACTTTTCAGTGCGCACATAGATGCTTATGTGGAAGTTCACGGCCTGCAGCCGCCCGTACGCAGCGGAGAGGCTACAGCTCCAGCCTACCGCATTTCCATTTCCAATGCCAATGCGCAAACCAATCTGCTGAATCAGGTTCAGCCCGGACAGTGGACTACCGTGGCACAGGATTTACACTTCGATTCGGCTACACAGACTTATCAGACAACCGATATGGCACTTTTCCGCATGGATAGCGAAGGCAGTGTCATCGAATCGCTCTGCCACCATCAGGTCCAACTGGAAGATCGAGACGGCAACGTGCTTGTATCTTTTCCTCTCAGCGATTATCTGAAGGATAATGCGAAATACATTGATGTGACGAAGCAGGAAGCTTTCCTCCCCATCAGTATCAAATTTACTCCGGTAAGCGTTACGATTGAAGTACCGTCCTGGTATATCGAAGACATCGACCCGGAATGGAGTCATTCTTAATAAACTAAAAGGAGAATATTGAAATGAATAAACGATTACATCATATAATAGCCTCACGGCATATCCTGGCTGCTTTCATGTCTCTGTTCCTGCTCTCGGCAGTCTCTTCCTGTTCGGAGGATGAAAACCCGGAGACGGGAAAAGCGACCGTGAAGATGACCTTTACCACACGGGCCGGAGCCCAGACCGGAAGTGTTTCTGCACTGGAAGAACGGGAACGCATGCAGACCTTGCGTGTCATTATGGAAAATGCCGAGACCCACGAAATCCTCTATAATGTCTTTTATGACAATCTGCAGAACGGAACCAAAACGGTTACCTTTCAGGATGTGCCTGTGAAAGAAGGAGGCACCGACTTCAATTTCTATGCGATAGCCAACGAATCATCCTTTCTCTTAGAAAGTGAACCATTGGCTGGCAAGGACATAGACTTGGACGCCCTTTATAATCGTGATATTACGATTGATTTTAATGGCAATGCACTCCCCTTGCCTCAGGCCAAGAAGAATCAGAAAAAGATTCTGCCTAAACCTGGAATACAGGAACACTCTGTACCGTTGGAGTTTCCCGTGGCAAAGATAGGTGTTATTTTCACCAATGAAATCGAAACGGAACAGACTGTAGAAGACATCCGGATACCGAATCTTAAGGTAAATACCGGAAAACTCTTTCCGCAGGATTTCAATTCAGAAGATAGTGCACCAGACGCAGAGGCAAATGCCGGTAACATAAGTTTCAGCCCTTCATCTTTGACAGTGCCGGCCGGCACGTTCGGAGGTGACCCGGGCAAAGCTTCCGTAACATCACTTTACGTTTATCCGGCTAAAGGCAGCAGCTATACACTGACCGCCAATTGGCCCGATAATAATGAAAAAACAGTTGACTTGAATCAGTCTGGTAAGTTGGCAGACGGCATCCGTCGCGGTATGCAGCTGAATATCGGCATTACCTTGAAGTACGGTGTCATGCAGCTGGATAATCTCACGGTGACGGTGGATAACTGGATCAATAACTTCATCACACCGGAATTTCAGTAACCTTGCTTTAAGATGTATAATTTAAATCAAGATGATCATGAATCTGTATATGATAAGAAATAGATTTTGCTGGATGGTGGCAGCGGTAGGCTGCTGCCTGTTGCCTTTCAGTTGTGTGCAGGAAGAGGACGGAGTTCAAGTCCCTGAACACGGACAAGGCATGAGTTTGCAGTTAAAGGTGAGAGCGGGGGCTGATAATACAGGTACGGCACCGACGACAGAGGAAAGCAATATCCATACCCTTCGGGTTTATGCCTTTGCGAATATTCCGAATGATCCAAAAGACGGCCGTCTGGTTGGATATTATTATGCGGATCAAGTCTTACAGACTCCTCATTCCTTTAATATGGACATCACATTCTATCAGAAAGGCACACAAAACGTGAATTTTTACGTGGTGGCCAATGAAAAAGCGATGTCGACTCCAGGTGATGACAAGCCTTTTACGGAATCTACAACCGAAAGCGATTTGAACCGTTTTAGGTTTACAACACTGACAACAGATATTACCCGGGATGGACTGCCTATGTTTTACAGGTCAGACGTTCCGGTAGAATTGAATAAAGACGGTTTGAGCAAAAACTTGACTTTCAACCTGAGGCGCCCTATGGGAAAGCTCGGTGTGTATGCAGCCAAGCCTGAAGGCGAAAGCGGTAATCTGCGAATTACCGGACTGACCATGCTGGCCTCGGGTACGCGCACACATAATTACCTCATGCCACAAAGTGATGAAATATTGCAAGGCATTACAGGAATCAAGGGAGATATTCCGCTTGATGTTATCAATAAGGATGTGGACAAGACTATATCTCCAAACCTTTCTGATACAGAAAGACAGAATCCTGACAACTATACCCCAGTGTTGAACAGACCTTTCTATCCGTTTGAAAATCCCTGGGGAAGCCATTCATGGAATGCCCAAGGTGACGAAGGAGGCAATGTCCTTCAGATAGATTATTCTTTCGGTGAAGGAGATGCGCGTAGAGGATTGGTTTACCTGCCCCGTATTCAAAGAAATAATTTCTACGCTGTATGCTGCCTGATGCATAACGACGGTAAGATAACCGTTGAATATACGGTGGCCGATTGGGATGACGGAGGCACGGATGACCTGGGAGAGTTTGACTATCCCTCTTATACGAATCCCATCACTCCGGCAGATGGCACTTCGCTTCCTGAAGGAGGCAAGTATGACCAGCCGACGGTTTACTACAATCCGGATTCAAGTTCTCCTGATGGAAGTTATTCCTTTACATTTTCCATCACTGCTCCGCAAGGAGACAATAAAGTATGGAAACCTGTACTATATGACAGAAATATAGATGATTTTTCCGTAGAGGTTTATCAGAAAGGTTTTCGATTGGGAGACAACAACCAGTCATATGCGACATCAGCAGATCCTTACGAAATTCGCATCCGGGCAAAAGAAAGAGATTATCTGACTAGTTCACCGGATGGTGAGGGTCAAGTGAATAAGACGGTGGGGTTGGGCATTGCCTATACACCTGCATTGCTACCAGACAACACCTCCTTGCTGTTGATCAATGGACTGACCAATGACCTGAAATGGCAAGGAAGTACGCTGGCGGAAACTATCGTTATCAAACAAGTAGACATACCTAAAAATTGATAAGCTATGAAACAGCTATTGCATTATATTGTTTTCTGTTGCCTGGCAGCATGTTGTTTTACTGCATGCGACCATGAGGATATATTTCGTCAGACAGAGACGGAAGGTGACGGCAACAGTATCATTTTAAATCTTGCATCCGGTAAACTGCCTTTAACCCGTGCAAACGTGGAAGCTAACGGAGCTGAAATTGCTGTTAGTCATCTTGACGTGCTGATTTTCAACCAGGACGGAACAAAAGTCTGGCACGAACGTGTAGATGGAATAAAAGACGGTAAAGATAAGATAACCTTATCTGCTCAAAGAAGCACCTTTGATGAAAATGAATCGTATTGGGTATATCTTATCGCCAACAGTACTGCGGATGTGAGTATTTTCGAAGATGAAAATTTCACATTAACCAGCCTCAATGCACTAAAGCAGGAAGATAAGGACATACACATGACAGGCCTGGCATCTGCTACCGGTGTACCGCAGACTTTTCTGATGGATGGCGTAGCCTATCCGAAAGGTGAACAGGAACCGGCAACGGTCAAGATGGTGGTACTGAACAGTGGAGATAAAACGAACGATACGGAATTACAAACCGTGCTTCGCCGCGCAGCAGCCAAGATTGTAGTTAATATAAAAAGCGGTGAGCATGTACAGTTTGATAATGGTCCGCAGACATATCATGCCGGATATTATCTACGTAACATGCCTTATAGTACATCTGTTATCAAGCCGGCTATGATGGACAAGGATGACGCTGAGCTGATGACACCCGAATTGAACAATGGTGGATATTTCAAATGGACACCAAGTGTCATTACAGTGACAGCCTATGCCTATGCGCATGTTTGGGATAATGCAAGTACACTGGAAAAAGAAGTGCGGCTCATTGTAAATATCCCGATGAACTATCTCCCTGATAACGCAACGGAGTGGAAATTTTTAGATAACAGTTACTATCAGATTCCGGTTAGTACAAAGAAAGAACTGAATCGAAACACTTGTTATGAAGTTAATGTGACTGTCGATGCGCCGGGTGGAAGCAACCCTTCAAAACCGGTTCTTTTAAAAGATATCAGTTATTCTGTACGTGATTGGGATGAAGAACGGATTAACGTCGGTGGTGATACTGACCGTCCGGTCTATCTCACGCTGAACGAGTATGAGATGGAGATGCACAACATGGCAGATGATAACACTACGCTGGAGTTTGCCTCTTCCTCGGAAGTGACAGCTACTATTGATAGAGTCTATTATATCGACAAGTTCGGACAGGAAAAGGAGTTAACCCAAATAACAAACGGCAGCGCGGATGAATGGGGAGAGAATATTGGTTCTGATTATCGACCGAATTGGAAAAACCGTTGCATTATTAAAATTACACCGGATGAAAACATCACTGGAAAAATTCAGGTACATGGGGATGTACCTGGTAACAATGCTGTGAGATATATCATATTTACGGTTGAAAACGAAGAAGGTATCAAGCGTGAAGTCAAAGTGGCGCAGTATCCGTTGGAGTATATCACCAATATTCAGGGGTGGTATTCTTACCGTTCTGATTTCGGAGGAACGACGTGGGAAAATTATCGTGATCCATCTCAAAAACGAGTTAGTGCGTACAATTATGATAGCAGAAATGATACTTGGAGCTATTCAGCTACGAGATATGGAAATGATTATATATTTACTTCAAAGGTGGCGGAAGAAATTGAAACCGGCAGCAATAGGGGAAAATCTTCTATATCATACTATTATTATAATAGGTGGCAAACTTCACTTAGTACCAATGAAATTTGGAATGCAGGTAATGCCCGAATGTATCATGTTCAGATCACGGCAAGTTCTGGGGATTATACTTTAGGCCAACCTCGTATTACAAATGGCAAGACTGATCCTGGAGAAGATAATGCAGAACTGGTATCTCCTTCTTTTATGATTGCTTCTCAGTTGGGAGCTGTTTTTTCTATCAGTGATGAGGAAATGGCAGCAAGTCACTGTCGAGAATATGTGGAAGTGGCTCAGGATGGAACAGTTTATGATGATTGGCGTCTTCCAACACGAGCAGAATTGGAAATTATCATGGAATTTCAATATAAAGAAAATGCTGCAATGGATGAGGTTTTGGCAGGACCATCTTATTGGAGTGCAAGCGGCTTAGTCTATAATAATAAAGGCTCAGGAACTGCTAAAACAATCCGCTGCATCCGCGATGCCTACGACAAGAAAACCGGTAAATAGAAAGGAGGACGTATATGAATAAGAATATGATACAAAGATTGATTCATAGGATTATGGCAATGGCTGCTATAGCGGTCCTGTTGGTCTCTTGCCGTCAGGACGAATGGTTCGAGCCGTCACCCGTTGCCCGCGAAGGCTACGTGGCACTGCGGTTCAGTGCGGATATTCCCGCTATGGAGAAAGTGACTACCCGTGCGGTGGACCCCGACGGTGGCGGTGTGCAAGACATGACGCTGTTCTGTTTCGACAGTTACGGACTTTTCATCACGACCGTAACGGCAGATGTCAGCCCATCATCAGTCAGCACAGGTGTCTTCCAGGCTGAAGTACCCGAGAATACCCGGACTGTGCATTTTGTGGCCAACCAGGTGATGACGGAGTTTCAACAGGACCATTTCCGCAACAAGTCCGAATCGGAAGTAATGGCTCTGCTCGAAGGTTCTTCCGGACGCATGATTTACTGGGCACGTTTTGCTTGTGACAATACCAACGAAGAAATGAAGAAGAAATCCATTGCAGACCAGATGACCTCTGCAGGAAACAGCATCAAGATGCTACGCAACCATGCCAAGGTGTCTGTCCTCAATCCTAAAGAAAACGGACATTTTATTGTAACCGGCTTTGCCGTTTACAATACTAGTGCGTTCGGTACGGTAGCACCGTTCCATCCGGAGAAAGGCTTTAATTTTACCGAGGACGACTGGACGGCTGATGACTTTGTTACGCTTCCGTCGAATAATGCCAAATTGAGCGACATTACAGATGTGACCATAAATACGGAACAATATATATTTGAGTGTGAAAACAGAGCGGATGATCCTGTCAGCATCATTCTTCGTGGACACAACAACGGAGAATCAGAAGACCTCTATTACCGCGTCATGCTGGTAAACGATAACGGAGATCAAATCCTAATTCGCCGGAACCATCAGTATCAGCTGAACATTACCGGGAAACTCTCTTTCGGACAGGCAACCTTTGCCGAAGCATTGGAAGCGGCTGCTACAAATAATGTGTGGATTTCCATTTCCGACAAGGTGAACGAGGTCGAGGATGACAAATATGTACTCTCTGTATCTCAGACTGACCATGTATTGGGAGCAGAACACGCAAACGATATCTACACGATTTCCTATACAATCAAAGGAAAGGGCGAAGCATCCATTACATCCACTGACAAGGCAGAAGTAACCTGGATAAATAACGATGTGGCCCGACAGGATATAGTAAATAATTTCGTAGTGAAAAACGGTGTCGGTGAAGGTTCGGTTACTATTTCCCTACTTCCGATGGGTAACAACCAGAAACTGGAAGGCACCTTGCTGGTGAAGCACGGACGGCTGCAACGTAAGGTCAAGGTCATTTTGGTGAAGGAACAGTCATTCGCTCCTTCGTGGGTAGGTACACAGATTTATGGTGGTATGAACCAACAAGACCCTACCAAAGACCGCTCGCACGTGACCGTGATGTTTACCGTTCCTGAAACCACCCCTGCAGAGCTCTTCCCGATGAAAGTGTATATCTCTGTCGGTGGTCTGGATATCCGTCCGGAATCCGGTATGAAACTAACTGTAGTACGTGAAGGGGACAATGACTGGCATAGCAGTGGAGACATCACACCGGAACCCGATTACAAATACCTCTATGTGGTGGAACAGCCCGGTGTACAGCGTGTCTATTTCGAGAATATCCTGTCTCAGCAGGAAGGCTATACGGGAACGCTTCATATTGAGGCAAAACATTTCGAAACCATGCAGAGAACTTTTACGTACTCAGCATCACGTAAGTCCATTACTGTAGAAGGTCTGAAAGCTTATAATGCTATAGGTGGTGGCATAGAAGGATATCCCGATGACGAACTCATTCTCTATCGTCTGGTACCTCAGAAAAAAAATGCCCATGTCCAGTTTGACCTGCAGCTTCGTGATAAGGTAGGTGATGACGTGTCGGAAGATAAGAAGGGAGACCCGTTCAATGCAGAAAGTCAAGATGAATTCATGCTTTATTCTCGGTATCTGGATTTCTATACTGACGAGGAAATTGGTCAGGCAGGAGTAGACCGGTTTGATTGCCTCTTCTATACGGATGCATCAGATGCCTGGTGGAGGAAGAACAATCCAAATGGAGGTCGTATGTTGATGTTCAAACCCCGGAAAGATATAATCAACAAGCCTGATGGCCAAACCGGAAAATATTCCGTCTACATGAAATCCAACCGGCCTAAGAGTGCCGAGGTGATTCGTATAGCATCAAACCGCAGCGGTATTGAGGCTGTGCTGAAGGAAGATGCTTTATCCGATGGAACGTATGCTGGAAATACATACAGAAGTGTCACCTTCGAGCTGGCCAATTACAACCCGTTCCGTTTCGGAGCCAGACTGAATCATGACAATACGGATTGGAAGGGTGAGGAACCGGATAGAGAAAGCAATCCTGTTGCAGATGTCCCTGAACTCCTTACATCCTGTCTCTTATACACATCTGACGCTGCCGACGAAT